>Ga0315298_1007592_pt1 | contig 14200 bp, 12 predicted proteins | sample WHS_1_MG_FD_203077 | JGI IMG/M metagenome (GOLD analysis project Ga0315298, IMG submission 203077) | Extremophilic microbial mat communities from Washburn Hot Springs, YNP, Wyoming, USA - WHS_1_MG | ecosystem: Environmental > Aquatic > Thermal springs > Hot (42-90C) | place: USA: Wyoming... | reverse complement strand
AATGCGGTGAATTTACGAATATCGGACGACGGAAGCATGAAAAAAGGAGGTTGAAACGAGAAACCCATTCAGGCTCTTCATCCGAGACTACTCCTTTGAAAATGACGTCTGAAAGATTAGAAGGCGAGAAACAAATGGAAACTGTTACGTAAAATACGATCGACGATGAAGCATGAAAATATAGACATTTTTTTACGAAAAAACCAAATGAATCAATCGATTTTTTTAAGTAATCATCAAGAAAAGTCCTCTTTTATCCCTTTGCATTGTATTTACTAACGATTTATTTCAAAAAATGTGCAAAAAAGAGTTGGAAATTCAACATAAAATAATGACCTTTGGAGCAAAGATAGGGTAATGAAAAAATTGCGCTAACATGGTCTTTTGAATCCATTAGGGGTTATTACGTTAGAATAGCATTCAACATTACTCATCGCAACGAAACGCGCATTACAACCAAAGGATTTGATCAAATAAAGAATTCATTGGATAAGTTGGACGTATAAAAATAAATCATTTAACACATTGGATATGCGCCAAAAACACCATTGCAAAAAAAATGCAAAACACTGAATGTCAGAGCTATTTAAATCAATCTAAGGTTGATATATGCACCACACTATGGCGTATATACAATTTGAGTGGCGTATACACAGATGTTACCTGCAAGGCTAAAACACCAGACGACACCAAACTAATAGATTAAAATGGACAATACAGAACAATTTTGTAAAATAGTAAGACAAAGGTCTCAAGAAAATAGACAATCAGTTGAATTACTTTCCAGAAATGGACTTACTGGACAAGTGATGTCTGTATTAAGACAGGAACTTGATTCAATGGTTCGATTAATTTTCTTGCTTAGCATATCATTAGACGAAAGAAATCATTTAATAAACCTTACACTGAGTGGTCAAAAATGGAAACTAAGAAGCAATGCTCAAGTGACAGACAAACAAATGGTGGAATTATCTGAAACTCTAAATGGTTGGACTAAATCAGTTTATAAATTTGGGTGTGCTTTTATTCATCTATCTTCATTTCATGATTATGCATTCAATGACCCATTTAACAATCTCGAATCAGAGGAGATTGATTCAATTAAGTCACATTTGAATTATTATCATGGTTTCCCTTTGACGGGTAACTTGAATATGAATACTATTAAACAATATTTGCCGATGGTTTTTGAAAAAATTTCGAGTAATTTGGAATACTATATTAGAAACTTAGAAGAACATAAAACAACCATTGAATAAGAATAAAAAGAGTACCACTCATCTAAACTTGATAAATATATCATTATGGAAATAACAAAAGACTGTTTGATAGGAAGAGTAATCTTACCAGAAAATATCAAACCTATGACAAGTCAAACTATTGAATATTTTGAACAGACTGTTGGTAATGTTAAAGTAACTTTGGTTGCTTATAATGAATTGCTAACTGGCGAATTTGAGAGATTTATTATTGCTGGCATAACAAGACTGGCTTTTGAAGATAAAATAGACCCACCTTTAATTGATTCGACATTTATTAGAGATGGTTATAAATCGCATAATCCGCCAACTGACTTTAAGGAGAAAGCAAGACACTTCTTAAATTATCTTTATAATCATGGTGGTCGAGAAAATAATGAATTTGAATTAAACTCATCGAAGGATTTTCCATTATCATATTCAGACTCAGAAGAATTTACAAGAATTGTTGAATATCTTGAGCAACAAAATTGGATTGATATTAAAAAAACTCATCAAATGGGCCCTATGGCATCATTAAAGCTCTATATGGGTGTCTCAATCTCTAATTTGGGTTTAGATGAAGTGGAAAGACAATTGCCCAAAATACCACTAATTGGACTCGTTGACCAAAAGATAGCTATTGGAAATATTGCAGTTGATGAAAAGATAAACCACGCAAAGGCATTATTTTTTAAAGAAAACTCTGCACTTGATGATAAACGCTCAGCATGTGAAACATTAAGTTATGTTTTAGAGCCTTTAAGAAATGATTTAGCTACATTTTTTTCATCCTCGGATGTAAACGAGTTTTTTTAAATCGTAAATAGATTTGACATTAGACACAATAAATCAACTACGATTAATTTAGTTCATGAGGAACAATTAGAATGGGTGTTTTATACATTGTTCAATACTATATCAATTTATGTGAAATTAAAGAAAAAGACAACTAAATAAAGCCCAGCAGGTAACAACAGCTCATACACAATGCGGGTTTCAGAGCAGTTTGCAAGCTCCTCTCGCTGGCAAGGGCAGTAACGGTGGATAGTGAAGTGGCCACGAACACCCGCCCGCTGCATACCTTTAACGTTATGCGTAAGCTTAAAATAACAACCTAATGACAGAGGAAGAAAGACAAAAAGCCGAACAAATGGCTAATAGAATGCTAAATGAATTTGGAATTAGCCAGTTAGCAAATATGGGTATCTACAAAAAATTGATTTTATCGTTGTCTTTAGATGACATGACTGATTTGGTAGAAAATAAAATCTACTTCAACCCGATATTTTCACCTGCTTCACAAAATAAACTCAAAATAGATTTGGGAAAAGGTTCTAACATAATAACAATTGACCTTAATACACTTAAGTTGTTTTCATCAGACGAAGGAACTGCAATTATTCTACATGAAATTGGACACGCCTTACGTCCAGAATTAAAAAATATGGATGGAGAATATGCAGCTGACGATTATTCTTGTGAAAGAGGGTTTACCCAATACATTATTAGTGCATTAGAAAAGGGAAAATTGATTAGACCATCTGAATTCGTATCAAAAAGTACAGAATTAAGAATTGCACAACTTATCAATAGAATATAAAAGTGGAAAACAAAGATTATTTCATTATCGGATTAGGAATTTTAGGCTGGATTTGGGGAATTATTCAATTCCGTCTTAATCGTAAATACCAAAAAGTGGACAAAGCGATTGAAAAAAGATTTGAAGTTTATTCTCATTTTATGAATCAAATGGACGAAATGAGCATGAAGATGCGAAAAAACCCTAATGCCATTTATGGAATCTCAACCGAATTTATGGCTGAAATGTTAACAGGTGACGAGGAAAGAATTAATAATACTTTATTAAAATTCAATCAAAATCTTTTAGAAACTACAAGAGACTCGCTACAAGCTATGATGATTATTAATTCAGAATTAAACAAACTGAAACTTGTAGCTAGCGAAAAACTACTGCAAAAAATTAATGAATACAAAATATTGGTAAACGACTATACTAATGAATTCCAATCAGTATTAAATAGTCTTTCGACTAAAAATGACCTGGAATTTAATGCAAAACAATTACAAAGTATAGGTCATGAAGAACGCGGAAAAAGGATGGGTGAACTTTGGCAAGAAATTGAAATTCTGATGAGAGATGAAATCGACTATTACAAAAAATAGAAAGCCAACGCATAACAGCACCTACCCAAAAGTGGCGGTTCCGTGCTTAAATGTAGCTTTGTGCATCTATCAAAGTTTGTGCTTAACTGAAAGTGAAGTGCTTCGGAATCGCCACCTTCGGGTAGCTGCAAAACGTTAGCGGTCACCCTAAAAGACGACACGACAACAGAAAATAAACAGTAAAAACGACAGACAAAATGCCAACGCTTCGCAAAATAAAAAGAGCTGCAACACAACCCACAAGCCGACATGATTGCAGCACATTTTATTTTACCCAACGTCCAACCCAACAACATAATACTTTTTGACAATGGACAAAATAAATGTAGCGCGAGAAATAAAAGAATTAAAAACCCATTTTGCGTATTCAAAGAACATCGGTTTCTTTTTTGGAGCAGGTACATCATGTGCATTAGGTATTCCCGATGTCGAGCAACTCACAAATGGGATTGATGCTGGATTAATAGATGATTTTAAGACTCATTTTGGGCTAATCAAAACTGATTTAACTGATGCAGTAGCACCACGAACTACAAACATTGAAAACATTCTAAATCATATTAGACGGATAAGAGAATTAACTGGAGAAGTAGCAACAAAAAGTTACGCTGGAGTTAGCGGTGAGGCAGCCAAAAAACTTGACAAAGAAATTTGCACAAAAATATATAACCTTATTGTAGATAAAGAGAAAGTTGCCGACCTTGAAACAACAAAGAAATTTTTTGCATGGCTCAGTATTCTGAATAGAGAATTCTCAAAGGAAGTTTTTACGACTAACTACGATTTAATAATTGAGAAATCTTTAGAGTCAAGTCAAATTCCATACTTTGACGGTTTCGTTGGTGCTTACGAACCTTTCTTTTGGCAAGAGAGCATTGACAAACTTGTTGGCAATAACGACCTAACAAAAAACTGGATTCGCCTTTGGAAAATTCATGGGTCTTTAAGTTGGTTTTGGAAGGAGGATGTAAAAACAAAATCCCCCAAAATTGTTCGTATTGGTAAGGTTGAAAAAATTGAAGATGAAAAGGACGAATTAGTAATTTACCCTTCAAAGGAAAAATATGATTCATCAAAAAAACAACCTTTCGTTGCTTACTTTGACAGATTAAAAAACTATCTCTTAAATGGAGAACTCCTTTTCGTTTTTACAGGTTATTCCTTTTCCGACCAACATATCAACGAAATTATTTTCAACTGTCTTAGGCAGAACAACCGACTTTCAGTTTTGGTTTTCTTTTTCAAAGACGAGGAAGTTGAGAACTTGCACAAGTTGACTTCTTCTTACATGAACTTAAATGTTTTTGGACCAAAGAAAGCAATCATAAGTGGAAACATAGGTGAGTGGGAGTTTTCTGAATTAGCTGAATTTAAAAAAGACAAAAAACAGTTTGACCATTTTTGGAGTGAAACAGACGGAAAACTTACATTGGGAGATTTTAAGTCGCTAGTAAATTTTCTTATCACAAACTCAGGAAAGAAAGACGCAATTGAATCAATTATAAAATGACAACCGACATAACTTATTTAGGTAAAATCATTCGTGTTGATTCTGGCACGGTAGAAGTAGAAGTATCAAATGATATTCCTTCAGCTGCACCAATAATCAATGGCCGTTTATACAAGATTGGACAGATTGGAACATTCGTAAAAATGCCTATCGGCAATATTACAATCTATGGAATTGTTTCTTCGGTAAGTAATACCCCAAGTAAAACAGACGAAACTCTTATAAAATATAATTACGGTTCACGATTTTTATCAGTTCAACTTGTTGGTGAGAAAGTCGGTGATGATGATTTTGAAAAAGGAATTGGAACATATCCAACCATTAATGATGAAGTGCATTTAGTAATTGAGAAAGACCTTTTTGATATTTATGGAAAGCGTGATGAAGGTTCAATAGAAATTGGCAAGCATTCATCTTCTGAAAACCTTGCGGTTTACGCAGACATTCACAAATTGGTTTTAAGGCATTGTGCAATTCTTGGCTCAACAGGAAGTGGAAAATCTAATACAACAGTTAGTATTCTCAAAGCAATCTTGAATGACTATGTTGGATCAAGAGTAATTTTAGTTGACCCACATGGCGAGTATGCTTCTGCATTTCCCGATGCAAAGGTTTTCAAAATAAAGGATGAGACAAGTCCTTTATTTATTCCATTTTGGTTAATGAGCTTTGATGAGTTAGCATACTTTCTTGTAGGAGCAAAACCAACAGACGACCAAAGAATTGATTACCGAATGTTAAGAGATTTGATAACTAATTTCAAGAAAGAAAACTTTCACCTTGTGGCAGGCGATGTCGATGTAAATCTGATAACCGCCGATTCACCAATTCCTTTTAGTGCAAGGAAACTATGGCATGAAATGAATTGGTGGCTTAATGCAAGTTTTACTACTACAAAAAAGGATGAGCAAACAAAAGAGAGTGCAGTAATAGAAGATGAGGGTGATGCTGAAAATTTGATTGGGGCTAAATTTACTTCCCATCAATCCACACCCAATGATAAACCACCTCATGTTTCACAGCATAAAGAATTTATTACATACGAAAGAAAGATATTGGCAAGATTAAAAGGCAGTCGTTATGATTTTCTCTTCAACCCAGGTGAATACAAAGGAATTGCCGGAACACGGGACTTACATCAATTGCTAAACGATTGGATTGGTAGCGATAAGAAACTTGTAATTTTAGATTTAAGTGGAGTTCCTTTTGAAGTCCTTGACATCACCATTGGACTAATCACACGTTTTGTTTATGACAGTATGTTTTGGGGCAGACACGAAACATACACAGGAAAGAACCGTCCGCTACTTCTGGCATACGAGGAAGCACATACTTATCTAAACAAGAATGATAGCAGCAATTATTCTAAAATTGCAGTTGAGCAAATTTTTAAGGAAGGAAGAAAATTTGGTTTAGGTGCGTTAGTTATTTCACAACGACCATCAGAGATTTCTGAAACAATCTTAGCTCAAGTTGGAACTTATATTGCTTTAAGACTTACAAACTCTGGTGACCAATCAATTGTAAAATCTTCTGCACCCGACAACTTAAATAGTTTGATTGACTTGCTTCCTGCATTGAGGACAGGTGAGGCAATCATTGTAGGCGAAGCGATCAAAATTCCTTCAAGAGTTAGAATTAAACTCAACAATCCAAGACCAACAAGTGATGATCCAAAATTAGTTGAGGCGTGGAGGAAAGCTCATCCAACTGACAACGAAAATTATAAATCAGTAGTAACAAAACTTAGACAACAAAAATTTTAATTATGGACAGACAAAATGTAGATTCAACATTGGCAACAAGTGTAGGTTACGACTCAGCCAATTCAATACTCGAAATAGAGTTCAAGTCGACAGGAGCGGTTTGGCAATACTATGATGTTCCCGAAAGTGTATTTAATGAAATGATGAATGGCTCAATAGGGAAATACTTTCATGCAAACATTAAAGGGCAATATGCAGAATCGCGTGTAGGCTAGAAAAATAGCCAACTGTATAAAATGGGACTAACAAATTTAGCCAACGCATTTGGTGGTACATTTGCAATTCCCACATGCCGCCGCACAGGCCTAAAATTGCAAAAGAGCTGTTTTCTTGCCGACACACCGCAGGAAATTTAGTATCTTGCGGACTATAATTTTTGGGCAATGAAATATGAAACGAGCATAAGGGAAAGCTAAGATTTAAAATAACTGTAATTGGCGAGTTCCATGTGACCATTAAAAATCAATTTATTACACATGAAATTTAACGAGGATTCTAGAGTAAAAATTCCAGCCATACTGCACTTATGCAGACTTGGTTACAACTATATTTCGTTGAATAATGCGGTTTGGGATACGGAGACAAATATTTTCACGGAAATATTCAAAGAATCTATTGTAAAAATCAACCCTGACTTTGACCAAGACCAAGCAGAACGATTGTTAGTTGACATTTCTCTTTTACTGAGCAATGAAGATTTAGGCAAAGCCTATTTTGAAAGATTGACCGCTGAATCAGGCGTAAAACTAATTGACTTTGAGAATTTTGAAAACAACACATTTCATGTTGTAACCGAATTGACTTATAAAAACGGAGACGAAGAATTCAGACCCGATATAGTTCTTTTAATCAATGGAATGCCTCTGGCATTTATTGAAGTTAAAAAACCAAATAACCGAGACGGAATAATTGCAGAACGTGAAAGAATAAACAAACGATTCCAAAACAAGAAATTTAGAAAGTTTGTAAACATTACGCAATTGATGGTTTTCTCAAATAACATGGAATACGACAACGAAGATATTGAACCCTTACAAGGTGCTTTTTATGCTTCGCCTTCATACACAAAACCAATATTCAACTATTTCAGAGAAGAAGAAAAATTTGACTTGGATAAGTTGTTGGCGGTTGAAGATGACAATTTGGAAAACTTCGTTTTGAGAGATAACAATCTTGCAGTTATCAAGAGTTCACCCGAATTTATTACAAATAAAAACCCGAACACGCCTACAAACCGAGTTCTTACATCATTGTTTTCAAAAGAGAGGTTGGCATTTATTTTAAAATACGCTATTGCTTATGTGGACGAGAAAAAGGGAATTGAAAAACACGTGATGCGTTACCCTCAAATTTTTGCCACAAAAGCCATTGAAAACACATTAGAAAGAGGAATAAAGAAAGGAATTATCTGGCATACACAGGGAAGCGGAAAAACAGCATTGGCGTTTTACAATGTTCGCTACCTGACTGATTATTTTCAAAAGAAAAAAGTAATTCCAAAATTCTTTTTTATTGTAGATCGTTTAGATTTGCTTATTCAGGCAAAGCGAGAATTTACGGCTCGTGGCTTGATTGTTCACATTGTTGATTCAAAAGCAGATTTTGTTAAGTCAATTAAAACTACAACTGCCATTCACAACAATTCGGGCAAACCCGAAATAACAGTAGTGAACATTCAAAAGTTCAGCGAAGAAGCCAATGTAACACAAAAAAAAGATTACGATATCAGTATTCAACGCATTTATTTTTTGGACGAAGTACACCGCAGTTACAATCCGCAAGGCAGTTTTTTGGCAAACCTTACACAATCCGACACCAACGCAATAAAAATCGGCTTAACAGGTACACCTCTCATTACAAAGAATTATTACTCGAAAGATTTATTCGGTAATTACATTCATAAGTATTATTACAATGCTTCAATTGCCGATGGTTACACGCTTCGCTTAATCAGAGAAGAAATTGAAAGCGATTATAAAATTGTGCTGAAAGATGCCTTGGATAAAATCAAGATTTTAAAAGGCGACATTGAAAGACAAAAAGTTTTTGCTCACCCAAATTTTGTTAAGCCAATGCTCGACTATATCGTAAACGACTTTGAAAAAAGCCGTTTGACTTTTTCTGATAGTTCCATCGGCGGAATGGTAGTTTGCGACAGCTCCGACCAGGCAAGAGAAATGTACCGAATTTTCAATGAAAAATATGCTCTGAAACAGGAACAAGAAGAAGTAGAATTCCTAAAAGCAGCGGAACCAAAAGCGAATTATAAAGCTAAACTGAAAGACAGTTATAAAGTAAAAACGGCTGCCTTAATTCTTCACGATATTGGCTCTCCGCAAGAACGAAAAGATTTAGTTGAAGATTTCAAAGAAGGAGAAATCGATCTTCTATTTGTTTACAACATGCTTTTAACGGGTTTTGATGCTAAACGTTTAAAGAAATTATACATTGGGCGGGTTATCAAAAGGCACAACCTTTTACAAACTCTTACACGGGTAAATCGAACCTACAAAAATTTCAGATATGGTTATGTGGTTGATTTTGCCGACATACGAGCAGAATTTGACGCCACCAACAAAGCCTATTTTGACGAATTACAAGCCGAACTGGGCGATGAAATGCAGTTTTACTCCGACTTGTTTAAATCAAAAGAAGAAATTGAAAAAGAAATTGCAGAAATAAAGGACATTTTATTTTATTTCGACACGACCAACGCTGAACATTTTTCGCAACAAATAACCCAAATTCAAGACCGTGAAAAAGTTTTGCTCATTAAAAAGGCGTTGGGCAATGCCAAGAGTTTATACAACCTCATCCGTTTATTCGGACATTTTGATTTGCTCAAAAAAATTGATTTCAAAAAGTTGGCTCAACTTTACCATGAAACCGAAAATCATTTAGCCTTGCTCAATACGCAGGAAGCTTTGAAAAACAACATCGACAACACCAATTTGCTGAATGTGGCACTGGAAGATGTGCTGTTTCACTTTACCAAAATTTCGGAAGAAGAACTGATTTTGGCCGATGAACTAAAAGACACTTTGCGGAAAACTCGTGAAACTTTGGCAAGTAATTTTGATAAGAAAGACCCAGAATTTGTTTCGCTGTATGAAGAATTGAAACGCTTATTTGAAAAGAAAAACCTTGATGAGATTACACAGGACGAAATGAAACAAAACATTGGAGCATTGACGAAAATTTACGAGAAAATAAAGGAACTCAACCGCCAAAACAATTTATTGAAAGACAAATACGACAGCGACCCGAAATATGCCCGAATCCACAAACGCTTGGTTGAGAAAGGCACATTATCGCAAAAAGAAAGTCAGATTTTTGAAGCATTGAAAAGTGTAAAGCAAGAGGCGGATTTACAAGTGCTACAAAACACAAGGTTGTTAGAGAACGAAAGCTATTTTACAACACAAATGATGCGATTGGTAATTGACCAATTCAAAAACAAAAACAATATAAATTTGAACGCTGAATCATCGAAGTATATTAACAACTTGGTGGTTAACGAATATATGAACGAATTCTATGGAAGAGTAATTTAAGTTTCACGCAAAGCCGCAGAGTCGCAAAGAATACTTGGCGTCTTAGCGTCTTGGCGAGAATAAGAAATAACGAAAGAAAAGATATGACTGAAAACGAAGTTGCAAAAATAATTGTAAACACAGCTTACGATATTCATGTGAAACTTGGTCCGGGTTTACTTGAATATGTTTATGAGGAAATTATGTATTATGAATTGGTTAAACAGGGTTTGAATGTAGAAAGACAAAAAGCAATTCCTGTTATTTGGGACGAATTGAAAATGGAAATTGGTTTCAGGGCTGATTTAATTGTCGAAAACAAAGTAATTGTTGAATTAAAATCAGTAGAGACAATTGCTCCGGTGCACCCAAAGCAACTATTGACCTATTTGAAAATAACAGGATTAAAGCTCGGATTATTAATCAACTTCAACGAAAAACTAATAAAGGACGGAATAACAAGAATTGTAAATAACTTATAAGACTTCTCGCAAAGTCGCGAAGTCGCAAAGGATTAATCTTGGCGTCTTAGCGTCTTAGCGAGATAAAAAATATAGCGAGAGAAGTATGATAGATATAGATTTTAAAGAAAAAACCAAAACGCTCATCGACAATCTTAAAAGCATCAGTGCAAACTATGGCTTGGGCAACGATGGCAACGAGTTTAAAATTATCACACAGGTTTTCCTGTATAAATTCATGAACGACAAATTTGCCTTTGAGGTAAAGAAACTCGACAGCAAATTACAGAAAGCCGAAAACTGGGAAAAAGAAATAAGCACTTATTCCGAAGACGATTATGAAATGTTGCTTTTGCAATTGGGAGCCGACACCGCCAAACTTAAACCACAACATTTTATTTCCGAACTTTTTAGCCGGCAAAACGAAAGCGATTTTGCCAAATTGTTCGACGATACCTTGATGGATATTGCCATTACCAACAACGACATTTTCTCGGTGAAAACCGATGGCGGGGCAAAAGTAGTTTTGTTCGACCGCCTAACCGAATACATTAGCGATGGCAGTAAGCGTGATGCTTTTGCTAAAGCCATTATCAATAAATTGGTTGGGGTAAGTTTTGAGCATATTTTTAACCAGAAATTCGATTTTTACGCCACCATTTTTGAATACCTGATAAAAGACTACAACACCAACAGCGGAGGCAAGTATGCCGAATATTTTACGCCTCATGCAGTGGCAAAAATTATGGCTGCCATTTTGGTAAACGAGCCCGTGCAAGATGTAACCGTTTACGACCCGTCGGCAGGTTCAGGAACACTTTTAATGAACATTGCCCACGCCATAGGCGAAGACAAATGCACCATTTACTCGCAAGATATTAGTCAAAAATCCTCGAGTTTGTTGCGTTTGAACCTTATTTTGAACAATTTGGTACATTCCATTCAAAACATTATTCAGGGGAATACCATTTTGCATCCATATCATAAAGACGATAACGGAGCATTGGCGAAATTCGATTTTATTGTTTCCAATCCACCGTTTAAACTCGATTTTTCGGACTACCGCAACGATTTGGATTGCAAGGAGAATAAAGACCGGTTTTTTGCAGGAATACCCAACATACCCAAGCAAGCCAAAGATAAAATGGCTATTTACTTGTTGTTTTTACAACACATTATGTTTTCGTTGAGCCAAAAAGGCAAAGCGGCTGTGGTGGTTCCTACCGGCTTTATTACCGCACAAAGCGGAATTGACAAAACAATCCGTGAAAAGTTGGTCGAAAGCAAAATGCTGGCTGGTGTAGTAAGTATGCCAAGCAATATTTTCGCCACCACAGGTACCAACGTTTCCATCGTGTTTATGGATAAAAACAACAAGGGCAATGTAGTGCTGATTGATGCTTCCAATTTGGGTGAAACCATAAAAGACGGCAAAAATCAAAAAACCGTTTTAACGCCCGAAGAAGAACAGCAGATTATTGACACGTTTAACCATAAAAAAGCCCTTGACGATTTTTCGGTGGTGGTTAGCTACGACGAAATAAAACAAAAAAACTACTCGCTCAGTGCCGGGCAATATTTTGAAGTGAAGATTGAATATGTGGACATTACAGCCGAAGAGTTTGAAGCAAAAATGAAGGGCTTTGAAGAAAATTTAAGTAAGTTGTTTGCCGAAAGCAGAACATTGGAAGCCGAAATTCAGAATAACTTAAAAGGATTAAAGTATGAAAACGAATAAAACTTGGCGTCTTAGCGTCTTAGCGAGCGATTGTTTCACGCAAAGCCGCAGAGTCGCAAAGAATAATTTAAAGGGATTACGGTATGAGTAAAACAATGTTGTTAGGTAAAGCAATCAAGTTTAACCCGGCGGAGTCTATTGTTAAAGGAAGTCAGGCTAAAAAAGTGCCAATGGGCATGCTAACTGAATTTCAAAGAAAAATTAACGGATTTGAATTTTCAGAGTATAATAGTGGGCCAAAGTTTAGAAACGGTGACACATTGGTTGCTAAAATTACCCCTTGTTTAGAAAATGGCAAAACAGCATTTGTTGATATTTTAAAAGAAGATGAAATAGCTTTTGGTTCGTCTGAATTCATAGTGTTAAGGCATACAGAATATACTGATTCTGAATTTATCTATTATTTGGCAAGAAGTCCTTTGTTTAGAGAACGAGCAGTAAGTTGCATGGAAGGTACTTCTGGTAGAAAAAGAGTAAATGAAAATACATTAAAAAACTTAGAATTTGTATTTCCAGACCTCCCCACCCAAAAATCCATTGCCAAAGTTCTATCGGACCTTGATGCCAAAATAGAACTCAACAACCGCATCAACCGTGAGTTGGAAGCCATGGCAAAAACGCTGTACGATTATTGGTTTGTGCAGTTCGATTTTCCCTATTCCCCTCCTACGGAGGGATGTCCGCAGGACGGGGTGGTTATTGGCAAACCCTACAAATCATCGGGCGGTAAAATGGTGTATAATGCCGAATTGAAAAGAGAAATTCCTGAGGGGTGGGAAGTGAAAAAGTTGGGAGATTATGCAAGTATTAAAAAAGGAACATTGATTACTGAAAACACATCTGATCCTTCAGGTAAAGTAAAAGTCGTTTCCGCTGGTATTGATTTTTCATACTATCATTCAAAAGCAAATTACTTAGAAAACACTATTACAATTAGTGCATCAGGTGCAAATGCTGGCTTTATTAATTTTTGGAGAGAACCAATTTTTGCTTGCGATTGCACAACAATAAGAGGGAAGAATACTGCTGACACATTGCAAATTCTTGGCTTTTTAAAAATGAGACAAGAATTTTTATATAAACAAGCAAGAGGTTCTGCTCAGCCACACGTTTATCCAAAAGATATTGAAGGCTTATTCATTCCAATTCCTCCAATAAAATTAATAGAAGAGTTTGGCAAAATAGCAGTATCAAGTAATGAGCAAGTTGCCAACAATCAAAAACAAAACCAACAACTTTCCGCCCTTCGAGATTGGTTGTTGCCCATGTTAATGAATGGGCAGGTAACAGTAAAAGAAGCGGAAGAAAGGATAAGCATAGCAGCAGAACCGAATGTTGAATATAAAAAAAGGTAAAATGCCTTGCGTCTCTGCGTCTTTGCGTGAAAAAAAAAAACTTGTCGGCAGCCTGTGTCTGTTCCAACCGCACGACAGACCGAAACGAAGTAGCAAATTGAAAGAAAAATGCCAGGAAAAATAGAACGCCAGCTGGTAACAAGTGGTATAAAACATTTGTTTTTAAATGATTATGAAAGCGTTCTACCCCGCATCAAGTTCGGTGTAACTGTACAGGATAGTAGCCTGCTATCCCTTACTGCCGCTACACTCAACCGTTAGCTGCAAGGCTAAAAAACGACAATGAAACATATAAGCAGACAACTTATCGAAAAAAGCCAAGAAGCAATAATACTTGCATTAGAAACCTATCAATAGTGTGTTAGAAAAAAAGTAAGATTAAGAGGCACGAGTGCCGAAATATAGTAGTTCT
>Ga0315298_1007591_pt1 | contig 14206 bp, 13 predicted proteins | sample WHS_1_MG_FD_203077 | JGI IMG/M metagenome (GOLD analysis project Ga0315298, IMG submission 203077) | Extremophilic microbial mat communities from Washburn Hot Springs, YNP, Wyoming, USA - WHS_1_MG | ecosystem: Environmental > Aquatic > Thermal springs > Hot (42-90C) | place: USA: Wyoming... | reverse complement strand
TGAGGAATTCTATGAGAAGTTGAGAACAACTCCCAAGATCGTGAATAGATACATCCACATGTTGAGGGGTGGAATGGTGCCGATTGAAATGTTAACGATCCAAAAGCGACTCCAGAAACCGAGCAGCTACAGGAATAGAGTCTGCCAAGCAATCGCTGCCGAGCAGCTATCTATAGAGGGAGGCGATGTTAGGATAGGTGAAGATGTAAGCTACATCATCGTCAACAGCAGAAGCAAGATTCCAAGCAGACGCGTACTGGCATCAGCCCTATGCAAGGGCCGAACATACGATGCTGAAGCATATATAAACCTCCTCCTATCAGCCGTAGAGACTATGTTCAAACCGTTCCATTCCACTTTACAGCCAACTTACGAAATAGATGCCAGACTCGATATGGTGTTGGGATCATGATGAGGAGGGGCCTTGGACCTGGTTGGGAATATTAGAAAATGTCAAAAGTCTGTCTCAACTGTCGACAATCGATTGAGTTAGATGTGGAAGACTGCATAGACAAATGCTCCCCTTCCTAGATCAACATTATAGTCTCTAGCAATTTCTGCAATGTTTCTGTAAGCGCCGACCAAGCCTATTTTAGACGACAACTGATTGCGGCCGACCTTGAATATTTCTCCAAGACCTATTTGAAGGCTAAACGGAGGAATATAGTCTAGTCCCGATCCTGAGTCACAGAATAGATCTTGAAGAAATATCTGTATTCCTCAATAATTACAAGTTAATGAACGCCACATTGGTGCGGCCGCCGGGATTTGAATTCCCGGGTCTTATGTAGACCTCCCGGGTCACCGGCGGTCTGCGGAGGTTTTGGCAGGCCGATGTCTTAGACCAAGCTGGACTACGGCCGCTATCATTACTCCAGTAGGCTCAGATATGTTAGTTTCAAGGATATATATCTATTAGTGGCCTGGTTTAAGATACGTTGATGTCGGTGTTGATTTACGATGGTTTGGTGCCGAGGGCCGGATTCCCACAGACGGGTGGTCTGTTTTGAACCAGCGACAGCCCGGTCTTCAGCTTCACCCTTCTAGGTCGGGTGCTCTCCATAGTCTCCATATGGATCAGGCTGAGCTACCTCGGCACCTGACTTTTACAGAGATGTGGAACAGAGACTTAAATTTTCTTATCGATATAGAATAATTGTAAATGAAATTGTATCTTCTATTTGCAACCCGACCCTCCAATGAAAGAGTTACATAAAGGTTTGTATTCAGTGACCGACACTCATATGGGTGGAGGGTAGTTATGAGAATAGTGGATGTTTCAGAGATTATTCCAGTAGTAGCGAGACTTTGTGTAGAGGCAAATATCTACTTGGACAGGGATGTCGTTGAGAGAATTGAGGAGTTTGCAGGTGTTGAAGAGTCTCCTTTGGCAAGGGAGATATTAGAGGAGATCCTTGAGAATGCTCGGCTTGCAGCTTCGGAGAAGATGCCCATGTGCCAGGATACTGGAGTCACAGTTGTATTTGTGGAGTTAGGGCAGGATGTGCTTATAGTAGGTGGAGATTTCAAGGACGCTATAAATGAAGGGGTCAGGATAGGTTATAGGGAGGGCTTCTTGAGAAGGTCTATGGTTGAGGACCCTATCTTTGACAGAAGGAATACTGGAGATAACACGCCGGCCGTCATCCATACTGAGATCGTTCCAGGAAGTGATGTGAGGATCACTGTGGCTCCTAAGGGTGCAGGTTCAGAGAATATGAGTGAAGTCAAGATGTTGAGGCCTGCAGATGGTTTAGACGGTATGATGGAGTTCGTCGTCGACAGGGTTTCAAGGTCTGGAGGGATGCCTTGTCCACCAGTGATTGTTGGAGTCGGTGTCGGAGGTGACTTTGAACAGTGTGCATACCTCTCGAAGAGGGCTCTGCTCAGGCCTTTGAATGAGGTGAATCCAGACCCTAGATGGCGGAGTGTTGAGGATGAGCTTCTCAAAAGAATAAATAGGCTCGGTATAGGTCCGATGGGTCTGGGTGGTAGGACGACGGCTTTAGGGGTTCAAATCTTGGCGATGCCATGCCACATAGCCAGCCTACCTGTAGCGGTGAACCTGCAATGCCACGCCCAACGACACAAGACAGCAGTGATCTAAGGGAGACTCAGAGATGACTGAAAAACTAAGAATCTATACACCATTGGATGAGAGTGTTCTGGAGAGACTTGAGGCCGGCCTAAGAGTCTCGATAACAGGAAAGATATACACGGCCAGAGACGCCGCCCATAAGAGGCTGAGAGAATCTATGATGAAAGGGGAGGATTTGCCCTTCGATGTTAGAGGTCAGGTCATATACTACACCGGTCCGACACCTGAGAAGCCGGGAGCCATAATAGGTTCAGCAGGTCCGACAACGAGCAGCCGAATGGACCCATACACACCAACCCTACTGGAGAGGGGTTTGAAGGGAACCATAGGTAAAGGGCCACGCAGCAGGGAGGTTATAGATGCGATGGTGAGAAACAGGGCGGTGTACTTTGCAGCAACAGGAGGCGTAGGTGTTCTATTGGCCAAATCCATAAAAGAATCCAAGGTCGTAGCCTACCCTGATTTGGGACCTGAAGCTGTGAGGGTGCTGGATGTAGTTGACTTCCCATGCATAGTCGCAATAGACATATACGGCTCGAACCTCTACGAGATAGGTGTCAAAAAATATAGGATTCAATGATGAATGTGAGACACCCTAATTTTTCAAACCGAATCTCTTAAACATCAATTGGAAGCTCGAATTGCCGATATTCAACCCTGAAGAGAGAGCAGCAACATACCGGACATGGATTATCTCTGGTGCAAAACTCGATTGTCCGGCCGCACCTCACACATTTACATATGGGAGCCTTCTCGATCTCAAACATTTCTTCAAGGAGACCTATTCTTGATATGGCGAGTTCACCTTCAACCCAACTATTGAAGGAACCATCCATGAAGATCTAGGCTGACCTGAATATGAATATGTTGCGGCGGAATTTTCGGCTTGAAACCAGTCGGTTATATGAATAAGATTTAAGTGCGGCGCCGCTCTCAACTCATGGGCTCATACACTCAACGACGGGAAATATATGTGGATGTGACTCAGTATCGCTATAGGTACACATCCAGAATGACGCAAATCCAATAGGTGTGTGTGGATGCATTCTATATATGGATTTTCTGAGGAACCATTCAATGTCTCCAAAGTCGCCAGATACTGGTTGGCAAGCGATCCCTTAGAAGCCATGACGAAAATTTTGGAGAATTCCGTTTGGCTCAAAGACGTGGCAATACTGGCATCTATAGTCGTCGGCGCATCTATATTCTACAAGGTCTCGTCTAGCATCATTAGACTCACGGTCATGAAGGCTAAGGGGGAGGAGGGTGACGTCAAGATGCTTCTGGGATTATGGCGGATAGTGATTATATCGATATCTGCTTTGGTTGCTTTGAACTTCATGTTCAACCTTGGATTGATGATGGCTATAGTGAGTGCTTTCGGGGGGATGATAATCGGATGGTCACTCCAGAGACCTATCACAGGGTTCACAGCTTGGATCATAATAACTCTCAGGAGACCCTTCAAGGTTGGGGATCGTATACAGTTGCCAGCTCAAGGATTGACCGGCGACGTCGTCGACATAGGTCCAATGTATACAACCCTTAACCAGGTGGGTGGGGCCATAGGCAGCGAGGAATCTGTTGGTCGGCATATACTTATACCAAACGCCATGCTCTTCGACAATCTAATAATAAACTATACACCGAAGAACCGTCTAGAAATGTGCCGGTTGAGCGGAGAGAAGAGTGAGTCTTATATTCTTGATGAGGTTGTGACAAGGGTTACTTTCGACTCTAAACTCGAGGTTGTAAGCGACATCCTGTTAAGGGCGGCTAGGGAGGTCACCCAAGACATCATCGAATCTACAGGCCAGGAGCCGTATATTCGATGTGAGATGTGGGACTACGGCGTTATAGTTAGATTGCGTTATATGACGAGGGCAGTGGATAGGCCGAGGATAGTCCACGAGATCACGAAAAGAATTGTGAAAGCCTTCTCGGAGGAGGATAGTGTAGACTTCGCGATTCCATATGTTTACTCATATAAGACGGCGAGGAGCAGACCACAAAAACCATACATTCACATAGCCACACGTTGATGACGACGATTCACCTCACTCATGGATCACCTATTCCACATCATCGTATTGGGATACACTGACCAGCTCAATTTCAAAAGTGTGAGTTATCTGACCTGACCAAGATTTACATGTAGATCTTGGCTGTTGACCACATCAGCTTCGAGGTTAGGGAGGATAAAATATTCGGTTTTTGAGGCCAAAAGGATCAGGGAGAACAACAACGATTCGCATAAATGGAATTTTTGAGAGAGATGCTTGCAATAATGCCTACAAATATTAAGTGGGAAAAATGGAAATAGTGGTCGAAATGGATTCTAAGGGTAGGCCTGTGATTCCTTCAAAAATAAGGCATGGACCGGCCTCGAAGAGAATGATACTGAGGAAGGCGGAAGATCATCTTGAGTTGATACCGCTCCCTATTCCAAGATCCCTCAAAGGCAAGTATATGATCGATGGTAAAATAGAGGATAAACAGAAGCTGCTGGAGCGAGGCTTGTCGCCGACACTGATTTATTCATCTCATACTTAAGGGAAGACGAGTTGTCCGATGGAGCTGAAATAGTAATAGATAGGGACCTAACTAAGAAAACATTACTCCTAACATCTTCAGAGATGTACGACGACCTCATAACTGCTTACCGCACAGGAGGATACAAGCCGAATGAAATTAGAAGCATACTTCTTGACCTCCGGGCAATACCACATGAGGTAGTGCCCACAACTCTCAATATAGCGATCATTGCCATGGATCATTACATAGAGTATGGTGGCAGTAGGAGGCTTTGGCTCTTCATGTGGCGACAGAATCAACGATAGGGGAACCTTGGTCACGAGCGACAGATTCATCCTAGAAAACGCTGAAAACCTAGGGATAAAAACAATAGATTTGAAAGAGATCTAAAACGCCATTTAGTGGACCGGGCGGGATTTGAACCCGCGACCTTCCGGTTTCTCGAGATACTATGCGAACCGGACGTTCCTTGGCCTCAACATGGCTGGTATACCAGACTGAACTACCGGCCCAGCCAATCCATATACTAAGCAGCGGTTAATATCGATTTAGGTAGAAATCGATTATATTCAGCCTCTCCTCTACGGATTCACGCCAATAAGAGTGTCGTGCCCCGAACTTAACATTCACACTGAATCACCCGTTTAGAGCGTGGTCAATCAGCTCAAATATTCTCATCAAGTTAACAGGATTTGGTGTCTCAACGGTAAAGTTGCCGTCATTATCAGTTAATTATCCTAAATGAATTGCTATGTGGGAGACATAAGTTCACTATGATGAAGGTGGGATCGCCATTGAAATTTCTTGAAGAGTGGATGATGATGAGGACGGTCGGAATCTGGAGTAACCATTCGATGTTCAGGAAAATGAAAAACCCAGTTGAGGCCATAATTGTTTGAGAAGGAAGAAATTAGTGTTGCACTCGACACCAATTAATCTAAAGAATGACGGGTTTGCCGAAGAAATGCAAAAATCGCAGTGACATCTGTAGAGCATGATACAAATATTTAGGCCCGCCGACTCGAACACAGCTGTAACCAGTTAGGGAGGTGTGTATTATCGGGCAATTTCCATTTTAAAATACTCTGTAAAAGATGATACAGATGATCTTTAGATACATCTACTGAAAACGTTAACTCAACTCATCAGACTAATGAGAATCGAAATCAATATTTATTAGTTTTCAGCAGAAGCCGAGGGTGCTGGCGCTGATCGCTGATCAATGATTAGGCGGTTCAATGTTTAAAGGTGGTTTAGATGGAGTATAAGTGGGTTGCTCTGACTGTTACTACTGTTGGGGCTTTCATGGTCGCTGTGGATACTAGTATAGTTGTTGTTGCTCTTCCTACCCTCCTCCATGATCTTGAGGCTTCCCTTCTGCATGGTGTCTGGATCATTACTGGGTACAGGTTAGCGTTGACTATTCTTCTGGTTGCTATTGGTAGGGTTGCTGACATGTTTGGGAGGGTGAGGCTGTATGTTCTCGGCTTCGCCTTCTTCACGTTCTCGTCTGCTCTATGTGGTTTATCACAGAAGGGTGATCAGCTTGTGTTCTTCAGGCTTATTCAAGGTGTCGGTGGGGCTCTGATAGTTGTGAATAGTGTGGCTTTGATAGCTGATGCTTTCCCACCTTCGCAGCTCGGTACAGGTATAGGAATAAACTTCATGGCTTTCAATCTTGGCGCAATAATCGGTTACACTCTGAGCGGTGTTATAGTGGCCTTGGCTGGTTGGAGGTTCATCTTCCTCATCAATATTCCAATAGGGATCTTCGGAACCTTCTGGGCCCACCTGAGGTTGAGGGAGCTCCATACGACTGTGAGGGAGAGTTTCGACTATCTCGGAGCGCTGCTGTATTCTGTCTCGTTGACTTTGATTCTGGCTGGGTTGAGCCTTGAGGATTTGACCTCTACTCTAACTGTCATACTCCTCGGTTTGGGTGTGGCCCTTCTACCCTTATTCATCATCGTCGAGAGGAGGGTAGCCCACCCGACATTGGACCTGACCCTCTTCAAGATCAGACTCTTCACAGCCGGCAACCTGGCGAGCCTACTCAACTCTTTAGCCTTCAACTCCCAACCTTTCCTGCTCACCCTATACTTCCAGCTTGTCAGAGGTGAGGATCCCTTGAGGACAGGCCTCCTCCTCATACCTTTGGAGGTTACTTTCCTCATATTCGGGCCCTTAAGCGGTAGACTCTCAGACATATACGGCGCCAGGGGCATGAGCAGCCTAGGTCTTTTCCTCAGCGGTTTAGCCCTTTTATGGCTTGGAACCGTCGACGCTGGAACAGACTACACAACCATAACGTTGATCCTAATAGCGTCGGGGGTTGGGAGGGGGCTATTCACATCACCGAACTCAAGCTCCATAATGTCTTCTGTCCCACCGAACCGAAGAGGTGTCGCAAACGGGGTTAGAACCACAATAGTCCAGACAGGCATAGTTGTGAGCATACCCCTATCCCTTGCATTCATGACCTTGGGTATGCCCTATGCTAGGCTGACCCAAATCACAGGTGGAGCCTCACCGATGACCGGCCAGGATATTCCAAAATTCCTCGCAGCCCTCCACCACGCCTTCAACATACTCGCCGTACTCACCCTAACCGCAATAATACCATCCATAATGAGAGGCCCCAAACCAAACATACACCACGACAATCCACAAAGTCGAGAACAATAATATGTTCAATATTTCAGAGTGAGGTTATTTGGGGTACGAGCAGCCTCCTCCCAGAAATATTTTAAAGAGTTTTGATGCGCGATACACGGTAACTTTCCCATGTTTTCAACAAAAATGTTCGTCCAGGTTTGACAGCATGTTCAGGCATAATCCTCACCTAGAACCCTCTCCGCATCCTTTATTGCAGACTCTAAACCATGAATCACACCCTCAGGAAAACCTCTCTCCCTCCAGTAAACATTCAGAACCGCTACAGGCTTCCCGCCTGATTTAACCGGTAAGGCGGCGGATGAACCGTACCCTCTTCCCATGGCCTCCATCCTCCAAGGCTCGAATGAAGGCTCAGTTGCAACATCATTTATGATGGTGACTCTCCCTGTCCTAGCAGCTGTTCCTGCAGGACCATATCCGCGTCTGGGATCGTCGAGATCAATATCTATAGTTGTGAGGTAACCCTCCTCGAAACCCATGTCGACGACTGGGACGACCCTTCTGAAGAACTCGTCTATAACACCTACCCAGGCCATCATGCAACCCAACTCTGAAGCCCTTCGACACAACCCCACCCCAACATCCTCAATCTTTGGAAGGGGGGCCGACGACACTCCGACGATGCCCCTCCCAAAGATGTGGAAGGGCATCCACCTACTCTCATGCCTCTCCCTCACCGTCTTATACCTCAATAGGCGCCTTAACTCTTCATCAGACTCCATACGCATCTCTATGACGCCGTCTACTATAGACTCAATGAACCTTACCAACCTCTCCTCGTGAACACCCTCAGTCAACGTGAGCAGGCTGAAACTGCCCTTCTCCCTTATGTTTGCTACCACCCGTTCAACGAGACTCATCGCCGATTGGGGTTTATCCTCGAATGTGCTTATGACGCTACTCATCGAGTCGACGCAAACCATCGGCTCCATCAATCCACTAAAGGACTCTGAGAGAACTATGTTGATCTCGACAGGATTATCGAGAGACTTCACGGCGTATCTTGACTCTGAGACTTTACCAGACTTTGCACTGTAAAAGTCGACTATCCTGAGAAACTCACCAGATACTTCCGTCGAAACCCCAATACGATTGAGATCCTGCGAGACAGCACTCGGAGACTTATCTGTTACAACAAAGATTGCAGGAGTCTTCCTCTTCAACCCATACGCAAGAAAAGTGTGTGCAAAACATGTCTTTCCAACACCAGGCGGACCGGATAGCAGGTAGACGCCTCTTGGAAGAGGACCGAAAACAATCTTACTTGCGCCCGGAAAAATTTCAGAAGCCATCCTCGACCAAAAAAAAAGCACACCCAAACATTTAGACCTTACGCTTTACAGGTCCGACCGTAAATCATTTTTGAGGCTCTTTACATCAAAACGTAGATTCAGGCAGTTAAATTATTTCCACCCATACTTAGAATCTGCAGTATACAGTTGAGGTCATCCCAGCCGCATGGAATTTCTGTTATTAACTTTGTAGGCCGCCGGCGAGATTCGAACTCGCCCTCCAGGCTCCATTGGCCAAGGCCAGTCGATGGTCTTTCAGGCCTGTACGCTAACCAGGTTCCGCAGAGAATCCTTCTCTTCTACGTTACGGCGGCCACCACCAACCTTTTTGTCGATCTTCACCTATGATTTAACCTTGTCGGCGGGAAGGGTATAGTGATTTTTGTGTAACCTAATGAAGTATAAGTTGGACAAATCTTCCCATGCGGTAGTTCACGGATTTGGTGAAACTAACAGTCAACCCCAATCTTATATCCTCTCCTATGCAGAGTCTCGCCTGAAATATGGTGGTGAACGGTATGGAGAAGCTTGTATCGTCTAGGAGGATATATGATGGTAGGGTCATAAATCTGAGGGTTGACCAGGTCGAGCTGCCTGACGGCAGTCTACACCAGAGGGAGATAGTTGAACATCCAGGCGCAGTCGCGATCCTACCCATCCTAGACGACGGTAGGATCCTCCTCATCAGACAATATAGGCACGCCGTTGGTGAGACACTCCTAGAGATACCTGCTGGAACCCTAGCAGAAGGTGAGGAGCCGATTGAATGTGCCAGACGCGAACTCTTAGAGGAGACAGGTTACACAGCCGAATCTATATGTGAACTCTTCAAATGTTACTTGGCCCCAGGCTACAGCAGTGAGAGAATCCACATATATCGGGCGTCGAAACTGAGGATGACAGGTTCAAGGAGGGATGCTGACGAATATATAGAGCTCGAACCAGTAACAATTCATGATGCTGAATCCATGATCAGAAAAAGACAGATCCAAGATGCGAAGACAATAGCTGGATTAACCTTCTACCTTTGGACAAGAGGATCAGGATGAATCTTAAATTCAACCATCCCAAAATACTTTGACAGCCTATGCGGGGGTACCCGAGACCTCGCAACCATGTGCGAGGCAGGAGTCAGGCTAAAGGGGCAGGACTACAGGAGATGAGCCTGTAGGGTCAGACTTAAGATCCAAAAAGCATTAGCCATCCTGTGGCGTAGGCCTTCGTGGGTTCGAATCCCACCCCCCGCACCATCCCGCCAGCAGACTCAATTCTATGACAGGTGAGCAGTGTGGGTAGGGGCGGTGAACCACCCCATCCTGAAGGGTGAGGGCCTCCCGCCTCAACGATAACGCTCGCCGGTATCACTGCCAGTAGAGGCTACAGAAAGAACCCTGGCGAAAGTCGCAATGGGAGACGAACATCCACAGGGTCCTCTAGAAGAGGTAAATCTTTATAACATCTACTCTAAATATTTAAAATGGGCGTCCGTCTTGGTAGGTGTTGTTTTAAAGAATGTCTCCAAGCATTTCGGTGATGTAAAGGCTGTTGACGATGTGAGTCTGGATATAAAGGATAAGGAGTTTATAACTCTGCTCGGGCCTTCAGGATGTGGGAAGACGACGACCCTACGTCTAATAGCCGGCCTGGAGACACTCACCAGAGGGGATATCTACATAGGTGACCGGCTTGTCAACGATCTTCCGCCGAAGGATAGGGATATAGCCATGGTCTTCCAGAGCTACGCCCTATACCCACATATGAGCGTATACGACAACATAGCCTTCCCCCTCAAGATCAGGAAGCTGCCTAAGGAGGAGATCGATAGGAAAGTGAGCTATGCAGCTGAGCTCCTTGGAATATCGAGGCTCCTTAAACGTAAGCCCAAGGAGCTGAGTGGCGGTGAGAGGCAGAGGGTCGCCTTGGGCAGGGCTATCGTCCGAAACCCGCAAGTCTTTCTGATGGATGAGCCTCTGAGCAACCTCGATGCTAAGCTTCGGGTCTACATGAGGGCTGAGCTGATAAGGCTCCAGAAGATGCTGGCTACAACCCTCATCTACGTGACACACGACCAGGTCGAGGCTATGACAATGAGCAACAGGATAGCCATCATGAACCATGGCAAACTGATACAGGTGGCTCCTCCGAACATAATATACAGTAACCCAGCAGACACCTTCGTAGCAGGATTCATCGGAAGCCCACCTATGAACTTCATAGACTGCTCATACTCGGCGAAGAACGGTCAAGCATATCTCGACGCAGGAACATTTCAAATAGATGTTACCGAGTTCAAAGACCTTATTTTGAAGGAGGCTAAAGGCTCAGAGATGATACTCGGCGTCAGACCTGAAGACGTCACAGTATATAGGGAGAAGCCTCCAGGTGAATCGGTTGAGGCTGAAGTATATGCGACGGAGCCTCTGGGCTCAGAGATAATAATAAACCTGAAGATAGGAGAATCGATAGTGAAAGCGAAGAGCACACCAGAATTCAAGGCGGAGATGGGTGACAGACTATACTTGACCATGAACAAGGATAAGATGCACATATTCGACAGGGCGACAAGCAAAGCGATAATCTAAAATAATCAGCCTCAACCAGAATATCCTGATCGTTGAAAGGATCTTTGAACCCGGCAGCCCAGTCGAAGGGTTGATTGAGCTTTTAATATATACAATCATGCCGTTGGTCATTAGGCACATCATAGAGATTTGGCTATAGATTATCGGAGGGCGTCATGTCTCCGGCTGGAGGTTGCCTCAGAAAGCAGCCATGTTGGAGTGAGGGTGCTTTTGCTTCTTTGGATTCAAACTTTTAATCATAACGTTTTGGTCTACCAATCAATTTATTAAATAGTTTACCTTAAAGTTTACTCGATTGTTTGATGAGTGTCGTAAGCGTAAAAGTCCCCAAAAGAGTAAAGGAGAAAATGAGAGAATACAGCAAAATCATAAACTGGCCCGAGGAGATCAGAGGGTTGATAAACACTAGAATCGAGGAGTTTGAGAGGGGCAGAACGTTAGAGGAGATTATAAAGCTCCTAGAAGGAATCCCTTCAACACCTAGGGGAACAGCCAGAGCTCTTGTGAGGGGGGACCGTGACAGTCATTGACGCGTCGGCCTTAACCAAATTTGTTCTGAAGGAAGATGGTTGGAAGGAAGTAGCCCCATATCTGAAGGCTGGAACAGTCTCCGTAGATCTTGTGGTGAAGGAGGTTGCCAACGCTGTTTGGAAGATGTTTAAAAAAGGAGCATTTTCTATTGAAGAATCAAAAACCATCCTCAATGCCTTGAAGGAGATCGTTGAAAAAGTAGTTAAAATCGAGGAAGAACACGAATATATTGATGAAGCCATAAAAATAGCTTTCAACAGAGACATAACCATCTACGATTCACTTTACATAGCGATGGCGAAGGTAAAGGGACTAAACCTTTTAACGATAGATGAAACCCAGGCGAATGCTGCGGAAGCTGAAAATATAGCAACGATCATTCTAGAATAAATAGTCTTCCAAGATGAAAATATTGAAAAACTTCAAGTCAGACCTGTTCGCAACGTGATATGTAAACGGTTGTGCAATGAGACTTGGATTGTCTCTCTCCGAGATATGCATTGAGGAGGCTACTATCTATTCGGTCTTTTAAAGATGTAACTTTCTTATCTTGAGACTCGAAAGGTTATGGTTCATATAAGAGATCTTAAAAGTTGATTGGGTCTCCATAGAGAGGCAAATAGTTATGGGTCTATACTGCTATAGATCTCTGAGGCCTCAGATTTGTCCAAGCATCTTTTGAGGAGGACGGCTTTTGGGGCCGGTCTCATTTTTCTGATGAACAGTCTGAGTCTCGCTGTCTCATTCATATTCTATATTGTAGCTTCTAGGATTCTTAGTCCCTGGGAGGTTGGTTCAGTATCTCTACTATTAATGGTCATCTCGATATTCAACACGCTGACCATGTTAGCTTTAAACTCTGCTGTTATCAAATATGTTTCAGAGTCTCTTGGTTCAGGTAGGATCGGAGGGGCCTCATCCGCTTTCTGGTCTTGTATGAGGCTGGTCTCCATAATAGCTGTTCCATCATATCTCTTTACAGTTGCGTCGGCTGGTCGCCTAGCATCCTTGACCGGCGGGCTCGACGCCCCATCCATTCTTCTCGCCACCACATCTGGCCTCATCCTCGACTACACAAGTATTATCGGAGGGGCCTTCTACGGGTTGATGCTCTACAGTCAGGTTGCAATCCAGAACATCATCTTCATGGTTGTAGGCCGCTTCTCAGCATTGGTTCTGGCCTGGCTTGGATTCAGGGTTTACGGTGTGGCGTTGGGTGTGGTGGTAGGTGCTCTTGCATGTCTATTCTATTCGGCCATAGCTTTTAGGGGTAGGTTGAAGGGTTATGGTTTCATCCGGTCCAGGATCCTCCTGGACTATTCTACACCGATATATCTCTTCAATGTGATTGGGCTTGCCCAGGGTTGGCTTGACGTCGCCATCCTCTACGGTTTGACATCTGACCTCTCGACTGTCGGCGTATATTACTTGGTTGTCTCGAGCACAACTGTTCTGATGGCTCTCCCAAACTCTTTCGCATCAATTCTATTTCCAACGATGAGCTTCAGAATCGGTGAGTCTGGCCTTGAAGGTGTGAGGGAGGTTCTGGAGAACTCTATACACTTGACGGTTCTTGTTATGGCTCCATTATGTTTGGCCTTGGCTTCAGCTGCGCCTACAGCCCTCACCATAGCCTACGGCTCCGCTTATAAGGTTGGAAGCTCAGCATTGATGGTCGCAGCCTTGGCGGCTTTTCCATCGGCCCTCTACACCATTATGAACTCGGCATTGCAGGCGGTTGGATATACGAGGCCGATGGCCCTGGCAGGTTTAGCCTCCGTGATTGTGGATCTTGTGACCTTGACGTTGGCTGTTCCAGCATACTCAGGGGTCGGTGCGGCTCTGGCCAGGGTTACGATGGCCCTGGCGGGGTTGACGGTCGCCTATAAAAGTTTACGGTCGAGGGTGAATTTTAAATTCCGTTTGGACTGGAGGCTCCTAGCCTACGCAGCCTCGACGGCGACGCCGATACTTACCATTGAAAAATTTGGTTTCGACACCATGGTTGGAGGGTTGCTTGAGATCCTGACATTCACAGCCGTATCGACCATTATGTTCAAGATTTTGAAGCCGATCAATACTTTTGAGAAAAGGATCCTTGAGGATGTTACGCCGAATAGGCTGAAGCCGATCATCAAATTCATTATCCACTGAGAGTACACGTCGAGTAGAATGTCTTTGACACACAACTTCTGGATATTTCAAAGAAACTTGATATATTGATACGTTTGGTTGCGTTGAGTTTAGTGAAGGAGTTTACTACTCAAAAGAGCAAATATCTCTTCTGTCTGATGCAGGCTTTCAACCCACGAGTAACACAATAGGTGCCGGGCTTCATTCTATCAGAAGCCATCGGAACCAAAACTGAACCATAGATGTAGGGGATATGAGTGTTCAAACAGGGTGATAACTTAACCCGCGCCAATTCCTTAATCTAAAGCCTCATTTTCTTTGTAACTTCTTCAGGTATTGGGTTTTCAAGGATCGGGCCT
>Ga0315298_1007588_pt1 | contig 14207 bp, 11 predicted proteins | sample WHS_1_MG_FD_203077 | JGI IMG/M metagenome (GOLD analysis project Ga0315298, IMG submission 203077) | Extremophilic microbial mat communities from Washburn Hot Springs, YNP, Wyoming, USA - WHS_1_MG | ecosystem: Environmental > Aquatic > Thermal springs > Hot (42-90C) | place: USA: Wyoming... | reverse complement strand
CGCCGAGAAATGCAGGATGCATTTCGTCCCGAGCACATGAGGCACGACGCCGAATGTGCGAGGGTAGATTTTCCGTGCTCTTACTTCTGAGCAAGACCTGAAGGACGGAAAGATGATGACAATGACCTTCTACCCTCCACAGCGGGGTTTTTTGTATTGTAGCACTGGCTGGCAAGCCAGTGCTACTCTTGCATTTTTCCGCGCAATGGTGATAGAGTTATCTAATTTCCAAAAATAGGGAATTGCTGCACACGCCTATAAACATTGAATTATTTTTTAGCATAAGTTAAAATATGAGAATAAAAAAAGGTGAATATTAAGGAGATGATATGAACTTTTTTTCTGTGGTTAGAGACGCTTTTATTAATGATCTTGCTATTGATCTGGGGACCTCAAACACACTTATCTATGTAAAGGGTCAGGGAATTGTACTTTCTGAACCGTCTGTGGTTGCAATACAGACGGGAACTGGAAAAGTAATGGCTGTAGGAAAAGAAGCCAAGAATATGCTTGGAAAGACTCCTGGTGATATTGTCGCTATTCGACCTATGAGAGAGGGGGTTATAGCAGATTTTGAAGTTGTTGGCAAAATGATGAAGTATTTTATTTCCAAAAGCCAGGTAAAGAGAAAACTTGTGCATCCAAGGGTTGTTATTGGAGTACCTTCAGGTGTTACGGAGGTAGAGAGGCGTGCTGTAAGGGAAGCAGCAGAGCAGGCTGGTGCTACCAAGATTCATCTTATAGAGGCGCCAAAGGCTGCAGCCCTTGGCGCAAATATTCCTATTGAAGAACCGGCAGGGCATATGGTAATAGATATAGGTGGGGGTACAACAGAGGTTGCTGTGCTTTCGCTTGGAGGAATTGTTATCAGCAATTCCATCCGTGTTGGTGGGGATAAGTTTGATGAAGCAATTATGGGGCATCTAAAAAAATATCACAACCTTATAGTAGGTGAAAAAACAGCCGAAGAGCTTAAGATTAAAATCGGAAGTGCATATCCATTAAAAACAGTGGAGACTATGGAGATAAAGGGTAGAGATGCTATCAGTGGGCTACCACGCATTTTAAAAATAGATAGTGTGGAGGTTAGAGAAGCTCTTCAGGAAACTGTAAACAAGGTTCTTGATGCAGTAAGACAAACTCTTGACCAGACACCACCGGAACTTGCTTCAGATATAATAGAAAGGGGGGTTGTAATGGCGGGTGGTGGGTCTCTACTAAGAGGTTTGCCAAAATTTTTGTCAAAGAATACAGGAGTACCTGTTTTTCTTGCAGAGAATCCCTTAATATGCGATGTTCTTGGAGCAGGAAAATATCTTGAGCAGATTAAAAAGTACGAAAGAGAATACTTCTAAATATTTCTGCAGGGTTAAAATCCCTACGGGTGATTAATTATGTTAAATCTATATCTATATAGGAATAAATCGCTTGTCACGCTTCTTATTCTTCTTTCCATTTCAATATCTTTGATGTTCTTTAATATAAAGTTAACTGTAGATCTCCAGTCGGTTTTGTTTTTTATTACCTATCCTGTAGAATACTCTGTCCAGGCTGTGGGAAAATTTGTGTCAGACTCTTTTACGAGTATATCGAAAATACAGGAACTTGAAGAAGAATTAAAAATAACCCAGGAGAGTCTTGAGCGTTATAAAAGAAGCCAGTTATCCTTTTCTCAGTTACAGAAAGAAAACGAAGAGCTTAAAGAAAAATTAAGTATTAAGGCAAAAATAAATTATAACACCAGATATGCAAAAGTTGTTTTCCGGGATCCAAATTTAACAGGTGATTATTTGATAATCGATAAGGGAGCCATTGATGGAGTAAATGTAAATATGCCTGTTGTTTCTTATGATTCGGCCGGTAATATTTTTCTTATCGGGAAAATAGAGCGGGTTAACATATCTGCCAGTAAGGTAAGATTAATTACAGCCATAGATTCTTATGTGGGTGTGACTTTAAAAAGTAGTGGGTATGTTGGTATCTTAAAAGGAAGTGGGTCATGGAATCAAAATTGCTCGGTTGAGTATATACCTGTTGAAGCAGATGCTTTTGAGGGAGAGATTGTAGAAACCTCTGGAGAAAGTGATATATATCCGCCGGGTATTTTTGTCGGAAGAATTGTGGGTATAGGAAAGAGTTCTGTCGATGATTTTTTTAAAAAAATATATGTTAGACCAGAATTTAAGTATTCCAAGATAAGGGATGTATTTGTTATTGAGTGGAAACCTAATGTTCAGACTGATAACTTGATTGAAAAAACAGGTGAATGAAAAATGCGTAGAAGTATAGTAAGATATATCCTCTGGGCTTTGATTGTGGCTCTTATTCTTGCTGTTCAGATGTCAAAATCACTTTCTATATATGGAATAAATCCTGATCTTATTATGATTATCTGTATTCTTTTCAGTCTCTATAAGGGGGAGTATAAGGGGGAAATATTTGGTTTTATTCTTGGAATCACTGAAGATATTTTTGGGGATCTCTTCGGATTGAATGCTTTTGCCTTAGCCTTTATCTGCTATTTTACAAGTGTTTACAAGAGATATATTTTCGTTTCTGATATTGTGGCCTATTTGATATATATTGTCATATCTACTATAATGAAATACATAATCTATAATGTGTGTTTACTTATTTTCAGGGGGAACTGGATACTGGATGGGTTTCTGATACTGAATATGATTGGAGAGATAGTTTATAATATTGTCATGGGTATAGCTTTCTATTATATTGCCTCGTTTTTCTTCCGAAAAGAAGAAGTGCCTTTTTAGATGCGCCCATAGCTCAGCTGGATAGAGCGTCAGCCTCCGGAGCTGAAAGCCAGAGGTTCGACTCCTCTTGGGCGCATTATTATATTCTTTAAGGGGTTTATATGGCATTTGAGGTTCTTGAGAAGAAAAGTCAGATAGCCGTAATTGGACTTGGTATATTTGGAATGAACCTTGCTCTTTCACTTGTGGAAGAGGGCGCAGAGGTTATAGCAATAGATTCAGATAAAAATCTTATTGAGAAAATAAAAGAAAAGCCTTTGCTTGCTTATGTTCTGGATTCTACAAACGAAGAAGCCCTTGTTGAGGTTGGTATTGATAATGTAGATTGTGCCGTTGTATGCATTGGTTCGGAGCTTGTTTCAAGCATTTTAACTACTTTGATATTGAAGAAGTTTAAAATTCCAAAGATAATGGCAAGAGCCATCACTGAAGAACATGCCCAGATTTTAAGACTTATCGGGGTTAATGAAGTAATTCAACCCGAGGAAGAGACAGCAAAAAAGCTCGCAAATAGAATTGTGAGCCTTAGCGGGTATCTTGTGTCTTATGAGCAACTTTCCAAGGACCATGCAATTGTGGAAGTAAAGGTTAACAAGAAAATAGCAGATAAAACCCTGACAGAGCTGGATTTTAGAAAGAATTTTAAGATAAATGTAATAGCTATTAAAACGGTGGTGGAAAAACTGGACGAAGAGTTTCATAATATTAATGATTATGATATTAACGAGGTTCCAGATCCCAATGTCCCATTGAAAGAAAATGATATTTTAATAGTCATTGGTAGGCTTGAGAATATAAATCGCCTTCATAATTACCTTCTTGGAAAATAAGATGGTTTTTGTGGGAGAATTTGGACTTATCAATCTGATAAGAAAAAAATTTAAGCCATTAAGGAAAGGTGTCCTCGGAATAGGGGATGATTCTGCCATTCTTTATAAAGACAATAGTAATCTTCTTATAACTACCGATGCACTTGTTGATGGAGTTCATTTTCTATCCAGAAAGATTGATTTTATTGATCTTGGTTATAAATCTATAGCGGTTAACTTTAGTGATATTGCTGCAATGGGTGGATATCCACTTTTTGTGCTTTTAACAATAGGAATATCAGATAAATTATCTCTAAATCAAATAGAAAATTTTCTTAAAGGAATTGAATTGATACGAAAAGTTTACCCTTTTGACATTATTGGAGGAGATACAGTCAGGTCGGACACATTTTTTATTTCAATAACAGCTATAGGAAAGGCATATAAAAAACCGATTTTGAGAAGTGGGGCAAAAGCTGGTGATAGGATTTATGTTTCTGGAAAAATTGGAGATAGCGGAATAGGACTGGACATAGTGCATAACAAATTGAAGTTTAAAGTTTTAGACAGGGGGTATTTCTTAAGAAGGCACTATAAACCTGAGCCGAGAATTAAATTGATTAGCTATCTTTTAAGTAAATATGTTATTAATTCCTGTATTGATATAAGCGATGGGCTTATTGCAGACCTTTTGCATATTTGTGAGGAGAGCAAAAAAGGTTTTAATCTGAAACTTGATAGATTACCTGTATCTCTGGAAAAAATAAAAATAGATAAAAACTTTTCTATGGAAGATTTCTATGAATATGCTGCTTCCTGTGGAGAGGATTATGAACTTATATTTACTTCTCCATCTGTTATAGATTGTGAGGATGTTTTTAAGAAAACAGGGGTTTTAGTTTCTTTGGTAGGTGAGATTACAAAAAGCGGATATAGTGTTTTTTATAATAGCAGAAGGAAAGATTGGAAAAGTTTGAAAAAGGGCTTTGTTCATTTCTAGGGGTTGTCTTATATTTAATTGGCTTTGTATTATTGTCATTTAGATAAGGAACGGTCGAGACCGTTCCTTACTTAATAAGCCTCTATTTTACTATTGCTTTTTTTAAATTATGTGGATATAATTTAAATGTAGAGTAGAAAGAAGAAAAAAATGAAAGAGGCAGAGTATTTTACAAAAAAAGAAAATAATGTTGTTCAGTGTATTTTATGTCCACATCTCTGTGTTATTAAAGAGGGTAATTCTGGAATTTGCGGGGCGCGAAGGAATAAAGGGGGGATTCTATACAGTGTAAACTATGGTGTTATTTCTGGGATGTCTTTTGATCCTATAGAAAAAAAACCACTTTATCATTATTATCCTTCCTCTCAAATTCTGTCGATTGGTACTGTTGGATGCAATATGCGATGTCCTTTCTGCCAGAATTATCATATTTCCAGATTTTTTGATTCTAATATAGAAATAGAAAAGAAAACCGTTACTCCGAAATACATTCTTGATTGCTTACAAAGTAAAAATAATCATCCGTCAGGATATTTTGGAGGGGTAGCTTACACATATTCTGAACCAATGGTGTGGTATGAATTTGTAAAGGAAACATCCATACTTTTGAAAGAGCACGGGTTTAAGAATGTTCTGGTAACTAATGGATATATAAACAAAAAGCCCTTAATGGAGCTTTTGCCTTTTATTGATGCAGCTAATATTGATTTAAAGGCTTTTACCGAAGAGCATTATAAAAAACTTGGTGGCAGCTTAAAACCTGTTCTGGATACAATTACAGCTTTTAAGGAAAAGCAAATTCATGTAGAATTAACAACCCTTGTTGTTACAGCATTTAATGATAACATGGAAGAGCTGGAAAACCTTGTTAAATGGATTGCCTCTCTGGATAAAAATATTCCATATCATATATCACGATATTTTCCTCAATATCTATATAATGAAAGAGAAACAGATCCTATCTTTTTAAATCAGGTTAAAAAGATGGCAGATCATTACCTTAATTATGTGTATCTTGGAAATATTTCCGGGGAAAGTGATACCTATTGTCCACAATGTAAAAGCATTCTTGTTGAAAGAGAAGGCTATTATACAAGAATAACCGGGATTAAAGATGGGAAGTGTATTTATTGTGGAAGAAAGGCGGACTTTGTTATTTAGAATGGAGCAAGAATGATTCGAATAGAACGGACAAGGAATGGTGAAAATACCATTGTAAAGGATGGAAGTTACCTTCTTAGCCAGTACAGCCCTAAACGGGATATTGAAAGATATCTATCCGGTATTTCTCTCGAAGAGAACTATTTTTATATTCTCTTTGGAAGTACCCTTGGATATATGTCAGATGCCTTGATTAAAAGGGGAATTAAAAAAGAAAATATACTTGTATATGAGTTAGAGGATTTACCCTTAGAATATTTTTTAGATAGTTATCAGGGAATTTCAAGATTTAATAATGTATTTTTGATGAGTGGTTTAATAGAACAAAAGATTAAGGAACAGAAAAAACCATATGTTCTATGTCTTGAATCATATAAAAGGGCTTATGCAGGGGAATTTGAAGATTTTTCAATAGCTTTAAAAAGGGTTATACAGATAGCAGTAGAAAACATAAAAGTGAGTGCTTTTTTCTCAAAGGTATGGTTTATTAATTTTTTTAGAAATCTTTCACTGGCAAGCAGAAAAGAAAATGCTTTTTATTGGGAAAAAGGTAAATTACAGAAGTTTCCAGCGCTTGTTGTGGCTTCTGGTCCATCACTTGACGATTGTATAATTCAGATCAAGGAAAATCAAAAAGGCTTTATCATAATAGCTGTCCTTTCGGCAGTACCTTCTTTGCTCTGGAATGGAGTTAAGCCCGATTTTATTTTTTTAACCGATGGTGGGGTATTTAATAAGCTTCATGGATATAACATTCCGGAGGATATTCCTGTTTTTGCCAGCATTTATGCAAGCAGTGCCTTTCTTTCTACAATAAACAACCCTGTTATATATTACGATTTTGTGGAAGAGATTGCCAATCCTTCTTTCCAGTTAAAATATCCTTCTGTAACAATTGATGCGGGCTTGTTTGCAAAGTCTATATCTGATAAAGTGATTTTTGCAGGTTTTGACCTTGCCTGTTCTATTACAAAGGGGAGTCATTGTTCTAAAAGCGTTTTTATGTCTTTTCTGGAAAGGAGTAACAATAGATACAATAAACCTTATAGCATCTTAACCTCTTTCTTAAAAAGAGATGATTTAATTGCTATAAATGAAAATAAAACCTTCTCCAATCAACAGTTCTATATGGTTAAGGAGTTATCCGAAAGGCTTTTTAATGGATGTGAGTATATTGAAGGGGGAGTTTCTTTTAATACTCTTAGAGTATTGAAAGATTTTAATTTTGACAATAAAAAATTTTTAGATAGGAAAGAAGCTATTAAAAATATTTGTTATTGCTTTAGAAGAAATGAGTTTTTCGTAAATAATATAAAAAAACTTCTTGAAATTATTGCCGAAAAAATTAAGAGCAGGGAGGAAATCTTTTTAACAAATATATTTATCAGGGAAAAGATGGGAAATATTGATATAGAACCTCTGGTGGAATATTATTTAAAGAAAATACGAAGGATTTAATGGCACTGTAAACAAGATATCTATATAATTTCCAGCATGAATAAAAAATCGTACCCCGGGTATAGTTAAAACCATACTAAATGTACGGTATTGATTTATCAACTACTTCTTAAAATATAAGTTACATTTTTAAGCAAATCATATATGGACCGGGTAATAATAAATGGAAGAAAATCTATTACTGGCAATCTTTGCTATATTACCAGTTGTGTTGGCATTGCTTTTTTATTTGTATTTCAAAAATGATTTATATTCATTAAATAGTGTTCGGGGCTTTAAGCTTATTGCTGGCAACATTATAGTTTTTCTATTTTTGCTATCATTGGTTGTTTTATTTGGTGAAATTTATTATAGATTTTTTTATGATACAACAGATTCATGGGAGCTTACAAAGGTAAGCAGAAAATGGTACAAAAAGCACTATGTGCTTAATAATTATGGGGTTAGAGATTCTATTGATTATAATCCGGAGTTTCAGGGAAAGTATAGAGTTACTTTTATTGGAGATTCTTTTACGGCCGGGCATGGGATTAATAATGTGGAGGATAGATTTGTTAATCGAATCCGTAGGATGAGACCTGATATTGAAATCCATGCCTTTGCTATGAATGGCTGGGATACATATTTTTATATGCTTAATCTTGAGAAATTGATCTCTTCTGGTTATAGATTTAATACAGTTGTTCTTGTTTATAACCTTAATGACATTGCAGACATAATGGATAAATGGAAATCTATACTGGAAAGGATATATTCTTTAAAAGCTGGATTTCTTTTTGAAAACAGTTATTTTTTTAATATACTTTATTACCGTTACTATATTTCTCATAATAGGGAGATATCGGATTACTTTGATTTTGTAACAGAAGCGTATGAAGGACCACTATGGGAAAAGCAGAAGGAAAGATTAATAATGTTGAAGGCTATGCTGGATTCTAGGGGAATAAATTTAATGGTTGTTACCTTTCCGTTTTTCAATGGGCTTGGCCAGGACTATAAGTATCGTAAGATTCATAATCAGCTGGATGTCTTCTGGAAAAGCATTGGGGTTTTGCATCTCGATCTTCTGCAGATTTATGAAAAATATAATACAAAGGATTTAATTGTAAATTCTCATGATGTTCATCCTAATGTAAAAGCCCATTCTATAGCAGCGGAAGCAATAGGACAATTTTTAGAAAAATATATTCCAAAGGGTGGTGGTATATGAAAAAATTTTTGGTACACTTATTTATTTGCATTAGCTTTCTTTTTATTTTTTCTCCTTTGCATGGATTGGATATTTTTACTGCAGCGGCGCAGGGAGACACAAATGCCATTATTAAAAGTATAAAAGCAGGATTTGATGTTAATGCAAGGGATAATGCAGGCCATACTCCTTTAATGTGGGCTGCGGTTAAAGGTCATATTAATGCTGTAAAGTTGCTTATTAAGCTTGGTGCTAGCGTTAATGCAAGAGATAATAATGAAAGGACAGCCTTAATAAGCGCTGCAAATAATGGCAATCCTGAAATACTGAGGATTTTGATAGGTGCCGGCACAGATGTAAATGCAAAGGGTAGAGATGGTTATACCGCATTGATGCTAGCTGCTATTAACGGATATGCTGAAGCTGTTAGAATTTTGATAAGTGCTGGAGCAGATGTAAACGCAAGTGGAAAAGATGGCTATACCGCATTGATGGGAGCGGCTTTTAAAGGGAAAATGGAGATTGTGAAGGATTTGATCCAAGCAGGAGCGGATGTAAAAGCAAAAGATAACATGGATTATACAGCTTTGGTGGCAGCATCTATATGTGGTAATACGAATATATTGAAACTTCTTATCGATAAAGGTGCAGATGTGAATACGAAAGGGAAGGATGGTTATACCGCATTAATGGCTGCGACAGTTAATGGTAAGCCTGATGCTGCGAGGCTTTTAATTAAAGCGGGTGCAGAGGTTAATATAAAGGATAGTAATGACAGAACCCTTCTAATGAGTGCGGCTAACAATGGTAATCCTGAACTTCTAAAGATTTTTATTAAATCGGGTATAGATATTAATGCCAGAGATAAGGATGGATATACTGCTTTAATGAGGGCTGTTATTAATGGAAAAACTGAGGCTGTTAGAATTTTGCTTAAAGAAAAGCCTGATGTTAATACAAAAGATAATGTTGGTTTTAATGCTTTAATGTATGCGGCAGCTAATGGCCATTCCAGTATTATAAAACTTCTTACAAATTCTAAAGCGAATGTTAGAGAAAAAAATAATGTTGGTGCTACGGCTTTGATGCTAGCTGCATATAACGGTGATGTTGATTCGGTAAGGATTCTAATCGGGGCTGGAAGTGAAATTAACGAAAGTGATAGTGTTGGTAATACAGCTTTGATGTATGCTGTCAACTATAGTAGAATAGGGGCTTTAAAGGCTTTGCTAAGAAGTGGAGCTAAAATAAATGCGAAAGACAAAACGGGTAATACTCCATTAATGTCAGCATCTACAAAAGGTCTTATTGATGTAGTTAAAACTCTTGTTGCTTCGGGGGCAGATATAGAAACAAGGGATAATGTTGGTCATACACCTTTAATAGCAGCCGCCTACAATGGGCATACTGAAATCGTAAAATTTCTTGTAAAATCCGGGGCAGATGTAAACGCAAAAGACAATTTAGGGCATACAGCTTTAATGGGGGCTTCATATAATGGGCATACTGAAATAGTTAAATTCTTAATTAATTCCAAAGCCCGTGTTAATGATAAAGATAGTAATTACCAGACGGCTTTGATAAGTGCTGCTGGACAGGGGCATATTGATATTGTGAAGCTTTTAGTTAAGGTAGGGGCAAATATCGATGCGAAGGATAATTTAGGACATACAGCTTTGATGGTAGCTTCCTACAATGGGCATATTGAAGTTGTAAAGTTTCTGATTAAATCAGGAGCCAATGTTAATGCAACGGATGGGGTGGGTGGTACTGCTCTTGAACTGGCCATTAGAAATAATCATTATGATGTAATAGAAGTTCTAAAGAAAGCAGGAGCAAGATAGATTTCCCACCACTTTTAGTATCATAAAAACAGTACCTTAAGTATGATAAAAAACATACCCTATGTACTAGAGAATTAGACAATTAAAGGTATATAATTTACTTCAAATTAAGTTAAAGGAGGTGAGAAGAAGGTATATTAGTGAATGATTGCTTAAGTGTGGGAAAAAGGTTATTAGGAAATAAATATTCTGCTTTTGAGCAGAAAATTCAGGAGGAGAAAATGGAAAGAGTTAGAAGATGTGCGATGCTAATTTCTTTTATGATGGGGATTATTATTTTTGTTGCCTGTACACTCCAGAGGGGAATTGACAGCTTAACCCCGACAGGTGATTCACAAATGAAAGGAGATGTTAGCGTTACTGCCAGTAGCGGGAATAGATATCCTTCAGCGACGGTAGATTCCGATAATGATGGTCAGATTAACTGGGTTCTTGAGCCAAATCTATGGAATGTTACCGGAGGAACAGGTACTGTAAGAATGGACTGGAAGGATGCCTCTGGACTTTCTGTATATATTCATCTAACTAATATTACGCAGGAAGATTCTAATGGATGGGTTAATGCATATCCTGAAATCTGGTATGGAGCAAAGCTGTGGAATAATCTTGGACCTGCAACAGATGGTCCAATACCATTACCCAGAAAACTTTCTGAATTAAACAACTTTACTACGACTGTTAGTTATAGCGTTACTCCCGGTAGTTCAGATCAACCCTATAACTTCCCACTTGAAACCTGGCTTGCAAGAGATACAAGCAGGAATAGAACATGTAGAAGCGATGAAATAGAGCTTATGATATGGTTTGATTACTATGGGCTCCAAGGAGCAGGGACTCAGGTTGGTTCTGTAACTATAGGTGGAAAAAACTATGAAATCTGGAGAAAGGGTGATTGTGGAAGTGGAAAATGGGAATATATTGCCTTTAGACCAACATCTCCAAGTTCTTCCGGTACGATTACAATTGATTGGGGTCCATTCCTTAGAGAAGCTATGAAATATTCGGATAGACCGGATTGGCCCAATCTGTATTTTACGGCTGTAGAGCTCGGTACAGAGTTTGGTACTCCTACTTACCTTGCACATAACGATCTTGAGTGGAAGGTAACATCTTTCACAATGTCATATGGGACTGGAAATATTCTTGGTTCTGCTGCAAGCAGTGTTGCTTCCTCAATATCATCTTCACTTTCGAGCGTTGCCTCTTCCGTGAGTTCCAGCAGGTCAAGTGCAATATCGTCGGTAAGCTCAAGCCGCTCAAGTGCAGTATCCTCTGTTGTTTCAAGTCGTTCCAGTGTAGCCTCGAGTGTTGCCAGCAGTGCCAGTACACCGAGCGGGAATTATACAGAGATTTCCGTTCCATTCACGAAGGATGGAGCCGGGGAATTCTACTGGAAGACCAAAGGCTTTTCTACAACTCAAAATGACTATAGTCACTACATAAATTCATGGAATCTTGATGCTCTCACAATCAATGGTACAAGCTATGTGAATAAGTGGGTAGCAACATTCCAGATTCCTGCTTCATCTGATGGATACTGGTATATCTACTACAAGGGCTCATATGCCTGGAGTCACTTTGAGGTTAAGTAGAGTAATATCAAAACCCCCCGATTTATTCGGGGGGTTTTTTAAACTGAAATACTATTTACATAAATATCCAGCTATCAAGCCATCTTAGAATTTCCACATAGCCTCTGCTTACGGGAAAACCCGATAGAATTGGATAGAAGAGGATAAATGCCAGAAAGGTAATTAACAGATAACCATAAGTGAAGTATTTAAAGTTGTTGAACTTTTTTTCGAGCATTTCAATTGTATAAACGATAAAAAGAATCATAAAAGGCAAGCTGGCGAAAAAGTGATAGATAAAGGTAAGTCTTTGAACAAAAATCCAGGGAATATACTGGGATAGAAACCCGATAAGTATAAAAAGAATTTTTTTATCTTTTCTTTTTATTCCGTAGATAGATGAGATAATAATGGCAGCTATTCCTATCCACCATATAAAAGGATTTCCCATTGATACAATGCTTGAGATTGTTTCTGTTGGAAGATATTGTTGACCACTGTAGTACCATACGGGTTTTAACATTAATGGCCAGCTCCACCACTTTGAGGAAAATGGATGGGTTGCCTGAAGTTCGGAGTGATATTTAAGCATCTGAAGTTGATATTTCCATATTGAGCTTAGATCGTGACCTTTTACAAAAAGGGTTGGAATGTATGAAAGAAAGTATATGACTGACGGGAGTAAAATAAAAAAGCAAAATGTTAACGCTATAACAGTAAAGATATTTTTTCTTTGTAAGGAAGATTTTTTAAAGCTAATCTTAGAATTAAGTTTTTCCTTTTTAAAGTAATCAAGTATTGATATAATAAATATAATCGCAATGCCAGATTCTGCATAAAAACATATCCATTTTGTTGCTACTCCAAGGCTAAAAAATAAGCCACATAAAAATAGAGGCAATAGCATTTTGTGCCAGTTTTCTATAAGGTGTATCTGGTTGTAAATCTGATAAGCAAATAGATACATCAGTATTATAAAAAATACTGCATAAACATCAATGGTAGCGATTCTCGATTGTGTGAAATGCATAAAATCTACAGAAAGAAGAAAGGCAGCGATAAAGGCATATCTTCTGCTTTTGAAGATGTTTCTGGCAAAGATATAAAAAATTAGAATCATTAAAATTCCACAGATTGTGCCTGCTATTCTCCATCCAAAGGGATTCATCCCAAAGATTAAAATTCCTGCAGCTATGAACAACTTTCCAAGCGGTGGATGAGTCCACTCAAAGGGTTCCAGACCATGAATATGTTCAAAAGCAGTTCGAGCATGGTACACTTCATCAAAGTACATGCTGTTAAAAAATGAAGGTATAAAGGGAACAAGCTGTTGTTCATCGAATAGATTTTTGGGATTTTTTTTATCCTGTGAATTTGTTGTAAGGGATATAATATTTTTTACTGGTAAAAGATAAAGCCAGTTATCTTTTATTTTCCAGAGCCCAGCTTCGTAAAGTATTGAATCGGATGTTTCTGCGATTATTTTAATAGCTGAAGCTTCAAAATTTACCAGCGTTCTTTTCCATGTAAATGGAGCAGAGATAAGCGTTTTGGAGCTTTGCCAGTTAGTCCCATCAGAAGAATATTCAATATTATACATTCCGCCAGATGTTCCACTGTAAGTGGATATAAATTTTATTGTCTCTTTCTCCGAAAGTTCTATTAAAACACCATCTCCCTTATCAGGCATCCATCCTGAAACCGGAGCATTCAGGCTCCCAAGTCTGAAAAAGGCGATAAAGGTATAGATAAGCAGCAATACAGAAAGTAGAATTATTTCTTTTTTTGCATAGGGAAGATTGTTCATACATTTCTCCTTACTATTATATAGTATTGTTCAAAATTTTTATATCAAAATAATGGATTATCTCTATCCCAAAGGCTACATTTGCGAATGTCGCCTTTAAAAATTTCTGCCCCTTCACACTTTCTTTCTGAACGACCAGAAAGAAAGTGTGCAAAGAAAGAGTCGCCGACACCGCTTTATCGGACAATTCTTCCTCTATACCAATGGTGTTAACCTCAATACTTTATTGCCACCTTCCTTCTCTGCTGTATGGCTTTTTCATCATCACATCCTGTGCTGATTCAAAAGCCCCGCCGTAGTCCTTTACGGCGTAGTAAACTTCTCCTTTATACAATAGCGGTTAACACACTTTGTCTATAATCAATGCTTCCTCTAAACACAAATTACTATAACCATGACGCGGTGTCGGGTTTTTTTCTTTTTTTTATTTCCTCTACCTACATAACCCCCGCTGTGGTTTTTACTTATGTGTATGAACAACTTTTTTCTTTCAGTTTTCACCTCCTCGCCTTTACTAAGACCGCAGGATGCGGTCGTTGAGGGCGGAGTGTTGCTCTTACCTTTGAGCACGGTGTTATTTTTTCGGTTGGGAACCCG
>Ga0315298_1007587_pt1 | contig 14208 bp, 18 predicted proteins | sample WHS_1_MG_FD_203077 | JGI IMG/M metagenome (GOLD analysis project Ga0315298, IMG submission 203077) | Extremophilic microbial mat communities from Washburn Hot Springs, YNP, Wyoming, USA - WHS_1_MG | ecosystem: Environmental > Aquatic > Thermal springs > Hot (42-90C) | place: USA: Wyoming... | reverse complement strand
AGTCGGACGGAGCTTGGTGGAGGCGGGAAATCCCCCAGCATCGGCGATCATGCTGGCCGGGAGGCGCGCGGCGGCCGCCCCTCAGCTAGGACCCTGATGAGCTCCGAGTCCGGCAGGCGCATCTCCTCGCGCGCCCCCCAATATGCCGCCCTGAGCGCCGCCCTGAGGTGCTTGCAGGGGGCGGGGCGGCCGCGGGCGAGCCTGAACGAGAAGTCGGGGCAGGTGCACATGGGAGGGTCGAGCGACACCAGATACTCCAGCTCGTCGCCCGCGAGCCATAGGGAGTAGCCGCTCGGCTCGAACGCGAGCCTGGCTACGCGCACAGCCTCGGGCAACGCCCGCCGGATCGCGCCCTCCAATTTAACGGTTGGGCAAAGGGCGCGGCGCAAACGAGGAAAATCCCCTGAAAATGGAGCGGCGCGAGGTTCGAGCAACCCTCCCGCGCCCCGCCGGGATGCCGACCGCCCGTCTCCCTGCCCGGGCGCGGGCCCCGAGTGTATCGGACAGGATCAGCCGAGCGCGTCGGTGGACGATCGGCGGCAACACCAGGATCGCTATGAGCAGGTTCATGAGCACGATCGCGGAGAGCGCCAGGTAGAGCCTGTTCCTCTCGCCGGCGAACTGCACCACGAGGAGGAGGACCCTCACGATCGGCGTGGCTATGAGGACCATGATCCCCAGGAATATCAGCGAGACGCCATCTAGGGAGGCCAGGCCGGCGAGCACCCCCCGGATCCCCATCGTCCCCGAGTTGACAGGCGAGCTGGGGGACGCGAGCTGGGAGAGCGCGTATCCATCGCCCCCGCCGCGAGCGAACAGCATGGCGGAGCCGGCGGCCATCAGGGAGGCGCTCACCAGGACGCCGATTATCAGGCTGTAGCTTATAGCCCTCGAGACGTCCAATCACATCGCCCCCAGTCCCCTCAGCACCATCTCGATGCCCAGCGCCGCGAGTATGGCCATGAATATCAGCCTGAGCGTCCTGCCCCTCATCCTCACCAGCGCCCTCGTGCCCAGCATAGCCCCGACGAGCACCCCCATGGCGGTCGGGGCGGCGAGGAACGGCTGTATGTATCCGTTGGCCCAGTAGATCCCGCTGCCGGTCGCCGCAGTGACCCCTATCATGAAGTTGCTCGTGGTGGTCGTAACCTTCATGGGCAGCATCATGGCGTCGTCCATGCCGAGGACCTTGAGGGCGCCCGACCCTATCCCCAGGAGCCCGGACACTATCCCGGCCGAGAACATCACGAGGAAGCCCAGCCACCACCTGACCCCATAGTACTTCACGGTCTCCCCCCTGGCCTCGTCGTAGTACTCGCCGCGGAGCGAGAAGAGCCTCGTGCTCCAATCGGGCTCCCTCGTGGGCTCCCAGCACCTCATGGAGAGCCTCCTGTACGTTGGGTAGAGCGAGAAGAGCAGGACCGCCCCGAACACCACGTAGAGGATGCGCGTGAGCCCCAGCCTGTAGATCTCCGTCGTCACGAGCGATCCAACGATCGAGCCCAGGGTGGTCGCTATCTCGAGGGAGATCCCTATCCTGACGTTAGTTATTCCCTCCCTCACGTATGCGGAGGCGGCGCCGCTGGAGGTCGCGATCGTGGATATCAGGGACGCGCCGACAGCGTACATTATGGGGATGCCCATGAGCAGCGTGTAGATGGGCACCAGGACCGTTCCGCCGCCGAGGCCGGTGAGGGCCCCTATGAACCCGGCGGCCGCGCTCACGAGCAGCAGCTCCATGAACCTGAAAGCTATCGCGGCCTCCCCCAGCACTCCGTATCCCGGGGAGGGACGTTTATAAAAGAAGATTCCATTGAGCGATCGCGCCTCGCTGGATGCAGGCCAGATAATAGATATACCTCCGACGGCATGCACCCCATCCCCTCTTGGAACCTGGGCCCGTTGTAGCACATGAAGAACATGTTCCTCAACGTGCCCAGCGATGCGATCTTCGACCTCCCCGCGTTTATATTGTTGAAAATTTCTTGGGAATGGTGGGGCTGGCCGGATTCGAACCGGCGACCGCCGGCGCCCGAGGCCGGCAGCCTACCAGGCTAGCCCACAGCCCCACTGGTGGGGCCGGAGGGATTCGAACCCCCGATCTTCGGGTTGCCCCAGCTCCAGAGGTTCATCATCCCTCGCGGTCAATCCTCCCCGTGGCCTCTGGAGCCCGACGCCTTGCCTGGCTAGGCAACGGCCCCCTTCAATTCACGCCCCCACGCATCGACCTAAAAAGGTTACCCCGAACGACGACGTCGATCGTTCGATTCGCGCGCTTACACCCGTTCTGAAAGACGGACCCGGCGCATGGCAGCACAATCCAGCCCTGAAGGGCTCCCCAGATCCCCGTCGAGATAACGGTAATAAACCATCGAGTCCGCACAGCTGGCGCCGCGGTAGCTCAGCCTGGGAGAGCGCCCGGCTGAAGACCGGGATGTCGTGGGTTCAAGTCCCACCCGCGGCACTCGTAACGTGGAACTGCTGGAATGGACATCCGGCTGAATCCGTCGCGGCCCATCATCCTGACCAGCGCCTCGCGCGTGGGGATGGCGACCACGAGCGGTATGAGGAGAACCTCTATTATCGTCATCACGAGGCTCGTCTCCACGGCGGAGAGCGCGGCGCCGCTGAGCGCCATGCCGCGCGCGAACGTGGACATGTAGAGGCCCGCCTCGACCGGTATGAGGGCCAGCGAGAGGATGAACGACAGCGCCACCATGTTCGTGGCGGAGTTTATGTCCCCCCTCATCAGGCCGACGTACCCTATGCTCATCGAGGAGCACGTGACAAGCCACGCTACGAACAGGCCCAGCCTGACGAACGGGCTGCCGACGAACGCCTGACCGAGCGCGATCGCCATAGGGGGCCGTACGCGAAGTTCAGGAGCACCACCGCGCTCACCACCTTCCAGTTCCTGAAGGCGCCGGCAAGCCCCCTCACGTTCAGCATCACCATCATTGGAAATATTATAATGTATATGGACGCCATCATCAGGTCGTTCAGCGCGCCCGCGTGGAGGCGAACCCATCCCATCGCGTAGTAACCGGTCACAATTCCAATGACTATCATCAACCCCACGTACATCCCGAGGAATTTGTCCAGATGATCCCTTAGCCTTTCCAGATCACTTCTTTCCCGCATAGTCCATGGCAATTATCACAACCAATATCTATGTTTCTGACAAATTTTTGCGCAAAGTATGCGCAAACTGCCACAATTTTTGCCAATCATTTGGGCATCGAGGCTTCAGGCGCTCTATGACGACGTCGAGCTCCACGTCGTACATGCCTATGACCTTCGCCATATCGTTCAGTATGCGCCTGCGGAGCTCCCCGCATTCCCTGCCGACGATCACTGCGAAGAAGCGGCGATCCCCGCTCTTTATCAGGAGGTCCTTGACGTCGCCGCGACCGCGCAGTAGCCTCTCGGCCTCCTCCACGCGGTCCGGAGGAACGTTGAAGCTGAGGGCCATCGCGCACCTCTGCCCGATCAACCCGTAGTCGATCACCCCCCTGCAGCACCTTATTATGCCGCGCCTCCTCATGGCGTCGATGCGATCCCTCACCGACCACATGCTCCTCCTGAGCCTCTCGGCGATCTCCCTGTAGGATAGCGTGCAGTCCTCCTCCAGCAGCTCCAGGATCCTCGTGTCGAGGTCATCTATACCGAATATTCTCGTTCATAGTGCGATCACCGACATCCTCCGGACCGTCAATTTGCTGCAATCGTTGTATTTAGCTCCTACGAATGGGCAGTCCCGTGCCGGCCGGGATGGAGCCCCCGGTCCTCCCCGTGCTCATGCTCGTGCCCGAAGTCGCCGCGCTCCTGCCACGAGGAATCCGTTGACAGCGTGCCCTTCACGAACGCCTCCACGACGTCCAGGACCCTCCCCGAGGCGCCGGTCACAACCTCTATCCCGTAAGAGTTGAAGTACTCGATCGCGCGCCCGCCCATCCCGTAGGCTATGACGATCCGCGCCCCGTTATCGCGCACGAACCTCGGGAGATCCCCCGGGCCGTGTTCCCGGTGCGGATTGGCCTTGATGACCATATCCTTTATCGCGCCGCCGTCGACCTCGACGAAAGCGAAGTACCTGGCCCTCCCGAAGTGCATCGCGACCTCCGAGTCGCGCCCGCGATCATCCTCGACCGGCACGGCAATTATCAATTGTCTAGGGCGTCTCCAAATAGGCCCTTAAATATTATTTCCATGATCCCGTAGGCTCCGTCTGGTTGAGCGAAGTGGCGACCCCCGGACGGGAATGCCCGCCCGGGCAGGAGGACGCGCCCGATGAAACCGGGCAGCTCGATGGGCCGCGAAATCGGCATCCGCTCGATGAAATCGTTATCAGCCGGCTGAATAATCTAAGGTGCACCATTGGGTATCAGGGAGCTCGCGGGGCTGTCGAGCGACGCGAAGCGCCTCGCCATCTACAACGGCGCGTACAACTTCGCCTCGGGCCTCTACGGGTTCATAGCGGTATTCTACGTGACGTCGCTCGGGTATTCCGCCGCGTTCTTCGGCGCCCTCTCGGCGGCCGGCGAGGCGGCGCTCGTCATATCGCTCCTCGGCGCACCGCACGTAGCTTCGAGGACGGGGGCTAGGGGGTCCATCGCCGCGGGCACCGCGCTCACGGCTGCATCGGTCGCCGCGCTGGCGCTCTCCTCGGCGCCCCCGGTGCTGATGGCGTCGTTCATCGGGGCCGGGACGGGACAGGCGCTGGTATCCCCGAACCTCTCCTCGCTCATCTCGACCTCGGAGCCGGGGGAGCGGAGGACGGCCGCGTTCGTGGCGAGCGGGTTCCTCGGCCAGGTCGGCGCCTTCCTGGGCACGGCGCTCTCCGGCACGATGGCGGACGCCCTCCAGCCGGAGGTCGGCAGGGTCGATGCCTACCGCTGGGTGATCGCCGCGGCCTCGCTCGCCATGGCCTCCGCGGTCGCGGCGAGCGCCGGGGTGAAGTTGGACCTTAGGCCTGGTCAGAATCCGTGGAGAATTAGGAGGGAGGACCTCGGGACCATGTGGCGGCTGGTGGCGGCCGCCACGATGATAGGGGCGGGCGCCGGCTTCCTGATACCGTTCTTCCCGCTGCAGTTCAAGTACAGGTTCGGATCGAGCGCGTCCTACATATCGCTGCTGTTCTCGACGACAAACGCGGCCATGGCTGCGCTCATGCTCTACATGCCGGAGCTGGAGCGCAGGCTGGGATCGCTGAACGCCATAGTGGGATCCTGGGCCCTGGCCACGGCGCTCATGGTGATTATGCCGGCCTCATCCAGGACCCCGTTCGGGGAGGCGATATTCTCCGCGCTCTACCTGGGGAGGACGACCGTGATGAACGCTATAGGGCCTGTTCAGTCGTCCTTCGAGCTCTCAATGCTGGCTCCCGATGAGAGGCCGGCGTTCTCCAGCCTGGAGACCATATCCTGGAACGCAGCCAACGCGGCCACGGTCGCGCTCGGGGGGCTCATCATGCAACAATCGCTCGATGCGCCATTCTACGTTTGCGGGGCTTTCTACTCGGCCGCCGCCGCGTTCTATTACGCATCATTCAGGGGGAGCGCCGGAAGGCGGCCCCCGTGACCCCTCAGCGCAGCTCGCCGGGGCCCGGACGCGCGAGGGCCGGCCATCCATGCGCGGAGCTCGGGCGATAGGCCCCTTGGGGCCTCCGGGAGCGATCGTTGCACAACGTTTAAAGGAACCCCGTCCAGGCGATTCGAGGACCCACTTTGGTATATTATGAGGTGAGGCTGCACGGCAGGGGCGGGCAGGGCGCGGTCCTGGCCGGCCGCCTCCTGGGCGAGGCGCTGATGGGGGCCGGGTACTACGCCCAGTCCTTCCCCGAGTTCGGGGCGGAGAGGTCGGGGGCCCCCGTCACGGCGTTCCTGAGGGCCTCCGACTCCCCCATAGAGGTCCGCAGCCCGGTGGAGAGGCCGCACTACGTCGTGGTCATAGACCCCTACTTATCATTCGATCCACGCGTAGCCGAGGGGCTGCGCGAGGGCGGCTTCGTGGTCGCGAACTCCGCGGCGGAGCCGGGGAAGCTCAGGGAGCACCTGAGGCTGGGGGTCGGCTACAGGGTGGCGACCGTGAACGCGACCAAGATAGCCCTCGATGTCCTGGGCAGGAATAACCCCAATACCGCGGTCCTGGGGGCGCTGGCGGCCGCCACCGGCATAGTGGGAGTGGAGCAGCTGGCGGACGCCGCCAGGAGGGCCTTCCCCGGCAGGGTGGGGGAGCTCAACGCCGAGGCCATCAGGAGGGGGGCCGCCGAGGTGATGATAGCGTGAGCGACGGCGCGGGCGTCGGCAGGAGACCCACCCTCGCGTTCCCGATAAACCCGGGCGGATGGTACGAGGGAGGATCCAGCGTAGAGTATCACACGAACGACTGGCGCCTGGAGAGGCCCGTCGTGAACCTGGACAGGTGCGTGGGCTGCCTCTACTGCTGGATATACTGCCCCGAGCCTGCCATAGTCCCCCTGGACAGGGAGGGCAGGGGGCCGAGCAAGGTCAAGGTCGACTACGACCACTGCAAGGGGTGCGGAATATGCGCGCAGGTCTGCCCAACCAAGGCGATAGACATGGTCCCCGAGGAGGTGGGCGCGCGATGGAGGCCCAGCAGAGGGTCGACTCCGGCCTCAGCAGGGCATTCCTCACGGGGGACGACGCCGTGGCTCACGCTGTGAGGCAGTCCGACGTGGACCTGGTGGCGGCCTACCCGATCACGCCCCAGACGGTCATAGTGGAGAGGATAGCGGAGTTCGCTGCCAACGGGAAGTTCAGGGGCGAGTTCGTTCCGGTGGAATCCGAGCACAGCGCGATGAGCGCCTGCATAGGCGGCGCCCTGACCGGGGCAAGGGTCTTCACCGCCACGGCTAGCCAGGGCCTGGCCCTCATGCACGAGATGCTCTACGCCGCCAGCGGGCTCAGGCTGCCGATAGTCATGGCGGTCGCCAACAGGGCCCTGAACTCGCCGCTGAACATCCACGGCGATCACAGCGACATCATGGGCTCCAGGGACAGCGGGTGGATACTTCTGTTCGCCGAGAACGTCGAGGAGGCTTACGACCGCGTCATACAGGCGTTCCGCATAGCCGAGGCGGTGAACCTGCCCGTCGCCGTCAACCTGGACGGGTTCACGCTGACGCACTCGGCGGAGGTCGTGCGCATGCTGCCCGACGACGCCGTGGAATCGTTCGTGGGCAGGCCGCCCCGCAGGCCCACGCTGCTGGACGATCCGCCGAAGAGCTTCGGCCTCATGTCGCTGCCGGACACCTATCAGTTCTTCAAGGAGGACCAGCAGCGCGCCATGGAGGGGGCGCCGCCCGCCATCAGGGCGGTGGAGGAGGCGTACCGGGAAATATCCGGCAGGGAGTACGGGCCCGTTAAGCGGTTCCTATCCGATGACGCGGACATAGTCATGGTCATGCTCGGGAGCTACGCGGGCACCGCGAGGGTCGCGGCGGCGCAGCTCAGGTCGGAGGGGATCAGGGCGGGCGTCGTCAGCCTCGGGTGGTACAGGCCATTCCCGGCGGACGAGCTGCTCAGGGCCGTGGAGGGGGCGGACTCCATAGTGGTCATGGACAGATCCGTCAGCTACGGCGCCTCGGCCCACCCGCTGGCCTCGGACGTGATGACCGCGCTCTACAAGGCGGGCCTCAGGAAGAGGGTCCTGAGCGTCGTGTACGGGCTCGGCGGGAGGTGGTTCACGGAGGAGGACGCGAAGCGCCTGTTCAGGCACGCCGCCGAGCCGGGGCCCGACTTCGAGTCGTTCTTCTACTACGGGGGAGATTGATCGTGAGCGCGGGATCCGCCGAGCCCAAGGGTGGGGAGAGGGCCCAGGTGCGCAGCCTCCTCGAGATAGACCGCAGGGAGAGGCTGGCGCCCGGCCACAGGGCGTGCGCGGGGTGCGGCCCCATGATAGCGGTGCGCCAGATACTTCAGGCGTACCCCGAGGACCCCATAGTGGTGAACGCCACGGGCTGCGTCGAGGTCGTGACGAGCGTCTACCCGGAGACCTCGTGGCTGGTCCCCTGGGTCCACGTCGCCTTCGAGAACTCGGCCGCGGTGGCCTCCGGCGTGGAGGCGGCCATGAGGGCCCTGAGGAGGAGGGGCGAGATCGAGAGGGAGAGGCCGGTCGTGGTCTTCGCGGGCGATGGCGGCACGTTCGACATAGGGATCCAGGCGCTCTCCGGCGCCCTGGAGAGGGGCCACCGCATGCTGTACGTCTGCTACGACAACGAGGCCTACATGAACACCGGCATCCAGAGGAGCAGCGCCACGCCATACGGCGCATGGACCACGACCAGCCCATACGGGAGCATTTGGCCCGGGAAGAGGGAGGCCAAGAAGGACATCGTGGCCATAGTGGCGGCGCACGGCGTGCCCTACGCGGCCACGGCGTCCATCTCGCACTGGAAGGACCTGATGACCAAGGTCAGGAAGGCGCTGAGCTACGACGGCCCCACGTTCCTCCACGTGTACGCGCCGTGCAACAGGGGATGGAGGTTCGATCCGTCGCTCACGGTCGAGGTGGCCAAGAGGGCCGTGGAGACCCGGTTCTTCCCGCTCTACGAGGTGGAGAACGGGCGCTACCGGATAACCCTCCCCGTGACGAAGCCGAGGCCGCTGGAGGACTTCCTGTCCATCCAGGGCAGGTTCAGGCACCTGCTGCTCCCGCAGTACCGGGAGGCGCTGGAGGAGCTCAAGAGGATGGTGGACGAGCGGTGGGAGAGGCTGAACAGGCTGGCGTCGGCGCGACGGGCCGAGTGAGGTTCAACGCCGCGAAAGCCAGGAGGGCACAGGCCCTCCTGGCCCGGCGCGTCTCCCTCAGGTCCGATCCCTCCCTGGGGAGGATCAGGCTGGTGGCGGGGCTGGACGTGGCCTACGCGGGCGGCCGCGCGTTCGGCGCGGCGGCGCTGGTGGACCTGGACGAGATGAGGACCCTGGAGCGCGCCGTGTCGTCGCTCGAGGAGAGGGTACCGTACATCCCGGGCTTCCTCGCGTTCAGGGAGGCCGGCCCGATGATATCTGCGCTCAGGAGGCTCCGGGCGCGCCCCGACGCCATAATGGTCAACGGGCACGGGGTGGCGCACCCCCGGAGGTTCGGCATAGCCTCGCACCTGGGAGTGGTCCTCAACGTGCGCAGCATAGGGGTGGCCAGGAGCAGGCTGGTGGGCAGCGAGGCTGGCCGCTCGGTGATCCTGGACGGCGAGGAGGTGGCCAGGATACTGATCAACGGCAGGATGAGGATCTACGTGAGCGTGGGCCACGGGATCTCGCTCGACGAGGCCGTGGGGATAGTCGAGGCCGCCCTGACGCGGAGGGACAGCCTGCCCCTGCCCCTGCAGGAGGCGCACGAATACGCGACGGCCGCCGCCAGGTCCCTCGCGCGGGGCGTATGACGAGCCTGGTGCCCTCGGCGACTTTGTGCAGGGACGCGAAGCTGCCCTCCCTGACAGCCAGCTCCAGGTGGCCCTCGGAGTTCACCAGGACCGCTATGTCCCCCCTGGGCACGTCGGAGTAGGTCGCCACGTACCTGCCGCGCAGCACCTCGCCCGACTCGAGCTCCATCTCCAGCTGCGAGCCGCGGGGCCAGGGCGGCTCGCCCCGGAAGTCCGTGAAGGCGTTGCCGAACCCGTCGACGTAGACGATCCTGCACCTGATCGACCCCCCCTCGACCTCGGCCCCGCCCACGGCGAGCGAGACTGAGATCTCCGCCGGGGGGCCCAGGCTCCCGGGGTCCACGCCCCTGGCGACCATGGCGGCGGCGAGGGCGAATACGTCCCTGCCGTGGAAGGTGCTCGAGGCGCCGGGCGAGAGCGCGCCCAGGTCGATGACGCGCTCCACCCCGTCCTCGGACGCGGCCAGGCTGAGCAGCCCGTTGTCCGGCCCCACGAAGTAGTAGTTGCGCCCGACTATCAGCAGCCCCTTCCTCCGGGAGCCGACCCCCGGGTCCACGACCCCCACGAAAACGGTGCCCGGGGGGAACCACTTGTAGGCCTTCCAGAGCACGAAAGCCCCGCGCAGGACGTTGAAGGGCGGCACCTGGTGCGTGATGTCGATTATCCTCGCCTCAGGCATCGCGCGGAGGATCACGCCCTTCATGCTGGCGACGAAGTAGTCCGCGGTTCCGAAGTCCGTGAGGAGGGCTATTATTCCGGAGGGCATCATGGGGCCGCCCCCACTGGCCCCGATCCCGCAGTTATCCTTTTCTCGCTCCGAGGCCCCGGTCGGCGCGTGATCGGGATCAGGGAGGGGCTTGAACGCGTGTCCAGCTGCCTGCGCCCCGTGGAGGGCGACGAGGAGCTCAGCGTGTGGGAGGCGAGGGGCCGCGTGCTGGCCGGCGAGGTGAGGTCCCCGGGGGACTATCCGCCGCTGCCCAAGGCCGAGTACGACGGGTACGCGCTCAGGTCGCGGGAGTCGCCGGGGGAGTTCCGCGTGGTGGGCAGCGCCCTCCCGGGCTCGAGGGCCCCGGAGCTGGGCCCCGGGGAGGCCATCTACGTGACCACCGGCGCCTACCTCCCGGGGGACCTGGACGCGGTGATACCGCAGGAGGACGCGGAGGTCGTGGAGAGGGGCGGCGCGAGGTACCTGACGGTGGCACGGCGGATCGAGCCCTGGAGCTACGTGGACCCGCCGGGCTACCACGCCAGGAGGGGGGAGCTCCTGCTGCCGGGCGGGAGGGTGCTGACGCGCCTGGACCTCGTGGCGCTCGCCAGCGTGGGCGTGGACCTCGTCAGGGTGAGGCGGCGCGTGAGGGTGACGGCCCTGAGCGTGGGCTCCGAGCTCTCGGGCGACAGGACGAGGGCCCCCTCGGCCATAATCAGCGAGGGCGGGACCCCCGAGTCCAACTCCGTGCTCCTTTCATGGTACCTCGAGGCCAGGGCGCCGTTCGCGGAGCTCGTGGCCTCCAGGGTGGTGCCCGACGACCCGACGGAGATCGCCCGCGAGGCCGAGGAGGCGCTCTCCAGCTCGGACGTGCTGGTGACGTTCGGCGGCAGCGGCCCCGGCTCCATAGACTTCACGAGGAGGCTCGTCGAGGGCTCCGACTGCAGCGTCGGGGACCTCAGGATGAAGCCGGGGAAGCCGGCGAAGCTTGCGGTCAGCGGGGGCAGGCTCCTGGCGGTCCTGCCCGGCCATCCGCTGGCGGCGCTGCACGCGCTCACGAGGCTCCTGGATCCGCTCATCCACATGGTCGCCGGGGCCGAGTGGCGCCCCTGGCCCGGCGTGACCGCCGTCCTGGCGGAGGACCCGCCGGAGAGGAGGATCGGGTTCTCCCAGCAGTACCTGGTGAGGCTCTCGAGCGAGGGCGGGGAGCGCGTCGCCAGGATCATCTACAAGCACGGGACCGGCGTGACGTCGAAGCTCGCCGGGGCCGACGCGCTGCTGAACCTGGATGAGGAGGAGGCGCCGCGGCGCGGCGACCGCGTCGAGGTGGCGCTCATAACCTAGCGCCCGCCCCCGGCGCCCGGGAGCTTGCTCAGGAAGCTGGCCATTATGCCCCCGTCGCCGAGGGACGCTAGCTCCTCCCTGCTCCACCTCCCGCCGGTGCATATGCGCGGCAGCAGGACGTCCAACACGTTCTCCTCGGAGAAATATATTATGCCGGACGAGACCCCTATTATGGGCTTCCCGTCCAGATAGGCCAGCATGCTCATTGTCGTGGGCTTCACCGGGAAGCCGTAGAGGACTAGCCTGGCGCCGGTGGCCAGTATCGCCCTGGGGGTCACGTCCGTGGGGTCCACGCTCATCCCGCCCGTGACCACCACGAGGTCGTTTCCGGAGGCGGCGCCCGCGATCGCCGAGGATATCGCGCGCTCGTCGTCCGGCACCACGGTCTTGCCCGCCAGGGAGCACCCGTAGCGCTCCAGCTTTGACCTGACGGGGCGCTCCGCCAGGTCCTGGACGCGCCCCTCGTAGACCTCGGTCCCGGTCACGACGAGCCATGCCCTGAGCCCCAGCGGGGGCCTGACGGACACCGATGCGCGGACCATACCCCTCGCGCGCTCCATGTCCGCGCGCGACAAGTAGAGCGGGACGAGCTCGACTATCGCCACGAGGTCGCCCGCCCCGACCCAGGAGCCGCCGCGCCTCGACATGACGCGGAAGTCCGTGCCGGCGTTGATGGCCGCCAGGAGCCCGCCGTCGACGGAGAGGTAGCCCGCCCTGGACGCGTGGATGAAGGCCTTGCCCTCCCCGGCGTAGCGGGCCTCCACCCCTTCCCCGGAAATTGCGCGCGCGATCTCCATCACGGCCTCATCCTCCCAGACCACGTCGGCGCCCGCCCCGCCCGGCTCGAGGACCGCGACGTAGTCGTGGCCCGCCCTCCTGAGCGCCTCAACGTGCGACTCCGTTATCACGTCGCCGCGCCTCAGCACCGGGCCCTTGGAGGAGGCCGTCACCGCCGTCACGTCGTGGGCCGCGCGCATGCCCACCGCGTCCTCGACCCTGACTATCCTCCAGCCTTCGGCCACGCACGGACTGAGGGCGTCCCCCATATAAGCCTAACGAAATCGGTTGGTGTTATTCATATTTCATCCAATTACGTTTAGCCGCCCAGGGTGTACATGGGCCTGATGACCGCGGGGAGGTTCCCCGACCTGATCATGTACTTGACGCCGCCGTCCTTGGCGGCCACCGCCTCGCGTATCAGGCGCTCTATCTCCTCGTCGGGCGCGCCCTCCCTGAGCGCCGACCTCAGGTCGAACTCCTTGGGGCTGAACATGCACGGCACTATCCTGCCGTCGGCGGTCAGCCTTATCCTCTCGCAGTCCTCGCAGAACGGGGAGGTTATGGAGGCTATGAAGCCCACGCCGCCCGCGGATCCCCTGAACGCGTAGTTCATGGAGGTGCTCCCCCTCTCGCGGGGCAGCGGCACCAGGTCGAATTTGCCCCTCAGCGACTCGTAGATCTCGCGCCAGGACACGACCCTGTCCATCCTCCACGAGCCCTTCCCATCGAACGGCATGAATTCTATGAACCTCACGAAGATGCCCTTCTCCCTGGCGAACTCGGCGAGGCGAGGCGCCTCGTCCTCGTTGAGCCCCCTCACGATCGTCGAGTTCACCTTGACGGGGGAGAGCCCGGCCGAGATCGCGGCGTCAATGCCGCGCAGGACCCTGTCGAGCGCGTCGACGCCGGTTATGGCCCTGAACCTGGCGGCGTCCAGGCTGGGCAGGCTGACGGTGACCGCCTGGAGGCCGGCCCCCCTGAGGGCGCGGGCCTTCTCCTCGAGGAAGAAGCCGTTGGTCGTCATGCTGATGGTATCCACGCCCGGGATGCCGGCCATCATCGAGATCAGCCTCTCCACGTCCCTCCTCATCAGTGGCTCCCCGCCGGTCAGCTTGACCCTGCTCACGCCCATCGAGGCGAGTATGCGCACGACGCGCGCAATCTCCTCGTACCTGAGGACGCGCTCCCTCTCGAACCACTCGGGGGCCACCGGCATGCAGTAGACGCACCGGAAGTTGCAGCGCTCCGTCACCGAGATCCTGACCTTCCTTATGATCCTGCCGAACGAGTCGACGAGCGGGCGGGCGCCCCGCGATCCCTGCTCGGAGGGGGACGACACGGGCGGAGGGGGATGCACTCCTAATTAACCCTACCAGAGGATCCGCCGCGGCGTCGGTCCCCGCCGCCAGGCGCCCTCTTCACCTTCCTGAGCACGCGGACATCGGATATGCGCGTCCAGGGGTAGTTGCCATCCTCGTCCTTCTCGAGGTACTTCACCATGTCCCAGACGTTCAGGAGCGCCGCCGTGACCCCGTTGAGCGCCTCCATCTCCACGCCGGTCCTGGCGATCGCCCTGACCGTGACCGTGACCCTGACCCCGTCGTCCTCCAGGGCCACGTCCGCGTCGACGCCCGTGAGGGGCACGCTGTGGCAGAACGGCAGGTCCTGCGGGGTCCTCTTCGCGGCCTCTATCGCGACCACCTTGGACACGATTATCGGATCGCCCTTCTTCACCTCGCCGCGCCTGATAGCCTCCAGCGTGCGGTCCCTGAGCAGTATCTTCCCGGTGGCTGTCGCCTCGCGGTAGACCTCGTCCTTGCGCGTGACATCGACCATCATCGATCGGCGCGGGCCGCCGCGGGACATAAAAGCGTGTCGTGGGCCCCGGGATTCAAGTTAAATCGATGGCCGCGATGGACGGCGGCGTGGGACATCCGACTCCCAGCGTCGAACCGGTATTCGCAATCCTGGTGAC
>Ga0315298_1007585_pt1 | contig 14210 bp, 11 predicted proteins | sample WHS_1_MG_FD_203077 | JGI IMG/M metagenome (GOLD analysis project Ga0315298, IMG submission 203077) | Extremophilic microbial mat communities from Washburn Hot Springs, YNP, Wyoming, USA - WHS_1_MG | ecosystem: Environmental > Aquatic > Thermal springs > Hot (42-90C) | place: USA: Wyoming... | reverse complement strand
ACCGACTCGACGAAGGCTGAACCGAGCCCCTGGATCGCATACGCCCCGGCGCGCTCGCGCCACTCGTTCGCGGCGAGATAGCGAGCCAACGCGCCAGCGTCGATGTCGCGAAAGGTCACGCGGGTCACCGCATGGCCGCACCGCTCCAGGCTGTGCCCGGTGAGGCAGAGCCCGCTGTAGACCTCGTGCGTGCGCCCGCTCAACGCGCGCAGGTAGGCCGCCGCTTGCTCCTCGCTTTCAGCCTTGCCGAGGATACGTCCATCGATGACGACTATGGTGTCGGCGGCAAGGATGTACTCACCGTCGTCCAGGGTGTAGCGTGCGGCGACCTCGGCGGCCTTGCCACGCGCGTTGGCCTCGACTGTGGCGCCCGGGCCGCCCAGGTCGCCGCCCTCACGGTAGCGACTGACGCACGTGCGAAAGGGGATGCCAAGCTGGCGCAGCAGAGCCCTTCGCTGCGGCGAACGCGAGGCGAGCAGCAGGCGCAGCGGCGGCACGCTCATACCGCGCTAGGAGACTCCCCTTCGATGAGCTCGTCAGCGGCGAAGAAGAGGGCGATCTCGCGCGCAGCGCTCTCGGGCCCGTCTGAGCCATGCACCACGTTGCGCTCCTTCGAGAGGGAAAAGTCGCCGCGGATCGTGCCTGGCGCGGCTTGCGCCGCGTCGGTCACCCCGAGCATGGCGCGCGCCACGGCGATGGCGTCGCGGCCTTCCCACACCATCGCCACAACGGGGCCCGACGTGATGAAGTCAACGAGCGACTCGAAGAACGGCTTGCCGGCGTGCTCCGCGTAGTGGCGCTCCGCCAGAGCTCGATCGATACGCATAGCTTTCAGGCCGCGCAAAGTAAAGCCACGCCGTTCGAAGCGGCTCACGACCTCGCCGACGAGCCGCTGACTGACGCCGTCGGGCTTCACCATGATGAACGTGCGTTCCACACTCTCCTCCTAAGAACAGTGAACTGCGCGGCCTAGGGGGCCGCGCGTAGATGTGCTCGTCAGCGCACCTCGAGGCCCGTGGGCGCCGCCAGCAAGGGCTCTTCGCAGTAGGGACACACCCGCCAGGTCGGTTCGACCGGCCGCCGGCAGTGTGGGCACACGTCGCGCAACCTGTGGCCGCAGTGTGGGCAGACGAGGAAGTCGTCGCGGACGAGCGTCTTGCAGTACGGGCAGCGCTCCTCCTCGGTAAGACGCTGCTCCATCGTGCGAATCTCCAGCTCGCGCTCGCGCACGTCTTCGAGGTACTCGGGCGGACGCAAGATCGAGTAAATGAGCACGCCAATTGGCCCGAAGATAAGCCCCGTCAGGACTGCGACGATGATGACGATGCGATCGTCGATGCGGCGTTTGGCATCCTTGTAGACCCAGTACGCGCACGAGAGCCAGAGCACGATAAGAAAGAGCCAGAAGAGGAGCACGATGAAGTGCCAAGTGGACGACTTGAAGAAGTCTTTGATCGAGGCGAACGGGTCGCTCGTATCCGTCGTCGCCGCTGCCACAAGGGTTGATAGCACTGCGCTAGCCCTCCTCCCCTGTCACACTCGCCACCCGCTCGGTCACGACAGGATCTTGTTGAGCAGATACGGTCCTACCTCGAAGCCGATGAAGAACGAGACCGCCGCTACGGCAAGCACGAACAGGATCTTGAATAGGAGACGCGTCAGGGTGCTCGATTGCCGGGCCACTGTCCTCCCTTTCTACGGCAGCGCATAGTATAGCCTACGCGCTGAGCGTTCCAAGTTGGGCCGCTGCAAGAACGTCGGCCAGGTCCTCCAGCAGATAGAGCGAACCGGTGATAAGGACCGTTCCCCTGGTACCAGCGTGGGCGCGCGCGAGCTCCACTGCCCGGTGGGCGTCTGGCTCGCGCACGACCCGCACGCGGTGCGCTCGCTCCACCAAGGCCGCCAGGTCATCGGCCGTGCGGCTGCGCGGCTCGCTCGCCTGCGTGCAGATCACCTCGTCGAGCACGGGCAGCAGCTCGGTGAGCATGGCGGCGGCGTCCTTGTCACGCATGATGGCTAACACAGCGACGGTCGGATGCGACACGGGCAGGGTGCGCAAGCTGGCCACCAGGGCTGCCGCGCCGTGTGGATTGTGCGCCCCGTCGGCCAGCATGAGAGGCGCCTGCGCGACAACCTGGAGACGACCCGGCGCAACGGTCGTCGTCAGCGCCGTGCGCAGCCCCGCCTCTTCCAGGCGACGGCCAAGTTTGCCGAGCAGCAGCTCACTCGCCGCTACGGCAAGGGCTGCATTAACCACCTGGTAGCGCGCCGCCGAGGCCACGGAGAGGTGCTCATACGTCGCCTCATTCGTGGCCACGGAGAACGACTCAGGAGAACCTGTCGCGACGATATCGCTGCCGAAGAAGTGCGCTGTCGCACCGATATCGGCGCAGCGTTGCTGGGCCAGCTCGGTGAGCCCGTCCAAAGCACCGAACACGGCCTCGGCTCCCGTCGTGATCACGGCGGCCTTCTCAGCGAAGATCGCCTCGCGGGTGTGGCCGAGGACTTCCGTGTGCTCGAGAGCGATGTTGGTCAGAACGACGACCGGCGCGTGCAGGACGTTCGTGGCGTCGAGGCGGCCGCCCAGCCCGGCTTCGATGGCGGCCGCCTCGACGCCCGCTTCAGCCAACACCAGGAAAGCGGCCACGGTCAGAACCTCGAACTGGGTCACCGGGCCCAAGGCCTCCGGCAGCATCGCCGCGCGCTCACGCACGCGCAGCACGGCGTCACCGAGCGTGGCGGCGGCCACCGAGTGGCCGTCAACGATCACGCGCTCCTCCCAACCCGTGATGTGCGGCGAAATGTAGCCTCCCGAACGCAATCCGTGGGTGCGCAGGATCGCCTCGCAATACCGCGTCGTCGACGACTTGCCGTTAGTGCCTACGATGTGGATGGCGTGAAAGCGACGTTGTGGCTCGCCGAGGAGCTGCAACAGTGCCTCGACCCGGGAAAGCCCCGGACGCATACCGAAAGCGGCCAGGGAGTGCAGGTAGTCTTGCCAGGCAGGCGCCTCCACGGGGTTACGCCGAACGGACCTCGTCTAGGCGTGCTTTGAGCTCGTCGCGGTCGGCGCGGTAGGTAAGCAGTTTCGCGCGTTCCTTCTCGACAACGGCTGCCGGCGCCTTGGCGGTGAACCCCGGATTGGCGAGCTTCGCCTCGGCGCGCGCCACCTCGGCGTCGAGCTTGGCGAGCTGCCCTTCGAGACGAGCGATCTCCGCGGTGCGGTCGACCCCGGGCGCCTCGACCTCTAGTGATCCGCCCGGGACCAGCACGACCGTCACCTGTTGGCCCTCCCGGGTGTCTTGGCTCGCGCTTGGCTGCTGGTCGGCTTGCGCGTCGCCACCGGCGCTCACCTCGAGCTCGCAGCGCGCTAAGGCAGCGAAGATGGGAACGTAGGCTCGGTAGAGGGCGCCCTCACTCGCCTGGGCTGCGGCATCTTCGGCGACGAAACGGGCTCGCACGGCACGTCCGGGAGCAAGCTTAGCGTGCGCCCGGTAGCCGCGCAGCGCGTTCACGGCCGCTTGCACTTTCTCCACTTCGGCTTCGTCGCTGGGCGAGCGGCGCGCCTCGTCGGCCGCCGGAAAACGGCGGCCCAGCAGAGGCGCGCCGCCATACTGCCGGGCAATCTCTTCCGTGACGAAGGGCAGCAGCGGATGCAGCAGACGCATGATCGCGTCCAGCACCCAGCGCGCGTGACCAGCCGCCTCCCGTTTGACCGCCGCGTCGGCGCCGTAGAGGCGCACTTTGACCATCTCCAGGTACCAGTCACAGAACTCGTCCCAGACGAAGTGGTAGACGGTGTTGACGGCCTCGGTGAAGTTGTAGGCGGCCAGCGCGGCCTCAGCCGTCGCCACGCAGCGCGCCAGGCGGCTCTCGATCCAGCGGTCGACCTGGTGCGTGGCCGAGCGCTCCGGTGCCACGTCGCCGGCCGCCAGGAGCACCAAGCGCGCCGCGTTCCAGAGCTTGTTGGCGAAGTTGCGCCCCATGGCGATCTTCTCCTCCGAGAAGCGCACGTCCTGCGTGCTCGACATCGCCAGCAACCCGAAGCGCGTCGCGTCGGCGCCGTACTTGTCGATCATCTCCAACGGATCGATGCCGGTGCCCAGGCTCTTGCTCATGCGTCGGCCGTCGGGCGCCTGGATCACCGAGTGAATGTACACGTCATGGAACGGAATATCGCCGGTGAACTCAAGGCCCATCATCACCATGCGCGCCACCCAGAGGAAGATGATCTCGCGCGCCGTGCTAAGCAGTGCCGTCGGGTAGAAGTAAGCCAGGTCGGCGGTCGGCTCGGGCCAGCCCCACACGGCAAATGGCCACAGCGCCGAGCTGAACCACGTGTCGAGGACATCCTCCTCGCGGTGCAGCCTCTCCGCGCCGCAGTGCGGACACCGCGCCGGTGGAGTCTCCTCGACGATTACCTCGCCGCAGGCATCGCAGTACCACACCGGCAACTGGTGTCCCCACCAGAGCTGGCGCGAGATACACCATGGACGCAGGTTCTCCATCCACTCCATGTAGACGCGCGCCCACCGCTCGGGCACAAAGCGCACGCGACCCTCGCGCACGGCCGCCATCGCCGGGCGCTTGAGCTCGTCCATACGCATGAACCACTGCAAGCTGATGAGCGGCTCGATGTGCGTGCCGCAGCGGTCGCAGGTGGCGACGCTGTGGGAGTAGTCTTCCACCTTCTGCAGGGCGCCCATCGCTTGCAGGTCATTGACCACCCGCGTGCGCGCCTCGGCCACCGACAGGCCGGCGTACACACCGGCCGCCTCGGTCATACGCCCGTCGGTGCCGATCGCTTGCACCGCCGGCAGCCCGTGCGCTCGGCCAATGTCGAAGTCGGTGATGTCGTGGGCGGGAGTGATCTTCAGCGCACCCGTGCCGAACTCGGGATCGACACGCTCGTCGGCGATGATCGGCAGCTCGCGACCGTTCAGCGGCAGAATGGCCGTCTTGCCGACCAGCTCGCCATAGCGTTCATCACCCGGATGCACCGCGACGGCCGTGTCGCCGAGGATCGTCTCCGGGCGCACCGTGGCGATCGTGACCGAGCCGCCCTCTTTGACCGCGTAGGTGACGTAGTACAGCTTGCCCGGCTCCTCGACGTACGCCACTTCCAGGTCGCTGATCGCCGTGCCGCAGCGCGGGCACCAGTTCACCAGGTAGTGGTCCTTGTAGATGTAGCCCTTGCGGTAAAGGGTGACGAACACCCGGTTGACGGCGCGCACGTAGCCCTCGTCGAACGTGAAGCGCTCGCGCGCGTAGTCGCAGGCGCAGCCTAACCGCTTGAGCTGGCTGATGATCGTCGAGCCGTACTGCGCCCGCCACTCCCACACACGACGGACGAACTCCTCCCGCCCGATGTCCTCCTTCGTGAGGCCCTCAGCGCGTAGACGCTTCTCGACCACGTTCTGCGTGGCGATGCCCGCGTGGTCAGTCCCTGGTAGCCAGCACGCGTTCTCGCCCAACATGCGGTGGTAGCGCGTCAACACATCCTGGATCGTGCCGTTGAGCGCGTGGCCCATGTGGAGGTTACCAGTGATGTTCGGCGGCGGGATGACGATCGAGTATGGGCGCCGCTCAGGGTCGGGCTCAGCGTGGAAGAGCTCACTCGCCAACCAGTCGGCCATCAAGCGCGCCTCGGCATCGGCGGGCGCGAAACGCGTACTTAGTTCGGCAGAGGCGTGTCTCGTGTCGGTCATGATTGCCTATCGTCGGTCGCTTTGTCGCCGTGCACCACGCGCCCGCGTGGCGCACCGGCAAGGCAGTTTATACCAGCCGCGCGGGCACCTCTAGTGAGGGAAACTCCTCCGCAGGTCGCGCACGCCTGCAGTGCCGCGCTCGCCCTGAGGGCGTCGACTCACGCTGAGGGCGCGACGCTCACGCTGGCGGCGCCTAGACCACCGAGTCACGCCTTCGGCGTCGCGGCCTGTGGCGGAACGGCAACGACATGCTCGAGCGCCTCGGTGAAGTGACGCACGAACACGAAGTCGAGCTTCTTGACTAACTCGGCCGGCAGCTCGCGCACGGTGGCCCGGTTCTCCTCCGGCAGGACCACGGTCCTCACGCCGTTGCGCGCCGCCGCGACGCACTTCTCCTTCAGACCACCCACGCGCAGAATCCGTCCCGAAAGGGTGATCTCCCCAGTGAGCGCGACGCGCGGCTTGAGCGGCACCCCGCTCACCGCCGAGAGCAGCGCCGCCGCCAGCGCTAGCCCAGCCGACGGGCCGTCCTTAGGTACAGCGCCCTCGGGCACGTGCACGCGGACGTCGTAGTTACTCAGCTGCAGACCTTTGCGGCCCGAAGAATAGGGCGATCGCCGCGCGAAGGGTCGCAGGAGCGGATCGGACTCGATGTGCGCCAGGATGTAGCCCCACGCCGCCGAGGCCGACTCTTGCATGATCTCGCCCAACTGCCCGGTGAGCAGCAGCTCGCCGCGCCCCTTGGCGATCGTCGCCTCCACAGTGAGCACCTCGCCACCGTCGGAGGTGTACGCCAAGCCCAGGCTCTCGCCCACGACGCGTCGCGTGCGCAAGCCGCTCTCGACGAAGTATGGCTCCCCCAGGTAGCGCACGAGATCGGCCTCGCTTACCGTCACTGGCAGTGCCAGGCCCTCCTGCAGGTGACGCCGGGCGACCTTGCGCAAGATCCGCCGCAGGGCGCGCTCCAGCTCGCGCACGCCCGCCTCGCGCGTGTAGCCCTTGACGATCGCGCGGATGACCGGCGCCCCGATGCGCACCTGCTGCCGCGTCAGGCCGCTTTCAGCGACCGTCCGCGGCAGCAGGTGCCGCAGAGCAATCTTCACCTTCTCGTCCAGCGTGTAGCCGGTCACATCGATGACTTCGAGTCGATCGTAGAGTGTGTGCGGAATGCCCTCCACGTCGTTGGCCGTAGCGATGAAGAACACCTTCGACAGGTCGTAGTCGACCTCCAGATAGGTATCGCGAAAGGCGTGGTTTTGCGCCGGGTCGAGCACCTCCATCAGGGCAGCCGCCGGGTTGCCGCGCCAGTCGGACTCCATCTTGTCGAGCTCGTCGAGGAGCATGACCGGGTTATCCACGCCAGCCTTAGCGATACCCTCGATAATGCGCCCGGGCATCGCTCCGACGTACGTCCGGCGATGCCCCCTGATCTCGGCCTCGTCGCGCACGCCGCCCAGCGAGATGCGCTGGAACGGCCGTCGCAGCGCCTCGGCGATAGCCCGTGCGATCGAGCTCTTGCCCGTTCCGGGCGGCCCGACGAGGCAGAGGATGGTGTGCGGCTGGTCCGTCCCCAGAAGCTGGCTTACGGCCAGATACTCGAGGATGCGATCCTTGACATCGGTCAACCCATAGTGGGTCCGTTCCAGGTGGCGTGCCACAGCTGTCAGGTCGAGGCGTGTCGGCGCGAGACGCCCCCAGGGCAGCCCGAGCACCGTGTCGAGAAACGTGTGAATGACCGTCACTTCGGGCGACATCGGTGGTGCGTGTCGTAACTTCGCCACCTCTTTCTCGACCACGGTCCCTACCGCCTGCGGTAGGTTGCGCTCGCGCACGCGCGCCAGGTAGACACCCGCCTCGTCGGCTGCCTCGTCGCCAACCTCTTCGAGCTCGTCGCGAATGACGCGCATCTTCTCGTGCAGGAAGATCTGCCGCTGCACGCGCTCGATACGCTCGTGCACCTTCTCCGCCAATTCCTGCTCGAGGCCGAGGACCGCGTTCTCCTCAGTGAGCGTCTCGAGCAACAAGCGCAGACGTTCCTCGGTCGAGCCGATCTCGAGCAAGCGCTGCTTCTCGGCGTAGGGGATCAGCAAGTGAGCCGCTACTAGGTCGGCAATCTCGTCGGGCTGCTCCGCGTTAGCGATCACGTACTGCACCTCGTCCGCCACTTGCGGATTGGTCTGCACGTACTCGATGAACTCGCCGACGACGCGCCGCGCCAACGACCGACAGCGGCGCAGAGAGCAGTCCGTCGGCTCCAACGGCACGACGTCGACCACGAAGTGCGGCGCCACGCGCGTGAAGCGCTCGATGCGCACACGCTCCTGGCCCTCAACCAACGCCTTCACGCTGCCGTCGGGCAGCCGGAAAAGCTGCACGACGGTAGCTACGGTGCCTACCGGCAGGATGTCGTCGGGCGCCGGGTCCTCCACAGTGGGCTCTCTCTGTGATGAGAGCACCACCGGTCCCTTCGCGACAAACGCCTGTTCGATCGCCTGCACCGACTTCTCGCGCCCCACAAAGATCGGCGCCACCATCTTGGGGAAGACGATGAGCTCCCTCGTGGGGAGAAGCGGCAAGCTCTTGGCGGCGCTCGCCGCCCTATGCGGACTCTTCGCCAAGCTGCAGGTTGCTGGAGTCGGCTTCGGTGACCAGCGTCGGCTGGATCCCCTTCTCGATCGTCTCGCGCGTGATCACGCACTTCTTCACGTCACGCCGCGAGGGCAGCTCGAACATGACGTCGAGGAGCGCCTCTTCGATGATCGAGCGCAGCCCGCGCGCCCCCGTCTGGCGCTCTTGAGCCTTGGTGGCAATCGCCGTCAGAGCATCGTCCGAGAACACCAGCTCGATGTTGTCGAGCGCGAAGAACTTCTGATACTGGCGCACGAGCGCGTTCTTGGGCTCGGTGAGGATACGCACCAGGTCGTCCTTGTCGAGGTAGTGGACGGCGCTCACCACGGGCAGCCGACCGATGAACTCGGGGATCAGGCCGAAGTTAAGCAGGTCCTCGGGCAGCACGTGCTTGAAAATCGCCCCCGTGTCCTTGGCGTGCGCGATCGACTTGAAGTCGGCCATGAAACCGAGGCCTTGCCGCCCGATGCGGCGCTCAATGATCTTGTCGAGGCCCGCGAACGCCCCACCGACGATGAACAAGATGTTCGTCGTGTCGATCGTGAGGAACTCCTGGTGCGGGTGCTTGCGGCCGCCCTGCGGCGGCACGCTGGCCACCGTGCCCTCGAGAATCTTGAGCAGTGCTTGCTGCACACCCTCGCCGGAGACGTCCCGCGTGATCGACGGGTTGTCGGCCTTGCGAGCGATCTTGTCGACCTCGTCGATATAGATGATCCCAGTCTCGGCCTTCTTCACGTCGAAGTCGGCCGCTTGAATCAGCTTGAGGAGGATGTTCTCCACGTCCTCGCCCACGTAGCCGGCCTCGGTGAGGGCGGTGGCATCGGCGATGGCAAACGGCACATTGAGGATGCGTGCCAGCGTCTGCGCGAGCAGGGTCTTGCCACATCCGGTCGGCCCCAGCAGCAGGATATTGGACTTCTGCAGCTCAACATCGCTCTCACCGGCACTGATGGCCTGGACGCGCTTGTAGTGGTTGTAAACCGCCACTGACAGAGTGCGCTTGGCCTCCTCCTGGCCAACCACGTAGTCGTCGAGGATGGCGTTGATGTCGCGCGGCCGCGGCAAGGTCTCTAAGTCGAAAGATGCCGGTGCGGTGAGCTCCTCGTCAATGATCTCGTTGCAGAGGTCGATGCACTCGTCACAGATGTACACGCCAGGGCCGGCGATGAGCTTCTTCACCTGGCGCTGCGACTTGCCGCAGAAACTGCAGAGCAGCTGGTCGTTACTGTCGGTGGGTCCTGCCACAATGCCTCCTACCGATGCGAGATGACATCGTCGATGATGCCATACTCTTTGGCCTCTGCGGCCGACATGAAGTAGTCACGATCGGTGTCTTGATGCACTTTCTCTACCGGTTGCCCAGTGTGATGAGCCAAGATCTCATCGAGGCGCGCCCGCATGTTGATGACTTCGCGAGCGTGAATCTCGATGTCGGCCGCCTGCCCCTCAAAACCGCCAGCAGCCTGGTGGATGAGGATCTTGCTGTTCGGCAAGGCGAAGCGCTTGCCCTTGGCGCCCCCGGCCAACAGGAGCGCGCCCATGCTCATCGCCATACCGACGCAGATGGTCGAGACCTCGGGCTTGATGAACTGCATGGTGTCGTAGATCGCCAGTCCCGCGTAGACCGAACCGCCCGGCGAGTTAATATAAATGCTGATGTCTTTGTCGGGGTCTTCCGACTCCAGGTGAATGAGCTGAGCCACAACGAGGTTCGCGACCTCGTCGTTGATGGCCGTACCCAAGAAGATGACGCGTTCGTTCAGAAGGCGCGAGTAGATGTCGAAGGCGCGCTCGCCGCGACTCGTCTGCTCGACAACCATCGGTACCAATGGCATCTGGTTTTCACTTTCCTTTCGTATCGACGCCGGGCTGGGCGTCGTTCTCATATCGCTCTCATTCCTCATGATGCACTGTTAGCCTCTTCGCTGCTCATTGCAGCACTCTCCGCGTCGCCAACACTTGCAACGCCCTCACCTTCGGCGCTTGCGCCTTCAGCCTCAGCGCTTGCGCCTTCAGCGTCAGCGCTCGCGCCTTCGGCGCTCACATCTTCGGCGCTCACATCAACGCCCTCGCCCTCGGCGCTCACATCAACGCCCTCGCCCTCGGCGCTCGCATCAACGCCCTCGCCCTCGGCCTTCGCATCAACGCCCTCGCCTTCGGCGTCAGAGTCGACGTGCACGGCCTCTGTGCTCCCAGCATCGACCGGCTTCGCCTCGTTCACGAGAAAGTCGATCGTGCGCGCGATCAGTAATTCGCTGCGCACCAGCTCTTGCCTGCCAGAAGCCCAGATATCGTGAATGAGCTGCTCCGGGTCACGCTGTAGCGCCTCGGCGTCTTGAGCGATGCGCTGGCGCACCTCATCATCGGTCACTTCAATGTGCTCCGCCTCGCGAATCGCGTCGAGCACGAGCTGCCGCTTGACCGTTGCCTCGGCACGCGGCCGCAACGCCTCGCGCAGCTCGTCTTCGGATTGCTGCGTCGCCTGGAGGTAGATCTCCATGGTGAGCCCCTGCTCGCCAACCGTGTGCTCAAGGTCGTGGTAGAGCGCATCGACTTGCCGATCGATCATTGCCGGGGGCACCGTTACGCTCGCGTTGTCGACTACCTTGGCCACCACGTTGGCGCGGTACTCGCGCTCGTCCGCCTCTTCCTGCGCCGCCTGCAAGCGCGCGCGGATGTCGGCCCGCAACTCCTCTAGCGTCTCGAACTCGCTGGCCGTCTTGGCGAACTCATCGTCGAGGGGCGGCACAACCTTCTCTTTGATCTCCTTCACGCGCACGTGAAATGTCGCTTCCTTCTCGCGCAACTCCTCCGCGCCGTAGTCGGCGGGGAAGGTGACAGTGAAGTCTTTCTCCTCACCGACGCTCAGACCGATCAGGTTTTCCTCGAAACCGGGAATGAGCTGCCCGCGGCCAACCTCAACCATGTAATCGTCGGCCGTAGCCCCCTCGATTGGTCCTTCGTCGGTCGAACCGGCGAAGTCAATGACGACGAAACTGCCCCGCTCGACGCGGTGATCCTCGCCCGGCTCAACGGGCTTAAGGGATGCGAAGCGCTCCTGAAGCAAGTCGAGCTGGGCGTCCACTTGTTGGTCGGTGACCGTCCGGCTTGAACGTTCGACCTCTACTCCCTTGTACTGACCGAGCACCGGAACCGGCCTCACCTGCACTTTGGCAGTGAAGGCGAACGGCGCCTCATCGCTAAAATCGCCAAAGTCGATATCGGGCTGCGAAACGGGGTCGATAGCGGCAGCGTCGATCGCTGAGCTGTACCATTCGGGCAGGAAGTCTTGCAGCGTCTGGTTTAGCACGTACTCCTTGCCAAGGCGCCCCACGACGATGGTGCCAGGAACGTGGCCCTTACGAAAGCCAGGCACCTGGATCTCGCGTGAGAGCCGCTTGATGGTCGTCGCGACCTTGGCCCTCACGTCGTCTGCGGGCACCTCGATCTCGAGGAGCACTTCGTTCTCAGCGACCGGTTTGACCTCTGTCTTCACGTTTGAATCTCCGTCTTGGGTTCGTCGTTGCGCCGCGCTCGTGCTGCGCGGTCGCCGTGCGTGTTGTGATGCCCTGGTGCGGGTGAGAGGACTTGAACCTCCACGGGCAGTGCCCACCAGATCCTAAGTCTAGCGCGTCTACCAGTTCCGCCACACCCGCAGGCGTTTTCGGGAGAATATCACCGCACCGTTGGCCGCGCGCTTGCTCGCGCGTTCATCTTTCGTCATGAGCTCGAGTGCGCGGCGCTCGAGGTCACCGCACGCACCCACCGGCGACCACGGTAATCGGTTAGTAGCTCACTTGTCGCAAGCGACCAGCTGCACTACCGCTTTGTGGGACTGGGGTGAAGGACGGGACTCGAACCCGCGACCGCCAGGGCCACAACCTGGAGCTCTACCAACTGAGCTACCTTCACCTCGGCTTGCCTCACGACACGCCCGCACCGCACTCACCGCTGCCAGTGGTGGGTCTTGTGCAGAGCACCGACCAATAAGGATACCATCAACACACGCGATGGCCATGAACCCCACTGCCGGCGGTCAACCGCAGTAACGCGCCGGCGGCCTTAGCGTGCGGGCAGCCCGGCCGACACTTTCGGCCAGCACTCAGCCGGCGCGCAAAGCGAAAACTCACTGAAAACCGCAGGGGCCTCGGTCGCTACGCTGAAGACCCCCATGGCCGGCAAAATGGCGGCAAATCGGCCGTGCCGACAATCGGCGGCAAAAGTGATTGTGGCGTTTTGCAGGTATTAAGTGGTGCGCCCGGCAGGATTCGAACCTGCGACCTGAGGATTAGAAGTCCCCTGCTCTGTCCGGCTGAGCTACGGGCGCCTCACGAGCTCGGTGAGCTCGAGCGGTGGCGAACACGACCTTGGACAACCGAACAACTCAGCTGCGCGACGGTGATCGTGAAGCTGGAGCGGGAGACGGGCTTCGAACCCGCGACCCTCAGCTTGGAAGGCTGATGCTCTAGCCAACTGAGCTACTCCCGCTCGCTAGGTCGGCTGGTCGGGACGGGCGGACTTGAACCGCCGACCCCCTGCTCCCAAAGCAGGTGCGCTACCAGGCTGCGCTACGTCCCGAACGCAGGCGCAAGTATAGCACTCAGAAAGGCTCGCCGATGGCCGAGAAAGACTCGCCGATGGCCGAAAAGCGCTCCATTAGCCGTCTGTCGGCTTTACAGCCGGGGCCGCTTGCCGATGCGCTGTCGCGCCCAAGGGAGAGGGGGACGCCCTGCACAGCCGGTGCCTCGCACAGGCAGCCGTTGCTCGCGCGTCGCGCTCAATCGACGGCTTGCGCGTCGCCAGCAACGGCCGATCCGCCCGGATCGTGCCTACTCCACCCTACTCCAAGGCCGGAAGGCGCAAGATTTGACCGGGAACGAGAGACGTCGTTTGGAGTTTGTTGTAGCGCTCGATTGCGTAGATCACCGGCCGCAGGTCGCGCCCAGCGCCGTACTGCCTGGCCGCAATCGTCCAGAGGTTATCGCCACTGTGCACGACGTAAGCCTTGTCGTTCACCTGAGCCGGATTGCTCGTTGCATGTGCCACGCGTACGCCCGTCCAGACGAGGACAGACACCATGACCAACAACACCGTGAGTCGAAGCAATCCGCGCAGGCGCCGCTGTTTACGACGCAGGCGCTCAGAGCTTTTCACGCCGCACCCTCCTGCGCGCTGAGATTGTCTGCGACCGCGCCTGAACGCGCGCCGGAAACGCGCATGCGCATGTCGGCCATCCCGGTTAGGTCACTGCCACACTCGGCGCAGTGCATCGTGACCTCGGCACCGGGCGACCACCCCGACAGTGACACAGCGTGCGAGCCGCACCAGAGACAGACTCCGCCCCCATGCACAGAGGCAGACAAGGCTAAGCGCACAGCATCGGCCAAGGTTGGTTGCAGCGCTGTGGCGACGACGTTCATAGCCTGCGCAGCACTCCGACTACCTTGCCAATGAGTTGAACGCGATCGAGGACTATGGGCTCGTAGAGATCGTTCTCTGGTTGCAGCCGAACACGGTTGCCCTCGCGGTAGAAGCGCTTGGTTGTGGCCTCGTCGCCGACGAGCGCGACCACGATCTCGCCGTTTTCGGCCGTGGCTTGTGCGTGCACGACGATGTAATCGCCGTCGAAAATGCCGGCACCGATCATGGAGTCGCCCTCAACCCGGAGCAGGAAATCGTCGTCGCCCGCACGCAGAAAGCCAGGCACTTCGACGTAATCATCGATGTTTTGCTCGGCCAAGATGGGTGCACCGGCAGCAACACGGCCCACCAACGGCAAGAGTTTGAGGGGTCGCGCCGCGTTCACCACCTCGAGGGCCCGCGGCTTGGTTGGATCGCGGCGAATGAGGCCGAGTCGTTCCAAGTTCGCCAGGT
>Ga0315298_1007582_pt1 | contig 14215 bp, 7 predicted proteins | sample WHS_1_MG_FD_203077 | JGI IMG/M metagenome (GOLD analysis project Ga0315298, IMG submission 203077) | Extremophilic microbial mat communities from Washburn Hot Springs, YNP, Wyoming, USA - WHS_1_MG | ecosystem: Environmental > Aquatic > Thermal springs > Hot (42-90C) | place: USA: Wyoming... | reverse complement strand
GTACGCCCCGGATGGCCTGTTGCGCGGCATCCCACCAGTTTTCCGGACGCTGCTCGGCCCAGAGGGGCCGTTCCATTCGCATATCTTCGTGGGGCGCGGTAAAGCCCGCGCAGACTCGCCCGCGCTCGTCCACCAGCAATGCGCGGCTGCCGCCAGTGCCGATGTCCAGACCCAACCAGTACATGAGCTTTTCCTCCTCCACTGCAATACCTTGTGGACGCCGATTTGCGAGGCTTCAGGAGCCGCGGCCCAGCGCGCGGGCCTGGAAGGGCAGGTAGGCCGCCCCGTAGAGACCGGCCTCGTTGCCAAGGATGGCCTTCTCAATGCGGGTAGGGGAGTGCCTGTAGACGTAGGAGCGGCGACGGACCTCATCGAACATGGCAGGGGCGAAGAAATCCCAGGCCGGAAGCATGCCGCCGCTCAGCAGATACAAAGGAAAGTTAAAGGTGTTTACGAGGTTTGCCAGGGCCGCCCCCAGCGCTTGCCCCATCATCCGGAAGACCACGCGCGCCTTCTCGTTGCCCTCGGCCGCCAGCCGGTAAACCTGCTCGGAGGTCAGATCATCGCCGAGTCCCATCAACTTGGCCATCGCGCTGACCGCCGTTGCCGAGGCGTGCTTTTCGAGGCACCCCGTGTTGCCGCACCCGCAGGGATTGCCTGTGGGCACCACAGTCATGTGCCCGAGTTCGCCAGCCATGCCCACGCAGCCGTGCAACACGCGGCCCCCGATGATGATGCCGCCACCGATGCCGGTGCCCAGCGTCAGCAGCACCAGATCGTCCACCTCGCGTCCGGCGCCCATCCACTTTTCGCCCAAAGCTGCGGCGTTGGCGTCGTTTTCAAGAATGACGGGGATCTCGAGCCGCTGCTCCACCTTGTCGCGGAGCGGGTAGTCATCGAAGCCTGGTAGGTTGGGCGAGCTGGTGATCACGCCCTTTTCCATGAGGATGAATCCCGCTGCCCCGATCCCGACGCCGATGAGGTCCCTGACGCCGAGCTCGTTGCGGATCTGCTGGATGGCGGTGACCATGTCGGCCACCACCGCGTCTGGCCCCGCGGCCAGGTTGGTGGGAGTGGAAATCTTCTTGAGGATGCGGCCTTCGCCGTCAATGGCGGCCGCGCGCAGGTTGGTTCCGCCCAAATCTACGCCGATCGAATATTCTGCCATCGCTGGAATGATAGCAGAGGCGGCAAGGGCTTCCGGAAGCGCTCAGGAACGGCGTTCGGGTGCGACCGGCAGGCGCGATTCCTGTTCCTTGTACTGGAGCAGGTAGAGCCGCCAGTAGATGCCGCGCTGGGCGAGCAGTTGCTGGTGAGTGCCTTGCTCGCGCAGGCGCCCTTTGTGCAACACGAGGATCCAGTCCGCGCGCTGGATGGTCGAGAGGCGGTGGGCGATGATGATCGAGGTCCGACCCTCGGTCAGGCGGGCCACCGCTTCGCGCACGCGGTATTCCGTTTCGGTGTCCACGCTGGAGGTGGCTTCGTCCAGGATCAGGAAGCGCGGGTTGTGCGCCAGAGCGCGCGCAAAGCTGACGAGCTGCTTCTGGCCGGTAGAAAGACCGTCGCCACGCTCGCGCAGCGGTTGTGCGAAGCCTTCAGGCAGGGAGTTGATGAAATCGAGCAGGTTGACCTGTTCTGCGGCACGCAGCAGGTCTTCTTCGGTGATCGTGGGCGTGCCCAGGCGGATGTTGTCGGCGATGGTCCCGGAGAACAGATGCGGGTCCTGGAGCACGACGCCGAACTGCCGGCGCAGCTCGCGCGGGTCGAACTCGCGAATGTCCACGCCGCCGATGCGGATCGCGCCGCGCTGCACATCATAGAAGCGCAGCAGCAGGCTCACCAGCGTGGTCTTGCCCGCTCCCGTGTGGCCGACGATGGCCACCGTCTGACCCGGTTCGATGCGGAAGCTGACGTCGCGCAGCACCCACTCTTCATCGTTGTAGGCGAACCACACGCCGTCGAACTCGATGGGCACGGGGCCTTGCGGCACGGGCCGCGGAGAGGCGGGCGGGCGAATCGTGACCGGCGTGTCGAGCAGGGCGAAGATCCGCTCGCTGGCCGCCATGGCGGCTTGCAGGAGGTTGTACTTTTCGCTGAGGTCCTGGATGGGACGGAAGAAGCGCATGCCGTACTGGAAGAACGCCACCAGCACGCCGAGAGTCAGATCGCCGGAGTGAACCCGGAAGCCGCCGTAGGCGAGGACGAGCGCAAGCGAGAGCACAGCCAGAAATTCCACCGCCGGGTAGAACCAGCCGTAGGCCGTGATGGCGTCCTTGTAGGCGAGCATGTGGTCGCGATTGATCTCCCGGAAACGCTCCAGGCTGCGCGCCTCGCGATTGAACAACTGCACGACGGTCATTCCCGTGATGTGCTCTTGCAGGTAGGCATTGATCCGTGCGATGGCGGCACGAATGCGGCGGTAGCTGGCCATCACGCGCCGGCGGAACAGCAGCGTCACGCCCACAATCAGCGGCATGACGGCGAGCAGCGCGAGCGTCAGCCCTAGGCTGAGCCGCAGCATTACGACGAGCACCAGGCTGAGCGAGAGCAGATCGCCCAGGATCGTCACCAACCCCGAGGCCAGCAGCTCGTTCAGCGCGTCCACATCCGTGGTGACACGGGTCACGAGGCGGCCGACGGGATTGCGGTCGTAGAACGCCAGGTCGGCGCGATGCAAATGCTCCATGAGCTGCCGCCGCAGGTCGTACATGGCGCGCTGCCCGGTCCACTGCATGAGGTAGGCCTCGGCGAAGCCCAGCGCGAACGTGGCGGCGATGACCAGCAGGTAGAGGAGGGCGATTTGAGCCAGGCCCAGACGAGGATCGTGGGAGAGCCATGCGTCCCAGGGCGCCGGCGGTTTGGACACGGGGACCAGGTACCAGTCCACCGCGACCTTGGTCAACAGCGGCCCGATCACCTGGAGGCCGGAGAGGGCCAGCATCGAGACCAAGGCCAGCGCGACAGCGCCCCGGTAAGGCCGCAGGTAAGAAAGCAGGCGCCGCATCAGGCGCCCGTCGTAGGCTTTGCCCAGTACCTCCTCGTCCACTTACACCAATCTAACAGAGTTGGATGCGAAGACCCGTTGGCAGGATCCGGACGGGCCGGGCGAGCATCCTCGTCGCTGGCCTGGGCCGGCAGACTGCTTGTCGGCGGCGGAGCCAGCTTGTGGTTATCGCAACGCTAATGGCGCCCGCGACTGGTTGTAGAAGAAGGCCTCGGGTACCCCTCGTCCCGATTAGAAGATCAGTTTCATCCCCAGTTCGACCTGACGTCCTGTGACCGTGCCCAAAGACATGGTCTGCGCGCCGAAAGTCGCGGTAGGCGCGCCCTGATAAAGGGCCTTGCCGAAGTTGGGACTTACCGGGTCGAGATCCGGATTGCCGCGGTTCAAGCGGTTCGTGGCGTTGTAGGCCACCATTTTCAGTTCCGCCTTGAACCTCTCGGTAAGAGCGAAGGTCTTGCTGAGCGTGGCATCCAGCATGTGGAAACTGGGACCAGTCAAGCCGGGATACTGCCACGGGTTGCTGCGGATCACGTATACCCCGGAGGGAACGGGGGAGATTTTGCTCGTGTCGAACCATCGCTCTGGTGTGGGGTTGGGGACCCTCGGATCGCCCGTAGCGATGGCTTTGGGGAACCGCAGGTAGGATCCCGAGGTGTAGGTGTAAAGTCCGGTCAGATTCCAGCCGCCCACCAAGGCATCGAGCGCCTTGGGGACCGAGCTCCAGAGGGCTCGCCCGCGGCCGAGCGGCACCTCCCACGTGCCGGCTGCGGTAATGCGGTGGCGCGGTTGGTCGCTGTCCAGATAGCTCAACTGGTTGTTGTACTGGGCCAGTTCATTGAAGAAGACCGAGGTCTTTTCGCGGATGTAAACATAGGCGGCAAGGAAGTTCCAGCCCCCTTTGAAGGCGCGTTGGGCCTTGAACTCGAGCGAGTGGTAGCGTTCGGGCGCACCCAGCGTGCCCACCTCATACAGTCCGCCGTAATGCGGGTAGGGCCGGAGCAGACTTTCGAGCGGGATCGTACGCTGGTTTCGAAGCGGACCCGGGAACAAAGTGGGCGTCAGGTACTGGTAGAAGGGGTTGGCGACACTGACCCGCACAGCGCTCTGCTCGCGCTCGAGAATGCGCGGGTCCACCATGTTGATGTTCATCCGCGTATAGTGCTGATTACCGATATTGAAGAACCAAGTAAGGGAGCCGACGATTTCCCACGGCAACTGGCGCTGGAGGTTCACGTTGATGCGATCGTTGCGCGCCTTCTTGAGCGGCTCACGCGGATACCACAGCAGAGAATCTCCGCCGCGGCCCAAATTCGGACCGTAGCCCTTCCCCAGCACCGGCAGCAAGGGATTCACGTCCGCCGGGAACGGATTCGAGATCCTCTGCTGGGGCACACCGTCCCGCAGAGGCGCCGTGTTTTGGTACCGCCGCATGCCGAAGAAGGGTGGCTCCAGGAAGCTGACTGTCTCGAATCCGGTGACCGGCGCCTGGCTGAGCACGTGCTGGTAGGTGACCAGGAACCGGCCGTAGCCGATGCGCAGGGCGGTCCGATCATCGAGCCGAATGGCGATGCCCGCCCGCGGCATAGGCGCCAGCTTTTGGGGGTCCCACATGCCACGTTTCTCTTTGCTCGTCCAGAGCCAGACCCCATTCCACTTGTAGAAGCTGCTGCCGCCCACGAGCGCCAGGGCCTGGGGCGGGATGGCGGGCGGATTGGCTTGCATCTCCGGGACGGGCACCGTCAGGTCTAACCCGCGAGAGAAGTTGTAATTGGGATCGTACCAGGCTGTTTCGTATTCATTGCGGAAGCCAAGATTGAGCGTGATGCGCCGGCTGACTTTCCAGTCGTCCTGGATGAACATGCCCCAGAACTGGACATGCGGATCCGGCGCCGGCCCTCCGATCACCTGCGAGCTGTCGTCAAGCGCGCCCAGCAGGAAGGTGGCGAATCCGTCGCCGTGATGACGGACATCCGGGCTGACGAACGTCTCGGCTGTCAATCCGGTGGGGAAGAAGAACCGCTCGGTGTTACCGACGAAAGTAACCCCGTAACTGCGGCGATACTCAAGCCCAACCTTCCAGTAATGCGAGCCGCGCTGCTGGGCCGCGCGTCCGAAGGCCTTGAAGGCTTTGGGTCGCTGATCCCAATAAAATCCGGGACCGCCGAATACGCCGCGACCTCCGATATTCAGGTAGGGGAAATAGATCGGCACGCCTTTGGAAGCTTCATGGTTGACTTTGTACCAGGGATTGTCGGGCCAGAGCGTCGCCCAGCCCTGGCTGCCGAAGACGGGCGAGACACGGGCGTCCACGATGTTATCCCAGCTTCCGCGGAAGTTCGCCACGGTGCGGGGACTCATCGTCCAGATCGCCTCGCCCGAAATCTGATTCGCTTCGCGCAGGCTGCCGGTAGGAACGAAGAGAATGGAGTTATTCGGCGTGGGATTGGTCTGCGTATTGTCGGTGTGGTACCGACTCACCCTGCCGTAGACCTTCCAATTGTCGGTGATGTGGTAGTCCACGCGCTCCGAGAAATTGTAGTAATCCCAACTATTGATCAGCGCCTTCTTGAAGTTATTCACGCCGGTAATGTTATCGCCGGGGTTATTGGGCTCCCAGAACTGGCCCAACAGCCGTGTGGAGAAAGGATCGAAGCGGGCGCGTGGCACCACGTTGCCGGCAAACGGCGTCCGCACGAACTTACCGGTTGCGGGATCCAGCCGAGTGGTCCAGGGATCGAAAATGGTGCGCAGGCCGCCGTCAATGTTATAGGACTGGGAGAAGTCGCCCTCGCGCTCTTTGGCCGTGGGTACCGTGGTCACCAGGCTCCCAGGTGAGCGAACCTTCCAGTATTCCAGCGAGAAGAAACTGAAAAGCTTGTTTTTCAAGATGGGATTGCCCAGCGTGGCGCCCATCATGTGCTGCCGGGTGGCGATATAGGTCATGCGAGTGCGGTCGGCAATGGCGTTCAGCCAGGGATAGCGTCCCAGATAAAAAGCCGTGCCGTGCCACTCGTTGGTCCCCGATCTGAGAGTCACGCTGATCAGGCCGCCCGCGCTGTGTCCGGATTCGGCATCGATCGGGTTCTGGGACACCACGACTTCCTGTACGGCGTCAATGTTAGGCGGGTAACTGTTCTTGTGGCCGATGCCGATGGGGCTGCCGTCCACCTGCAGGTCGTTCTTGAGGTTGGTGCCGCCGCCCAGATCCACGCTGTTGGCAGCCCAGGAGTGGAAGGGCATCATCTCGCCGCGCGTGTTGATCGCCGACGGCGCCAGCAAAGTCAACTTGAAGGGGTTGCGGTCAATGCGCGGCACCTCCACGGCCAACCGCGAGTCCACGGTGAAGTCTTTGGCCGCGGAGTTGAATTGGACGGACACCGGGGACTCGGTGACCGTGATGGTCTCCCGGACGGTACCGGGCTGCAAGGTCACGTTCACCGTAATATCCCCGCGCATTTGCACCACGATGTTTTCTTGCACGAACCGGTTGAAGCCCGTCAGTTCCACGGTGAGCGTGTAAGTGCCGGGATCTACCAGGTCGAAGACGTACAAGCCGGTCTCGCTGGTCTGCCGGACTGTTTTGACGCCGGTCTGGACGTTGAGCAAAGTTACTGTGGCCCCGGCCACGGCTGCTTGGGTCTGGTCGGTCACGATGCCCGAAATGCGTGCCCGAAAGCCCTGCCCGCTGGCCGCCAGGCAAATTGTTAACAGAGCAAGGGCGCACCGCAGCGCCCTGGAAACGCGGATCCGTTTCATCTCACCCTCCCATGGGTCCAGTCCCCGTTTCTGCTCGCAGCCCCCGAGGGAACCGCCCTGACGGATTATAACGCCGGCGTGGTGGCCGGTCAACCGCTCAGAAGGAGGCTCTTTGCAGGCTCGTACACGTGCCTGTTCGGCATGGGCCAAGCGGGGGCACGCGGTGGGCCAGGCGGGCGGCAAAGGGACAGGCCGCCCTTGGAACCAAAGCACGGCGCCTTGCAAGCGCCTAGCGGCTCGTGTAGTCCGCTCGGTCCGCGGACGCCCGAGCTCCCGCCGGGACTGGCTCGCATTCGCTGCGGCGAACGACTTAACTTAGGACGAGCCGAGCCGTTTGTGCATAGTGGTTACGGAAACAATTGGCTTGCGGGGCAGGCCGGGGTGCAGCTCCGGCGGCGGTGGCGGCGGGGCTGACCCGGAGCTTCTGACTCGACAGACGGAACAGCCAACGCTGCCCATCCTTTGCAGGGCTTCTCTTCGAAAAGCTCAGAAGGTGAGGCGGGCGCCGAACTGCAAGTTGCGCGGAGGGCCTGCGGAGCTGATCGAGCCGAAGTCGGGGCTGGTGGTGGTCACGTTGGGGCTGCGGAAATTCACGTGGTTGAGCAGGTTGAAGGCGTCGGCCTGAAAGCGCAGCCGGTAGCGCTCGCTCAGGCTGAACTCTTTGCGCAGGGAGATATCCCAAAGAAACAAGCCCGGGCCGATGATAATCCCCGTGCCTGCGGTGCCGAGGCGATCCTCGGGCGCAGTGGCGAAGGCCCCGGTGTTGAACCAGCGGTCGGGGCCGCGCTCGCTGCGGGGCAGAGCTACGGGTCCACCCAGGTAGTCGGCACGGCGGGTCACACCGGTGGCGCTGCCCACCGGGGTCAGCGGCGGGCCACTCTGGAAGCGGGTGATGCCGCTGATCTCCCAGCGCCCCAAAGCCACACCGACCCAATCTTTACGCCGGCGCAGCCAAGGCAAACGCCAGGTGTAAGTGGCGACCACCACGTGACGACGATCATAGGTCGCCGAGCCCCGGAAATAGCGGCGATTCGTGTATTCCAGGCCGCTGTCAGGATTCTCGGTGTCGCTGCTGGCGTCCGCAATGGCATGGGACCAGGTGTGATTCAGCGTGAAAAGGATATTGCCCTTGCGGCGGGTCAGGCGGGTTTGCAAACCGTTGTAGCTCGAGTTGGCGTCACTCAAGAACATTCGGATGGCGGAATAGCCCTTGTAAGGGCGCAAAGCATCCACCACCGCCCGCTGACTGCCTGGCAGAGCATAATTCGCCGCCAAAGCCGCCAGGGAGGGAAAGTTAATGTCGGGCTGTCTCAACAGGTGCCGGCCCACGTTACCCACATAAGTAACCTCAAAAAAGAAACCCTTTTTGAGTTCCGTTTGAATGCCAAAATTGTAGCTATAAACAGCCGGGATTTTCAGGTTGGGGTCGATGGCATTGATGCTACCCATGACCGTAAGTGCAGAGGTCACGCCACCCAGCGGATTGGACAAGTTGCCGCTTTCCAGAGACGCCTGTTTCGAAAAAGGCGGAATGTTCGTCTGGCCGTAAATAAGGTTGCCTTGGATGCGGTCGTGATAGGCCCCGAATCCTCCGCGGATGGCGAGCGGCGCCCGTGCCAGCGGCTGCCAGGCGAAGCTGAAGCGCGGCATGAACAAACTGGCTGGGTTGTAGAAGCCGCGCGGCGCTCCGGCGGGAACGGAAACCACCTCGGGGCTATCCGAACCCGGCACGCGCGGGGCCTGTTTCGGGGGTATGCCGCGACCGGCGCGGATCAGGCCGTTCCAGGGGTTGCCCGAACCGGGGACAATGGTGCCGTTGGGCCGGACAGTGACTGCCTGGGCCGGGTCATAGAGAGCCGGCACGAAGTTGGCGATGTTGTTGGCGACCGTGTAAGTGGGAATGTAGCGGCTGAAGCGGAGGCCGATTTCGAGGGACAGCCGCCGCGTGGCCCGCCACGAATCCTGGACGTAAGCATCGTACTGAGAAAACCGGAACATGCCGACAGGATCGCTTTCGGCCTCGGTATATCGCTGGAACTGGCCCAGTGCGGCGTCGGCCAGCGCGTAGTTGGTGGTGCCGGCATTGGCGCTGGTGGTAAAGTTGACGCTGCCGCAGTACGCGGAACGCCCGTTTTGATCCTTGCGGTTCCGAATGATATAGAGGCCGGTCTTGAGGGCGTGCTTGCCCCAAAGATAGGAAAGATTGTCGGCTACGGTGATGTCCGTGGTGGGTGATAGCAAGTAGACGCGGGCAGGCCCGTTGAAGCTGGCGAAGCCGCTGATGGAAACATCGGGGATGCCGTCGGCGTAAACGCCACCCCCGGGGAAGATCTGCGGGAACTGGAAGCCGTATGTCGTCCGTTTCCAGTTATCGCCCAGCAAGGGGGTGCGCTGGCTGTGCCAGGAGGCATTGATGCGGGCCTCGTTAAAGACGCGCGGGCTGAGAGTAGCCAGCCAGGCAAGCTGCGGCGCGAAACCGGGGCGGTCGCGCGAGGTGGGCGTGGTGGGTAACTGCGATGCGTTGAAGGTTCCGTAAGGATCAATCAGATCGTAAGCGTCGTGCATCCAGCGGAAGTAAAGAAAGTGTCGGTCGGTGGCTTTGTAATCCAGCCGCACCATGTCCTGGCGCCAGTTGAAGGGATTCCTGGCGCGCAGGATCGCGTTGTTGGAAATGGGACGGTCCACGTAACTGGCAGCGGATTTCTCCGCCAGATCGTAGACCCGCATGATGGCGCGGCCATCCTCGGTCATCAAGGGTCGCAAATCCTTGCCTGGGATGGGCAGCCGGGTCCCGGGATAGTAAATCGCGTTAGTACGGTCCGAGAAATCGCCAGCCCGGTTGGCACGGGTGGGCAGGGTGCGGCGCGTGGGAGCCGTCAGGCGGCGGATACCCTTCCACTCTTCGCCGAGGAAGAAGAACAGGCGGCCGCGTTTGATGGGACCTCCCAGGCTGAATCCGTAATCGTTGAAGCGGAACGGGGCTTTCTCGGGAGCGAAGTATTCCTTGGCGTCGAACTTGTCGTTGCGTACGGTTTCGAAAAGGCTGCCGTGGAACTGGTCCGTGCCGCCCTTGGTCACGACATTGATCGAGGCTCCAGAGTTGCGCCCGTACTCGGCCGAGAAAGCCGAGGTTTGCACACGGATTTCGCGTATGAAATCTATACCCACGTTGTTGATCTGACTTCCGTTGCTGCCGGAATCCAGGTTCATGCCGCCGTCCACCATCAAGTGATTGCTGTTGCTGCGCATTCCGTTGACGGCGAAGCGCGTCACGCTGAGGCTGGTCGTGGTCGCCATCTGGTCCTCGTCCAGCAGCGCCACGCCGGGGACCAGCGCGACCAGCTCCAGGTAGTTCCGGCCGTTCAGAGCCAGATCCTGCACCTGCTCGGAAGTGATGGTATGCGCCACTTCACCGGAAACCGTGTTGATGGTTTCGCCCACGGACTCGCTGACCACCACGGTCTCGGTCACGGTAGCCAGTTCCAGCTTGAACTCGACGTGGATGCGGCCTGCATCCGGCAATTCATATCCGGTGCGTGCAGCTCTGCGGAAGCCCGGTGCTTCGGCGACGATGTCGTAAGTGCCTGGGGGTAGGCTGACTACCTGAAAGAAACCCGACGGGTCGGTTGTGGTCCTCCATGAAAGCAGCGTTTCCTTGTTGGTGACGACGATGGTGGCGCCGGGGATCACGGCCCCGGTGGCGTCGGCCACGCCGCCGGTGATTCTCCCGCTATAGTTCTGAGCCGCCAGCGAGGCGGCGACCACCAGAATCGCCACACGCGCGAACAGGTAGTTCCACCGCCTGGACATGACCCCTCCTCGAGCCTTCGAAGCCCGATGCCGGCTCAAGATTTTGGCCGGAATTCCCACTTCGGATCCCGACGGACGGAATTATACAACTGCCCCGAAACTAGGTAAAGCCTTTTGCGACCGGCCATCTCGACTTGCCCATCGCGCCCCCGGCGAATGCCGCGCACCGGGCCGACGACTTGGCTGCTCAGGCAGGTCCGGATGCGGCCACAGCCCGCGTCGCAGCCGCTCTGCTAGATTGGAAATTTGTGGACGGAGTAATCGTTCTGGACAAGCCACTGGGCTGGACGTCGCACGACGCGGTGGCAAAGGTGCGCAAACTGGCGGGCACGCGCCGCGTGGGGCACTTGGGCACGCTGGATCCCATCGCCACGGGCGTGCTGCCGCTGGTGGTGGGGCGCGCCACGCGCCTGGCCCAGTTCTATCTGCGCAGCGACAAGGTCTACGACGCCATTATTCGCTTCGGCTACGCCACCGACACTTACGATTCCGAGGGGCAGCCCACCACCCCGATCACCGAACCCGAGATTGATCGCGAGCGGCTCGAGCAAGAGCTCGCCCGTCTGCGAGGAACCATCCGCCAGATGCCGCCGCCGATTTCGGCCAAGAAGGTCGGCGGGGTTCCCGCTTACCGGCTGGCGCGCAAGAATATTCCTGTCGAGTTAAAACCCGTCGAGGTCAGCATTTACAGCATCGAGCTGCTGGACCTCAACGGCCCGGAGGCGCGCATCCTGGTGCATTGCTCGGCGGGCACCTACCTGCGCACGGTGGCGCACGATCTGGGCATCGCCATGGGCTGCGGGGCGCACCTGAAGACACTGCGGCGCACAGCCACCGGCGAGTTCACGATCGAGCGAGCGCACACCATTGAAGAGCTGGAGGAACTGGCGCGCCAGGGCCGGCTGAAGGAAGCCGTGATCCCCATGGCCCGACTCCTGCCCGAGTTCCCTTCCGAAATCGTGGACTCGGTCACCGCCAGCCACATCCGTCACGGACGCGATTTTCGCGTGTCGCCTTTCCACGTGCGGCCCGGTTCGCGCTACGTCAAGGCGATCACGCAGGATGGCGATCTCATCGCCATTGGCGAGGCGCGCTTGCCCAACCTGTATCACCCGATCATGGTTTTGTAGCTTCGCGACGCTTGCGCACCCAGCCCTCTTTGATTACCTGGCGCGCGCGGCCCAGGGCAAGCGCTTCCGAAGGCACGGGTTCGGTGATCACGGAGCCCGCGCCCACGTAGCAATCGTCGGCCAGCTCGATAGGAGCGACGAGCGTGGCGTTGCTGCCTACGAAGACCCGATTGCCGATGCGCGTGGGATGCTTGCGCTCGCCGTCGTAGTTGCAGGTTATGGTTCCCGCGCCGATGTTGCAATCCGCGCCAATCTCAGCGTCGCCCAGGTAGGCCAGGTGATTGGCCTTGGATCGGGCGCCGAGGCGCGTGTTCTTCAGCTCGACGAAGTTGCCCACGTGGGCGCCGGCCCCCAGATGGGTCGCCGGGCGGATCCGGGCGAACGGGCCGGCCCGCGAGTCGTCCTCCAGGCGCGCCTCTTCGATCAGCGTGTATGGTCGGACGTCCACGCGCTCGCCGAGCTCGACATCCCTGAGAATCGAGCCGGTTCCGATGCGGCAATCGCGACCGATCACGCTGCGCCCGAGAATTTGGACAAACGGCTCGATCACGGTGTCTGCGCCCACGCGCACATTGCAATCCACGGTCACGGTTTCCGGCTGGCGGATGGTCACGCCTTCCAGCATCAGTTCCTGCGTCTTGCGTGCCCGCAGCAGCGCGTCGGCGCGGGCCAGATCCACCCGCGTGTTGACGCCCAGCACTTCGGTGGAGTCCTCGAGGAACAGGGCCTGCACCTTATGCCCTTCGCGACGCAGGATGCCGACGATGTCCGTGAGGTAGTATTCCCCGGCCGGGTTATCCGGCCGGACTTCGGGAAGGTAGCGCCACAGCAGATCGGAACGGAAACAATAGATGCCGGAATTGATTTCGTTGACCGCCAGTTCGGCGGGGCTGGCGGCTTTCTGTTCGACGATGGCGAGAACGCCGCCCTGCTCGTCGCGGATCACGCGTCCGTAGCCGGAAGGATCTTCCAGGCGCGTGGTGATGACGGTGGCCGCCGCGTCCGAGGCCTGCTGCTGGGCGATCAGCCGCAGGAGCGTGGCAGGCGTCAGCAGGGGACAATCTCCGTAGAGCACGGTCAGCAGGCCGCCCAGCGGCTCCAACCGGTCGCGTCCCACCAGCAGGGCGTGGGCCGTCCCTTTCGGCTCGCCTTGCTCGATGAAGCCGACGCCGTAACGACTGACGGCTGCGCGAACCTGCTCGGCCTGGCATCCCACGACGACAAAGACGCGGTCGGGCGGCGCCACAGCCAGCGCGGTCCGGACCACGTGTTCGACTAAAGGCAACCCGCCCGCCTCATGCAGCACCTTGGCGCGGCGCGATTTCATGCGCGTGCCCAGACCGGCAGCGAGAATGACGACGTGGACGGGAGCTTGCATGAATCACCTCTTGCCCGACGCCCGGCGGCGACCCTCAGCGGCCAGCTCCAGTGCAACCTGCGCGGTGGCGGCGGGATCGTGCCGTACTTTGTCGCCCTCTTGGAGCAAATCGCGGGCCAGCACCTTCACGCCCAGGCGCTCCAGCCGGCCGAAATCAATTTCCACCGGCTGGGCCCGGCGGCGCGCGTAGCGGGCTCGCAGCTCTTCGCTGACAGGCCGGGTGTTGACGATGACGTAGTCCAGCCAGCCCTCGCCGGCGTGCCGGTAGATGGCCTCCACGTGGTCCGCCGCGGTGAAATGCATGGTTTCGCCGGGCTGCCACATCAGGTTCACGAAGTACGCTTTTACCGCAGGGGAAGCCCGCAGCGCTTCGGGAATCCCCTCCACCAGCAGATTGGGGATGACGCTGGTGAATAACGATCCGGGGCCGAGCGTGATCAAATCGGCTTCAGCGATGGCCTGCAAAGTTTCGGGAAGCGGTTTCACGCGTCGCGGCCGCAGACTGATGCGGCGGATCCTCGAGCGGCTTCGGCTGATGCGCGTTTCGCCTTCCACGCAAGTGCCGTCGGCGAGGCGCGCCACCAGGGTGACGTTCTGGGTGGTGGAAGGATAGATCCGGCCGGCGATCGCCAGCACGTCGGAGGAAACGCGGACCGCCTGCGGGAAATCCCCGGTGATATCCGTGAGTGCGGTCAGGAAGAGGTTGCCGAAGCTATGGCCTTTCAGGCCGCGGCCTCGCGGAAAGCGGTACTGGAAGAGCCGAGACAGCAGGGCTTCGTCTTCCGAGAGGGCGACCATGCAGTTGCGGATGTCGCCCGGTGGCAGCACGGAGAACTCCCGCCGCAAGCGGCCGGAACTGCCGCCGTCGTCGGTGACCGTAACCACCGCAGTGATGTCCACCAGCGGCCCCGGATGCTGTTCCGCGCCGCGATCGCTGCCCGGGCGCCTCGGCGCGTAGCGTTTCAGCCCGTGCAGCAAGGCACTCAGGCCCGTGCCGCCGCCGATGGCCGCCACGCGGTAAGTTTCCGCGGGCTGGGGGGCGCTGGCATCGGGGCGATCGGGGAGAGTCATCGGCAGCGTCAGAACAGCGTGAGTCACTCGCCCGCGGGATTTCGCTCGGCGCGAAGCAGTTCGGCC
>Ga0315298_1007581_pt1 | contig 14216 bp, 14 predicted proteins | sample WHS_1_MG_FD_203077 | JGI IMG/M metagenome (GOLD analysis project Ga0315298, IMG submission 203077) | Extremophilic microbial mat communities from Washburn Hot Springs, YNP, Wyoming, USA - WHS_1_MG | ecosystem: Environmental > Aquatic > Thermal springs > Hot (42-90C) | place: USA: Wyoming... | reverse complement strand
AACATCACTATTTATATTTACTTTCATTTATACTCCTCCTTTTTATATATTTTACAATATAAGTAAAATTGTGGAAAAGAAAAATAAAAAACAGAAAATATCTTATTTCTAAAAGGTTTTCTATGTGGAAAATTTGTGAATTTATTGTTCATTTATTTTTTCCTTTATGTTTTCTATTATATTTTTTAAATTTTTATCCTTTTCCATCAATTCTTTAATTTTTTTGCATGCATGTAAAACAGTTGTGTGGTCTTTTCCACCAAATTCTGAAGCAATAGAGTTTAATGAAGTATCTGTTAATTCTCTGCTTAAATACATTACAATTTGTCTTGGAAGAATTATATTTTTAACTCTTTTTGTACTTTTAATTTCTTCTGGAGATAATCCAAAATATTCACAAACAGCGTTTATTATCTGTTTAATATTTACAAATTTTTTTTCTTTTTTTTCTGAACTGTAAACACCCTCTATTATTTCGTCTATAAGATTTTTGTTAAGTTCTCTATTAAGTAAAGTTATGTTTGCCACAAGGCCATTTAAAATTCCTTCTATTAATCTTATATTATCCTTTATTTTCTCAGCAATATAAAAAACAATCTCATCAGGAAAAAATATTTTTCTTAATTCACTTTTTTTCTTTATTATTGCAATTCTTGTTTCTAAATCCGGGATCTGTAAATCAACAACCAGTCCCCATTCAAATCTTGATACAAGCCGTTTTTCAAGAAATTTTATTTCTTTAGGTGGCTTATCACTTGAAAGGACTATCTGTTTTCTTTTATCATATAAAAAGTTAAAAGTATGAAAAAATTCTTCCTGTGTTCCTTCTTTACCAGCAATAAAATGTATGTCATCTATTAAAAGATAATCAAGATTCCGGAATTTATTTCTGAATAGATGAGTTGTTTTATTTTTTATACTTGTTATAAATTCATTAACAAAATATTCAGAAGGTACATATGCAATTTTAGCATTACTTTTTTCTTTTACATAATGACCTATTGCCTGCATTAAATGTGTTTTGCCAAGACCAACTCCACCGTATAAAAAAAGAGGATTATAAGCAACTCCAGGAGATTGAGCCACTGCAACACATGCTGCATGAGCAAGGCGATTACAGGGACCAACAACAAAATTTTCAAAAGTATATTCTGGATTTAATGAGATTTCAAATAAATTATCTTCTTTTATTTCCAAAGGCATTTCTGATGAATAAATTATTTCAAAATCAGGATTAAAACCAAAAATTTTCTGCATTTCTTCCCTTAAAATTTCTATATAAGGCAAAAAGTTCTTTTCAAAACTTGAATTTGGAATTTCTATTTTCACAATATTTTCGCTTATATCTACAAGTTTTACCGGTTTAATCCATAAATCAAAAGTTCTTGAATTATTTATTCTTTCTTCCACTCTATTTAATACAGAATTCCACAGGTTATAAACTTCTTTTTCCATTTTTTCCACAACTTTTTAACAAAGAAATTCCTTCTTTTTCACTCATTTTTTCCACAACAATGTTTATATTTTTTACCACTTCCACATGGACAAGGTTGATTTCTCCCTATTTTCTGTTTTTTTACTGGCATTGTAGAAGTGTTAATTTCCTTTTCTGTGTATAAATCACCGGTTGCTTTTTGAGAAACAAAAACAGGTTCTTTTTCTTTCGCTGTAGCAAATTGTTCATATGATTGATGCACAAATTCCTTTTTCTCTGTCTCTCTTACTTTAAGAGCAACCTTTTCTGTAATTTGAATTTTTAATAAATTGCTAATTATTTCCTCTTTAATAGATTTTAACATTTCCTGAAAATATTGAAAAGATTCATGTTTATATGCAATTAAAGGGTCTTTCTGGGCATATGCTCTTAAACTTATACCTTCCCTTAATTCATCCATTGCTCTTAAATGTGCTTTCCATTTACTATCTATAACCTGAAGGAAAATAAATTTTTTCAATTCTTCAAAAAAATCTCCAAGTTGTCTTTTCTTTTCTTCAATTATTGAAATAAAAACTTCCTTTAACTGCATCTTAAAATTATCCTTCCATTTCATAAAATTCTGGATATTGTCAGGACTTTCTGTTTCAATATTTATTCCAAAAGATGTTTTGAAATACTTTACAAGTCCTTCTATATTCCACATATATGGTTTTACTTTTTCGTCACAATATTCATCAAAAACTCCATCAATGATTTCCTCTATATATTCATTTAAATATTCGTCAAGATTTCTATTTTCAAGTATATTCTGCCTTAATGTATAGATGATGTTCCTCTGTTCATTCAAAACGTTATCAAATTCAAGAAGATTTTTCCTTATTTCAAAATTTCTTCCCTCAACTTTTTTCTGTGCATTATTTATCATTTTCGTTATTAAAGGGTGTGTTATTTTCTCTCCTTCGGGTAATTTCCCCATAAGGACTTTTAATCTTTCTCCTCCAAAAATTCTTAAGAGGTCATCTTCAAGAGAAAGAAAAAACTTTGAAGAGCCAGGGTCTCCCTGTCTTCCTGCCCTTCCTTTTAACTGATTATCTATTCTTCTTGCTTCATATCTTTCACTTCCAATTACATGAAGTCCTCCCAATTCCACTACCTTTTTATGGTCTTCTTCCCATGGTTTTTTATATTTTTCAAGCAATTCCTGATATATTTCTTTAAATTCTTCAGGACTTTTTTCCATATCCTCCCTTATCTTTTTCCATTCTTCTTCATACTGACTTCTTTCCCTTTCATATTCCTCCCTTGCAAGGGCTAATTCTTCAGCATATTTTTTCTGGAGTTTCTCATATTCTCTTAAAATCTTTTCATATTCTTTTTCAATTTCAAAGTAATCAGAAGAATATTTTTTATAAATTTCTCTTTCAATCTCTGTAAATGCCTCTTCTGCGCTTTTATATAAAGAATATTCCCTGTTTTTAAAATCAGTTAAAATCTCTTCAATAGAACCTTTTTCAATTATCTGGGCTTTCAGGCTTTCAATAAATTCAATGTATTTTGTTATCTTTTTTTTGTTTTTTTCTATTTCCTCTTTAGAAAGAATTTCAGGATAAACTTCTTCCATGATTTTAAGGCAAAAAAAGACTGCCTTTTTTATTTCTTCTAAGATAGAGATAATATCATTTTTTATTTCTTTTTCATTTTGCTGATTTTCAATAATTTCCAGAAATTTACTTCTTTTTTCTTCTATGTCTTCTTTTGTTTTTATCTCAAAAAGGGTCTTTAAATAGTTCTTATAATTCATATATTCTCTGAACGCCTTTCCTGTTAGTTCTTTTATTTCTTTAGTTTTTTCCGGTTTGTCTTTGAATTGAATACTTAATTCCTGTAATTTCTCATTATTTGTTTCATATATTTTTTTTAATTTTAATAGTTTCCCTTCATATCTTCTGAACAATCCATTTGATTTTTTTTCAAATATTTCCTTTTCAAAAATTTCTTTAACCTCTTTTTCTTTCTGGTATAAACTTTTTTCAGTTTCTGTTAGTTTTTCATTAAGTTCTTTAATTTTTGCTCCTGTAGTTTTTTCAATTTCTTCCTGTCTTTTCTTATATTTTTCTTCAATTTCATTTATTATATCTATAAAATCTGTTTTTATGTGTTTCTTTTCCCTCTTTCTTGACCATAAAATTTTCACCGTTTCTTCTCTTGCTATAATTTCCGGATTTCCACCAAGAATAATATCAACTCCTCTACCTGCCATCTGGGTTGCTATTGTTATTGCTTTTGGTTTTCCTGCCTGTGCAATAATTGCAGCTTCTGCTTCATGATTTTTTCCATGTAAAACTTTATGAGGAATATTTTTTTTATCAAGCATTTTACTTAATTTTTCTGCTTTCTCTATTGAAATTGTTCCTACAAGGATTGGTCTACCAATTTTATAAAGTTCCTCAATTTCTTTCACTATTGCATTAAATTTTTCCCTTTCTGTTCCATAAATTTCATCATCATATTCTTTTCTGTTTAATGGCTTATTTGTTGGTATTACAATCACATCAAGTTTATAAATTTCTTTAAATTCAAGTGCTTCTGTTATTGCAGTTCCTGTCATTCCTGCAATTTTTTTATATAATTTAAAATAGTTCTGAAAGGAAATTGTTGCAAGTGTCTGATTTTCGCTTTCTATTCTTACTCCTTCCTTTGCTTCAATTGCCTGATGAAGTCCATCAGACCACCTTCTTCCAGGCATTAATCTTCCTGTAAATTCATCAACTATAATAACCTGTCCATCTTTGACAACATATTCTTTATCCCTTTTGAAAAAATTATGGGCTCTTAATGCTTGATTTATATGATGAATAAGTTCTGTGTGTGTTCCATCGTAAAGATTTCCTATATTTAAAAGTTTTTCACATTTTTTAATGCCTTCTTCAGTCAAAGTTACTGTTTGATTCTCCTCGTCAACTAAAAAATCTTTATCTTTTGAGAGTTTTCTTACAAGACGGTCAATTTCATAATATAAAGAAGGGCTTTCCTCGCTCGGACCTGATATTATTAAAGGAGTTCTTGCTTCATCTATTAAAATTGAATCAACCTCATCTATAATGGCATAATTAAGTTCCCTTTGAACCTGGTCTTCCTTTCTGATTGCCATATTATCCCTTAAATAATCAAAACCAAATTCACTTCCTGTTCCATAAGTTATATCACACATATATGCTTCTTTTCTGCTTATAGGTTTTAAATATAAAAATCTTGAATCCGGGGGTAAATGGGAAGGATCAAACCTATATGCAACTGATGAATACCTATCCTTTGTTTCTCTGTAAGAGACAATACAACCAACAGAAAGACCTAAATAATGATAAACTGAACCCATCCACTGTGTATCTCTTTTGGCAAGATAATCATTTACTGTGACAAGATGGCAACCTTTTCCTTCAAGAGCATTTAAAAATAAAGGTAAAGTTGCAACAAGGGTCTTTCCTTCTCCTGTTGCCATTTCTGCTATTTTCCCTGAATGTAAAACAATCCCTCCAATTATCTGGACATCAAAATGCCTCATATTTAAAGTTCTTTTTGCTGCTTCCCGGACAAGTGCAAATGCATCTACTATAAAATTATCAAGTGGTTCTCCTTCTGAAATAAGTTTTCTTATTTCTTCTGTCTTTTTTATCATCTCTTCTCTTGTTAAGATTTTTATTTCATCTTCTTTTTCATTTATCTTCTTTAAAAGTTCTATCAAATTTTCAAGAAAGAGAACCTTTTCTCTATTTAATAAATTGCTTAAAAAATTTCTTGTTCCTGGATTTAAATTTTTTAATCTGGATAGCAAATCTTCATAATAATTCATTTTTACCCTCTCTTATGGCTGGACTTCAAAATTTATTAATACCGGAACCTTTCAAATTTTTTCAAATTAAAAAACTTACAGATTTACTTAATTTTTTATTGCCGGGGGGCAGAATCGAACTGCCCACGCCAGCCTTTTCAGGGCTGCGCTCTACCACTGAGCTACCCCGGCTTTGATAATGAATAAAATACCCTTTTAAAAAATTTTTGTCAAGTTTGAAATTTTGCTTTAAAATTAAATGAAATGACAAGAAGAGAATTGAATATAAGAATTTTTGAAGGAAAAGCAGATAAAATTTTATGGCAGCCACGACTTGAAACATGGATATATTATAACAGATGGAATAATTCATTGCCTGATAGATTTAAAGACCTTTCTGATTTTCAAATTTATGATGAACTTGGCTGTTCTGTCAGATATGGTGCATCAAGTGGTTTAATTGAATATAATGAAGAACCAGTTGAATTTTTTGAAAAAAATGTTGATGAAAATCATACAGAAAAAGTTTACAGGACAAAATGGGGGGACTTAAGAACAGTTTATCAAATTGTGAAAGATACCGGGAATAAAAGAATTGTGGAATTTCCTGTTAAAAATGTCAAAGATTTAAAAATTCTTACAAATTTAATCAGAAATAAAAGATATGTTTTTGTTGAAGAAATTTTTAAAGAGAGTGATAAAAAACTTGGAAATAGAGGAGCACCTACAATCTTCCTTTCAAGTTCAGGTTTTACTGATTTGATTAAATTTTATGCAGGACTTTTAAATACTTTTTATTTACTTAATGATTATCCGAAAGAGGTTGAAGAATATCTTGATGCCTGTGATGAAAGAGATGAGAGGATGATAGAAGAAGTTTTAAAATCCGATTGTAGAATTTTCAATCTTGGAGACCATGCAACAAATGAATTTACTCCACCTCCAGTACTTGAAAAATATCTTTTACCCAGATGGCAGAAAATAGGTGAAATTATGAAGAAAAATAATAGATTTGTTCACAGTCACTGGGATGGAAATTCAAGATTGATATTAAAATATATAAAGGTTTCAAATCTTTCTGGAATTGAAGCATTAACTCCATACCCCCAATGTGATATGACTCTTGAAGAAATAAAGGAAGCGGTTGGAAATGAATTTGTTGTTCTTGATTTAATACCAGCAATTTTCTTTCTTCCTCAATATAAAACTGAATTTGTTCTTGATTTTACAAAAAGGGTTATTGAATTTTTTTATCCCAGAATTATACTTGGTGTCTCTGATGAACTTCCTCCTTATGGAGAGATAGAAAAAATAGAAAAAATTTCTGAATATATTTATAAGGAATTTGGACCTATTGAATAAAAATGATAAAAATTGCTCTTTTCGGTTATTCAGGAAGTGGAAAGACATATATTTTTAAAAAACTTACAGGAAAGGAAACAGAAATTTTTGACCCATTTAAACCAAATATAGGAATTGGAATTTATAAAGATGAAAAACTTGAAAAAATAACTGAAATTATAAAGCCAAAAAAGGTTATATATCCTGAATTTGAAATAAATGATTTTAAAGGATTTCCCGAATCAGAAGGTTTTCCTCCTGAATATTTCAAAAATTTATTTGATATGGATATTCTTTTGCTTGTTATAAAAAATTTCAGTGATGAGTTTAATCCAGAAGAAGAGATGGCTTCATTAATTATGGAACTTATTTATCATGATATTGAAAGGGTAGAGAATATTATTGAGGCAAGAAAAAAAGAAAAGGGAGATATTGAGATATGGGAGAGATGCCTTGAATTTTTAAAAAAAGAGAAATTTTTAAAGGATATGGAAATAGATAAAAAGAAATTACTTGGAGCAGAACTTATAACTTTAAAGGAGTTTCTAATTTTTTCAAATGGTAATAAAAAGGAAATAAAGGCAGATATTCCTGTTATCTATGATATAAATGAGATTTATAAAAAGGTAATTGAAAAACTTGGAATGATAACTTTTTACACAATAAAAGGAGATATAGCACAGGCATGGATTATTCCCAGAAATTTAACCGCAAAACAGGCAGGAGGGAAAATTCATAAGGATATTGAAAAAGGTTTTGTTAAGGCAGCAACTTTAAATTTTAAGGAATTTATTGAAATTGGTGACTGGCATAAAGCAAAAAATATGGGTGTTTTAAAATTTCTCGGACCAAATTCATATATTTCTGATGGAGATATAGTTGAATTTTATTTTACCCATTGAAATTACTTTGAAATTTCATAAATCAAAAAATTCTGAAAGGAATAGATTTGTTTGAAAATTGATGGGTTTTCTTCAATCCATTTTTCCTCAATATAACCAGTTTTTTTAACCACTATCCAGTCAATTTTTTTATCTTTTAGACCTTTAAGCCATAAATGAAATGAAGGATTTTCTCTATATAAATTTTCAGGATTTTCTTCAGGGAATTTTATTTTTTTCTTATATTTATAAACAGGAAAAGAATCTATTAAATTGACTGACTGATAAAAGACATTATTATTCAATTTTTCTCCATATAGAGGATAAATAAAAAGAGGGCCGATATATGCAATATTTTTACCATTTATTGAATTTTTCTGAACAAACTCCCATAAATTACCTTCCTCTTTATAAAATGTCTTCCATATTTCAAATTTTAAAATCGGGTAGATAGTTTCTGTTTTTCCAATTTCAAAAATAAGTATAAAAAGAAAGAAGAAGAGAGAGATTAAATACAGAATTGTTTTTTTAAAATAAGATGGGATGAAAAGGAAAATGGAAAGGAGAAAAAATATAATTAAAAACCTTGCAAGCATAATGGATGGAAATACATAAATACATATATACAGATATACAGGAATACAGAAATATTCTTTTCTTCTAAATGGATAAATTAAGGAAATTGAGATTATTGAATAAAGGGGTAAAAAATGTCTTATCTGAAAATAATGGACTGGAACCAAAAAAGAATAAAGGAAAACTGTTAAAGGTAAAATCAAAAATAAAATGAATAATCTTTTTTCTTTAAAGGAAGAAATTAATGAAATAATGAAAAAAAGAAGGAATAAAATTCTGTTATTTACAGGTGGGTCAATATGGGAAAAGGAAGAAGAAAGAATATGTGATAAAGTTTTTAATCTCTGGAAAATAGAAATTTTTGGGTAAACATAAGCACCTTTAAATATAACAAAATTTCCTATTGATATTTCTGCTGGATAAAATGGATTACCAGTAAGAATTAAATTTCTCCAGTATGAAAAAAGACCAAAGAATAAAAGATAAATTATTAAAAAATAGATTGATTTAGGAGTTTTTCCTTCTTTTTTAAAAAATAAAAATGGTAAAGTTAAAATTCCAGAGATTAAAGATAGTGTTTTTGTTGATAGAAGAATTGAGAGTGATAAAAGGCCTGGGATTAAATATTTTTTTTCTTTTTTGTTGAAAAAATATAAACTTGAAATAAAAGAGCATGCCATAATTAAATCAACAAATTCCATACATGATTCTTTAAAAACAGGTCTTATAAGAGAAAAAATGCAAGCACATAAAACAGAAGAAAGGTCGGAAAAATTTAATGATTTTAATAAGAGAAATAAAGTTAAACAGGAAAGAATTAAAAATGGAAACTGTGTATATTTAAATAAAAATTCCTTACCTGAAAAAATAGAAAATAAATAAAAAATCTCTCCACCAATAGGATAATATGTCATTGCAATATCTGTAAAATATAGATTAGGAAGGGAGATACTTCCTGTTTTATAATAATGGACTGCAAATGGCAAATGATATAAAAGACCATCTGTTGTTAAAGGAGGCATAATTAAAAGAGAAAATATATTGAGTATATGGAAAGAAAAGCAAAAAGAAAGGATTAAAGAAATTTGAGGAGATATATTTTTTATTTTTGGTATTTTGAATTTTTTTATAAATGGGAGTATTGAGAGAAAAATAATGAAAGAAAAGATGAGTATGTATTTGGGGTAGAGTAGATTTAATAGACCAAGAGTTATTGAAATTCCAAGGATTTGTGAATAGAAAAAAATTATTAAAATAGATAAAAATTCAACAAAACAAAATGTCCCAAAAATTCCCGCGAGCAAAAAACTATTCAAAACCAGAAAAAACAAATTTAATATGAACACTTTAATATTATAACCCAGGAAAAGCATGAGGAGTAAATTTCTAAAAAACTTATTATAACAAAGGCCGGTCCTCAAAGAATTGAAGTGTTTTGTATATACCAACTCTGGCTGAATTTCAGGACTTCTTTATTCTTTACTAATTTTCTCATTCCTCACCATTTGTCTTTCTGGATTTTAGTTTTCATATATATGGTATTATTTTATACACCCGTAATTAAAAGTCAAGCAAAATTTATTTAACAGCCTCAGCATAAAAGAAGTCCGCCGAAGTCAATTTGGATTTGTGCTATAAGGCACGAACCTTTTATGCTGTGTTAGGCGACCGTTTTGCTTTTATTTTTAACTGCCAGTTATAAACTTTATAACTCATTTAATGAGCCTCCTTGCTAATCAATATTCTAAGTAAGCACTTCGTTATTATAATAAACAATTCCAAAACTATCTCCGGTAGTGGGACCCATTTTGTTTTTTTCTGGCTTTTTATCTTCAGGCAAAACATAATCATCGCCAATGACAACCAAAGTCTGCGCTTGAGAAAAATTGAACATAAGGTTCGTCCGGTCTTCCACTTTGATATAGTAATTTGTCGTTGAAATATAAAGAAAGCTTAAACTGAGAAAATTCTCCTATCTCATCTCTTCCAGGTTCTGCTTTCTATAAAACTATTTTGATTTTTTACCATTGTTTTTGAGGTAGCGGTGGCAGTTCTTTCCAGATAATGTGACGTCCGTTTTTTGTTTCTTTTCCAGTTGTTACCACTAAAAGCATTCCTAAAAGCGAGTATTTAAGAGAAAAAAGTTGTTTGCCGCGAATACCTCCTTCTCCCTCTCCCTTTTTGTATCCTCTTCTTCCTTTATCTCTTGTACCTCTAATTTCAATTTGTTGTAAGTATTCATTGCTAAAAGGATATAAGGCAATTTTCTGAACTAATTTCCCTTTATTGATTGGCTGGCTATAATATTGCCTGATATTGGTTTTGACATATAATCTGGCATCAATTATTAGCATTTTGTCGCCTTCGTAAGGTGAAACCCCATTTTCTTTTGAAACAACTTAAATTAATTCTGGCCATTCTTAAATCACATTAGCAGTCCCTTTTTCTGCTTTACTTTCAGCCACGCCCCAAATAGCAGGATCAAAAGTTTTGCCATTATCTCCTTTATCTGGAATTATTTCTTCCAAAGCCAGTATTTTTAAGAAGGGATTGTTTTGATATTTCTTTGCTCGGTTCATTAGCATCACTACAATTTCCAAAGACAAATATCAGCAAGATAGCTAATAATCCGGCTATTCCCAGCCTACTGAACAACGATTTATTTTTTCTGTCCTATTTTCTTTTGCCATGCTACACCTCCTTTAATGTAGCAATGTCGCCTAACGTATGCGATTAAGAGAAGTTTTTGGCGGAGCCAAAAATTTGGGCAAAACCCTACAAGGATTTTCCTTTTAATCGCTGTTAGGCGTCCTGAACAAAGTGAAAGTCAGCAAGGCGTGGCAAAATTACAAAGAAACCCTAGCTTCAGAGTGCACGATTTTTTTATATATCTGATAAAACAAGCTCATCATTTTCAAGAGAGTATTTCTTGAAAGAAAAACTGTAATTATCTATTAACAAGCCTCTTTGGATGCCAGATCCAATTATTAGGCCTTGGATCTCTGCCTCATCTAATGTAACATTGAAAAATTTCCCCAAAAGTTTTCTATTATTTTTAGTCCATAGAATATAGGTTTTAAATTGTTCAACATCTTTTTCTTTTATAGCATCTTTTTTCAGTTCTATAACTAAGATAACTTTTCTGGATATTGCTATTATGTCAATTTTTGAACCGAGTAAATTAATTCTAAACTGATTATGGGGCATTAGACTGGCATTTCCAAAAAAATCATTGAACTGCTTAAGAAGGAAAAACTCCAAAAAAGCCTCGGTAAAACCATGATTTCGAGCAAGTTCTATTGTAATTTTATTCTCTTGAAACTCTTTTTCTTCGATGTCTTTTTCAATTTTATTTCTTTTCTGCCTTAAAAGAGGCTCTATGATACCACAGTCTTTTGGCAGAAGTGTAAGAACGCTTTTTTGACCTAGATCTCCGCTATCTATTCTTATTCCATTTTCTTCAACGATCTGAGAAAAAATATTACCATCAATTGCATAAATAATATCGGACTTTAGTCGAACCCTATAAGGATATGCGTCAATTCCCTTTTTTTCTTGCCAAATAATTTCTTCGTTATAAAAAATATCAGATATAACTTCATACGGTCCAATAATTAAATTTTCGTCTTTATTGAGGAAAAATACTTTATCTCCTTTATTAACTAAGCCAAATTGATTTATAGAAGCTTTTCCTACTCCAAAAATTTGAAACTTATGACAATTTTCAAAATGTCTAGTTGTTATAAATAAATGTTCTCTCATATGTAATTGATAAATTCAAAACTTGATAAATGTTTTCAATTAGCACGCGAGGAAATACACCTACCTCCTTCATTGACGACAATGTAACCTTTTGCCAAGCTTTGGAATGATAGACGACAGTGTCGTCTATCCATACCTTTAGGTTAACCACCTTTTTTCTCCTCTAAATTATTCTCTTTGTCTTTCAGAATTTTCACTTTTATATCCATAATTTTATTATATACACTTATAATTAAAAGTCAAAAAATTTGATAGAGTACCTAAAATTACGACATAAGAAACTTTTTAAACCTTCCTTTTACTACTAATTTTCAATCTTTTATAATTTTCTACTTTTCAAACTTTGTTATATTATATCACACCCTTTTTATCCCCTCCCCAAGAATTTGTCAATAGATGTAAAGGCCAGTGATACACAATAGATTTTAGAATAGTATTGTCGGCTTACTTTTTAATCCCTCAAGTATTTAAAAAATTAGAAAAGGAAAGGCGGGGTAATAAAATAACTTTTTGTTAAGTGAAAAATGAAAACCTTGAATAGCCAATTAGTGTTAATTGGGCAAAAAAGGAAATAAAAAACAATCTGTCTATGGAGGCATCTTAAAATCAAAGTGCATTAATTAATTTTTTCAAAATCTGTTTTGTTGTCTCAAGGCGTTCCTTAAATGTTGAAATTGGCAAAGATATTTTACCCCGATGGATAATATCACTACAAAGGTAATATGTATCTTTTAACTCTTTTGCTTCTTCAGAAATTATAATTCCTGCATTTAACAATGCATTTACTTTATCACAAAATGAAGGACGAACTCTTGATATATCATTTGGCGTAATTACAATATTCTTTTCTAAACACAAAAAATTTACACCTTTTTCAATTGCTAATCTTCCTTTAGTTGCAGCGTCTGCAATGTCTTCCGAAAAAATTTTTATTGCTTCTTCAATATACGAAAATATCATTTCTATTGGATTTCCGGAAAATTTTTTTTATCTCACCGTTGCTATTGCATCTGGTAAAGCATTAAGTATAAACGCCATTTGAAAAACCTGTCTTCAAACTCATTAATTTCTTTTTCTAATAAAAGGTTCTTTGGTAGTAGAATAAATATTGTGTTTAAGATAAAATTGTTTAAAAAATAAATATAAAAGAAAAAAATAAAAAACGAAAAAGGAGTCAAAAATGGAAAAATGGGAATTAAGCAAAGAAGAATTTGGAAGGTGTAAAAAGGAAGCAGTAACAAAAACAGTTGAGAGATTTTTTCCAGATATAACGAATGGAGAAAAGAAATTATTGTGTGAATTTTTTGAGGAATTATTTAACGAGTTTATGTTATCAGAGAGGGATTTTATTTAGAGGCTCATTTTATAAGGAATACAAAAAAACATATGGGAAAGAGTGATTATAAAAATTTAAGAAAAGGGAGATGGAAAAATTCTGTTATAAATTTAAAAGTTAATGAGGATGAGATATTACGACTTTTCAATGTAAGATTTGGATTAAAGGGGAGAGCCAGACACAAAATTCATAACACATATCTCTATTCCAGAAAGAAAGTATTTTGTTTTTGAAGTGGGTCAATTTTATTTTTCATTTCACTAACCTATCCATACTATCATAATTATACACCTCTTTTATCCCATTTGCCAATTGTTTTTCTATTAAATTTTTTAATATAAATTACTCCTCCTATAAGTAGCCATAAAATGGAAATTATATCAAAAATTATTTTAGAATAAAGAATAGCCAATCTTCTTATCAAAATAGGAAAAATGAATACAATGTAAGAAAGAACTACAATTTTAAGTGCCCACTTTCTAAAAATAAATGTTAACAAGAACCAGAAGAAGTAAGAAAAAATAAATATGAATAATAAAGCAAAAATAAATTTTTCTTTCTCTGTATTCTTCAAAATACTCCAAATCCCATTTGTGAGACCTATAAGGAAAAATATAAAGAATAATTCTCTTTTTTTTAATGAAGCAAAATTTTCACTTTTCATTTTAAAATAATTTTATTTTCTTATAGAGGGAAAAGTTTGCACAAACACATTCACACCCTTTCCCCAAAGGATATCCTATTAAAACCCCACAAATTACTACACACGGTGGAGCAAAAACACCTAAAGGAGCACAAATATAACTGCAGGGAGGCAAAGATTGAATTTCTGAAAAACTATAAAGTAGTACATCCCAGTTCACTTTTTGTTCTGCATGTATTGGAGAAAGAATTGGCTCTCTACTTATAAACCTGCCTACTTCTGAATCATACCACCTCTGACCAAGCAAATACAAGGCTAACTTTCTTTCTCTATGATGACTTACATTTTCTATAAATACTAAACCCATTTCATTTCTTTTTGCTTATTATATTCTCTATTTTGTAAGCGAA
>Ga0315298_1007576_pt1 | contig 14227 bp, 14 predicted proteins | sample WHS_1_MG_FD_203077 | JGI IMG/M metagenome (GOLD analysis project Ga0315298, IMG submission 203077) | Extremophilic microbial mat communities from Washburn Hot Springs, YNP, Wyoming, USA - WHS_1_MG | ecosystem: Environmental > Aquatic > Thermal springs > Hot (42-90C) | place: USA: Wyoming... | reverse complement strand
GCTCATCCGACAAACTTGGCTTGGAACTTGGTAAAAAATTGTTCGCAAAGAAAAATGAGATGAAACCCCGTCGACATAATGTTCTTAAACAATGTCGTAATTCTTCTTATGAGAATTGAAGAGAGGGCAAGAAATGTTGTTGAGCGAATCAAAATGATAACGCACAGTTAAAGAGCTTGAGAAGTTTCGAAATTGAGAACTATTGTTTATGTATGTGCACATTAAAGAGGAGGAAAAGCGTGATTACACTCTTCACCATACTTGTCGGAATGTTTATGGCATTTACTATAGGTGCAAACGACGTGGCAAATGGTATAGCAACAGCCGTTGGTGCAAAGGCGATAACGCCAAAACAAGCAGCCTTCCTTGCTTCTTTTCTTGAATTTCTTAGTGCGGTTATGTTCGGCGCCACTGTTACAAAAACGATTGCAAATGGGATAGTTTCGATAGAACATATAACGATCCAAATCACATTATATACTGTGCATTATCAGCACTTTTATCTGCTGCTACTTGGGTCTTGATAGCAACTGTTTTTGCAATGCCTGTGTCTACAACACACTCAATAATTGGCGGAATGATAGGATTCGGACTCGTAAGTGGTGGGGTTAGGGTAGTTTATTGGTCGAATCTGGGAAAGATTGTACTTTCTTGGATAATTTCTCTGGTAGTTGGTGGACTGCTCTCCTTTATAGTTTTTAAAGTTATAGTTCCAACAATCTTGCACCTCCCAAGTCCGTTGAAAGCAGCTAAGAAAGTCGCCCCTGTTTTGATTGGTTTCACTTTCTTCTTCATTTCTTTCCTCTTCTCTCTTAAGACTCTCAAAAAGCCTTACAATATTTTTCTCTTGACTGGCTTGGTATTTTTTGTTGTTGCTTTTGTACTATCTTACTTGCTTCTATGAAGAGTGATTAATAATAAAAGCAATGAATACGATGCTGTTGAAGGTATATTTAGGCACGTCCAAGTCATGACATCTGCTTATGTTTGTTTTTCACATGGTGCTAACGATGTTGCAAATGCAGTTGGACCGGTAGCATTGATATTTATGATAAGACAAGTATGGACAGCAAATTTAGGTGCTATAGAAATTCCAAAGTACATCCTATTCATTGGTGGACTCGGAATTGCCCTCGGAGTTTTACTATACGGTTACAAGGTCATGGAAACTATAGGGCATAACATTACAGAACTCGATAACACAAGAGGCTTCTCTGTCGATTTTGGAACAGCAACAACGGTACTATTATCATCGATATTTGGTTTTCCTATCGGCACGACTCACACCGTCGTTGGTGCGGTTACTGGACTAGGACTCGCGCGTGGAATCGAAGTTGTAAACATAGGTATACTTAGGGATATACTTATCTCATGGTTTATAACAATCCCATTCTCAGCAGGTGCTAGTACCATACTTTACTTAATTTTAACAAGGTTATTCTGATCTTAGACACGCTATTTCCTTCTCTATACGGTCCGTTATTTGGTTCCAAATTGGGACTTTTTTATTTATTTGTCATATACCACGTGATATAATTATATGGAATAGAGCAGAATAGGTTATTGAGGGGAGGTATGTGCATGAAAGTACTCTTTCTTACTAAAATGATAGACTATTTTCTGCAACGCATTGAGGACCTAAAAAAGGAATTCCCCAGTGATTTCTTCATTGTCCCAAAAAATAGAGAAGAAGCGCAGAAACACATTGAAGATGCGGATGTAATAGTGAGTGGAAGTTTGACAAAAGAACAAGTTATAAGCGCAAAGAAACTGAGATTCGTTTTAGTTCCTTGGGCAGGGGTTAATGGATTACCTATAGACTTATTAGATGAAAGGAATATTATCGTTGCAAATAACCACGGTAATGGAAAAATTGTCGCGGAGAGAGCTTTGGGATTAGCATTAGCACTTTTGGGTAGGATTGTAGAATACCACAACGACCTTGCGAAAGGTTTTTGGCACGGTTACGAAGCAGGGGCAAAACCTGAAGATTTCTGGTATTCGCTTCAAGGAAAGCGCGTAACAATTCTTGGACTTGGCACTATTGGAAAACACTTAGCTAAGTTGTTGTGCGGTTTTGAGTGTGAAATAATGGGATTTAAGAGGAATGTTGAACCTGTCAAAGGGGTGAACTATGTAACCAACAATCTTGAAGAAGCAATAAAATTTGGGAAAGTTATTTTCATAACTTTGCCACTCACAAAGGAAACATATCATCTTATAAATAAAGAAATCATATCACAAATGCAAGGAAAGTTTTTGGTGAACGTTGGTCGAGGACAGATTATTGAAGAAGAGGCGTTGTACTATGCCCTGAAAAATGGAATTCTTGCAGGTGCTGCAATTGACACATGGTATTTGTACCCTGATTCCGACCACACGGTTCAACTCCCATCTAAATATCCAATCCATACTTTAAAAAACGTGGTTATTTCACCACATGTTGGAGGTTTTACGATAGAAGGACAAGTGGGACGAATAGATGAAACTATTGAAAATCTTAGAAGAATTCTTTCTGGTGGAATGCCAAAGAACATTGTTGACTTGAAAAGTGAGTACTGATAAGAGATAAAGCATTGGAAAGGAGCATCTAAATGCCGTTCGATGGTTTTGTAATGAAAACCGTTGTTGAAGAAATTAGGAACCTTATTATTGGACAACATGTTAGGAACATATACCTTTATGATAAAGTGATATACTTCTCATTTGACAAAGGCGATTTGAAAATATCCTTGAATCCGAATTATTCGCACGTCTCGTTTACGGACCATATAGTTAGGGAACCTGAAAAACATCCATTTGTGGAGTTATTGCGCAGTAGAATCCGTGGCGGAAAGGTTACAGAACTTACAACGAACGGCTATGAAAGAACGATGATTATGAAACTGCGCAAATTTGACGAAATTGGAGAAAGACATGAATATGAAATCTACTTCGATATCATGGGGAAGCATTCAAACGCTGTTTTGGTCGAAAATGGATTGATAGTCGATGCCTACAAAAGGATAGAAACACGCATCAGAAAGATATCCCCAGGTGAACCATTCGTGTTGTTTACATCTGAAAAACTTTCAATAGATGAAGTAACATTAGAAAAACTAACAAATGCTCTTTATAGGTTCCAAAACAAGCAACGGATGATTTCAGAGTTTATTTATTCCACCATCCAGGGATTCTCAAAAATAACTGCCGAAGAAATTCTTTTTCGTTCAGAAATAGAAGATAAACCACTATCTTTCGTCAGTGAAAGTGATTTGGGGAACATAGCCAAAAGTCTCTCAAGTGTATTAGAAGAAATTAGGCAGAAAGTCCTCTACATATACTACGAAAACGAACAACCCGCTGATATCTCAGCATTTAGACTCCACAAATATAAGGACCTAAAAAGATGTGATAATGCTATCAGTTGTATTAATGAGTATTTTGATTTTGTCGAGAATAAGGATAAATTAGTTCAAAAACGCTTCCAACTGCTAAGTATTGCTAACAGTCGAATTTATTCTTTGGAAGATATTCTAACACAGATTGAAAAAGAAAGAGAGGAGTGCTTAGAATCCGATAGATACAGGAAATACGGGGAGCTGATAAAAGCTTACAGTTACCAAATACCACACGGAGTAGATAGCGTGGAACTCTTTGATTGGGAAACGAATCAGAATGTAGCGGTACCACTGGAACCACACTTATCCCCTATAGAGAACAGTGTGAAGTATTTCAAGCTCTATAATAAATTAAAGAAAAAGTTAGAGGGATTAAGCAAACACGAAATTGTGATTAAAAGAGAATTAGAATACTTGAAACAGTTACAAGATACAATAGAAAACGCAGAAACACTGGAAGAATTAGAAGAGATTGAAGATGAAATGCTCGAAAACGACTTAATAAAGAAAACGCACAAGAAGAAGAGTAATAAATCGAAAAGTGAACAAGCAAGGTCTGAACCGAGAAAGTACATGTATAACGGTTTTACAATTCTTGTAGGACGAAATAACAAGCAAAACGACGAACTGGTTAGAAAATCTAGTGAGCACGATATATGGCTCCACGTACAGGGTATGCCTGGTGCACATGTCGTAATAAAGACGAATGGTCAACCTGTCGATGAAGATGTTCTTTTATATGCTGCAAAACTTGCTGCACAATTCAGTAAAGGGAAGTATTCTACAAAAGTACCGGTGGATTACACATACATAAAGTACGTAAAAAAACCCAAAGGTTTTAAGCCTGGGCTAGTTCTTTACTCAAATTTTAAGACACTTTTCGTAACCCCTGATGAGAAGTTTCAATGACAAGAACTATCAAAACAATTGCACTCATGAAAAGGTGGATTACACAAAAGTTTGCTAAGATGCGAAGGTGAGATTATGCTTTACGAGCTTGTCAGTGATTACGAGCCCGCAGGTGATCAACCTCAAGCTATCGAAAAGTTGGTGGAAGGCTTAAGAAAAGGCTATCGATTTCAAACGCTTATAGGTGTTACTGGCAGCGGGAAAACATTCACGATGGCAAATGTTATAAAGGAGATAGAAAAACCCGTTTTAGTGATTTCTCCAAACAAAACGCTGGCTGCACAACTATACACAGAGTTCAAATCTTTCTTTCCGAAGAATAAAGTAGAATTCTTTATAAGCTACTACGACTACTATCAGCCCGAAGCCTACGTACCTACTAAGGACCTATACATAGAGAAGAGCGCTGACATAAACGAAGTAATAGCAAGAATGAGGATGAGTGCTATAAAATCGCTAATGACCAGAAGGGATGTTATCGTCGTAGCAAGTGTTTCAGCAATATACGCTTGCGGCGACCCTCGTGATTTCGATACTCTCAACATAAAACTCGCTGTTGGAGAGCGTATCAAACTCAATGACTTACTCAAACACTTAGTACGAATAGGGTACGAAAGAAAAGAAGATATAGGATTAACTGGAAGCTTCCGCTTACGTGGTGACACTCTTGAAATCTTTCCGACTTACCAAGACGAAGGTATCCATATAGAGTTCTTTGGTGATGAAATTGACAGAATCTACACATTCGATAGATTAAACAGAGATGTTATTGAGCGTCTGGACAGGATAACGATATATCCAGCCAAAGAATACGTTACAACCGAAGAAAAGATTGCAATGGCTGTAAAAAGCATACGCCAAGAACTTGAAGAAAGGCTCGCAGAACTTAGAAGGCAAGGCAAGGAGCTTGAAGCTCAAAGGCTGTATCAAAGAACGATGAATGACATTGAACTGCTGAGCACGCTGGGTTACTGCACAGGTATCGAGAACTACTCGCGTCATTTCGATGGGAGGAAACCAGGAGAACCACCTTATTCACTACTTGATTACTACGACGAAGATTACATCGTATTCATAGACGAATCACACATCACAATCCCACAACTCAGGGCGATGTATCACGGCGAGATGTCTAGAAAGAGAGGCCTTGTTGAATACGGATTTAGGCTGCCTTGTGCTTATGATAACAGACCACTTAAGTTTGAAGAATTCCTGTCGAAAGTAAATCAAGTGATATTTGTCTCCGCTACCCCTAGTCCTTTTGAATTGGAAGTTTCTGAACAAGTTGTTGAACAAATAATAAGACCAACCGGATTAATTGACCCACTTGTAGAAGTTAGACCAACGAGATATCAAATCGATGACTTAGTAAAAGAAATCGTTGAAGTAAAAAAGCGAAGTGAACGCGCCCTTGTCACAGTCCTAACAAAGAAAACCGCAGAAATGTTAGCAGAATATCTAGTTGAATTCAACATTAGAGCTTTGTATCTTCACTCCGAACTCGATGCTATCAAACGATTTGAAGTGTTAAAAAAACTACGCTCAGGTGAAATCGATGCTGTCGTTGGTGTGAACTTGTTAAGGGAAGGGTTGGACCTACCGGAAGTTTCGCTTGTCGCTATACTCGATGCCGATACAGAAGGCTTCTTACGCAGCGAGACTACACTGATTCAGATTATAGGACGAACAGCAAGAAATGAAAACGGAAAGGTGATAATGTATGCAGATAAAATCACTCCGGCAATGCAAAGAGCGATTGAGGAGACAAACAGGAGAAGAAAAATCCAAATGGAGTACAATGAAAAACATGGAATCAAGCCTCAAACAATCGTTAAACCTATGATGGAAGATATCTTCGCACCGTTCAAAGAGGAAGAAGAAGAGCTATACAAAGTCTATGAGGATAGCATCTTTGCCTTGAAAGAATCTCTTCCATTGGAAGATTACGCTGCTCTTCTTGAAGAAGAGATGTACAAAGCAGCTTCTGAACTGAGATATGAAGACGCAGCAAGAATTAGAGATGAGTTATTCAGGGTTAAAGAAGAGTTGAAAAACAATAAATGAAAGAAATTAAAAAAAGGGGCACCAGCCCCTTCTTCTCCTCACAATTCTACAACTAACAAATTACAGATGTATTGGCAAACCTGTTATCCCTTCCAGCGCACCAAGAACGCTTTCGCTTAGAGTTGGATGTGGATGTATGGATTCCTCAAGTTCGTGTGCCTTTAATTTATTCCTAACAGCGATAACGCCCTCCATAATAAGTTCGGTTGCAACTGGAGAAACAATTGACATGCCTAAGACCGTCTCTGTTTCTTTATCGGCAATTATCTTTACGAATCCTATGTTTTCAAGCATAGTTCTTGCCCTTCCATTCGCCGAGAGCGGGAATTTTGAAATCTTAACTTTATCCTTATCAACATCTTTTTCTCTAAGTCCTGTTGAAGCAATCTCTGGACTTGTAAATATAATCGATGGAACTGCTGAATAGTCCATCTCAGTCTCTATGCCTGCAATATTTTTCGCTGCAACGATACCTTCATACATAGCAACGTGAGCAAGCATTATTTGCCCTCTCACATCACCAATGGCATAAACACCTTCAATATTGGTCCTCATTCTCTTATCAGTCTTAATTCCTCGCTCAATTTCTACTCCGAGATTTTTTACATCGTCAGGAATATTTGGTCTTCTTCCAATTGCGACAAGTACTTTATCAACTACAACGCTCTCACTTTTCCCTTCTGAATCAATTAGTACGACTTCATATCCATCTGTCACTTTCTTGACATCTTCAACTTTCGTTTTTTCCTTTATTTCGACACCTTTTCTGGCAAATGATTTCTTAATCTCTTCAACCACGTCATCATCTTCATATGGAAGGATATGGTCGGCAAGTTCGACAATCTTCACTTTTACACCAAGCGAACTAAAGAACGTCGCAAACTCAACTCCTATTACTCCTCCACCAACAATCAACAAAGATGATGGAAGTTCTTTCATAAGGAAAACATCGTTACTTGTCCATATGCCTTCCACTTGACTGAAAGGTGGGAATATTGTTGGCACAGAACCATGTGCTAGGACTAAGTTTGAACTTTCGAGTTCTTCGCCCGTTTCCTTTATTATCACTTTGTTCTTATTAATAACTTCTGCAGTTCCCTTAATAACCGTTACGTTGTTCTTTTTCATCAAATACTCGATACCTTTTCTTGACATCATTATGCTCTTGTTCGCATGAGCCGCGATTTTTGAAAGGTCAAAACCTTCAACAGAAAGCTTGATACCAAGCTTATCAGCCTTTGCCTTTGCCTCGTCGAGTAAGTGCGTTGCGGTTAAAAGTGCTTTTGTTGGGATACAACCCCAGTTTGTACATGTACCACCAAGGTTTTCTTTTTCAACAAGAACTACCTTCTTTCCATAATGTGCAAGCTTAATTGCACAAACGTATCCACCTGGACCGCCACCGATAATAATTGCATCGTAGGACATACTTTCAGCTCCTTCCAAAAAAATAATTCTTTAACACTTTAAAATTATATTATTTCGTGGACTTAGTATCAAGTTCTAAAATTAATCGTAAATGCGATATAATTATTTTAAACGCACTCAAAATCAATAAGGAGGGATGCATCGTGAGTTCATCACAGTTTTCATTTCGAAAGCTCTTACTTCTCGGTTTTGGGTTCTTCGGGATAAGCTTAGTGTGGCCACTGTACAACTCTTACGTTCCGATATTTTTGAAAGACTTCGAGCTGTCATCAACTCTCATAGGTTTTGTGATGACCATTGATAACATCTTTGCTATTATCATGCTTCCGCTTATAGGAGTTCTAAGTGACCAAACGAGAACAAAACTCGGTCGTAGGATGCCTTACATACTTATTGGTGCACCGCTTGCTGCTCTCACATTTTCGCTTATACCTATAACAAAGGCTTGGCACGTATTATGGTTAATGATGCTCAACATTATCTTCATGAATTTCTTCATGGCTCTCTTCAGGTCTCCTGTTATTGCACTCATGCCTGACATAACGCCATCTGAGTACAGAAGTCAAGCAAATGGTGTAATCAATTTCATGGGTGGCGTAGGCGCACTTCTTGCGTTTTTCGCAGGAAAACCGCTGTATGACAAAAATTCCGGTCTGCCATTCTACGTCGGAGCTATAATAATGCTTATTGCCCAGTTGCTCGTTGTTTTGTTCATCAGAGAAGACGAGAAATACAAAATAAAAACTGGAGAGAAAGTAAGATTTGAGAATGTCTACAAGAAAACAATAGATGAATTAAAAGAGAACTTGAAAGATGTCTTTACTTCCAAAGAAAAGAGCCTTTTGATGATGCTTCTTTCCATACTCTTGTGGTTCATCGGTTACAACGCACTCGAAACTTTCTTCACAAGTTATGTAAAATTCCAAATGGGGATTAAAGAAAGCACCGGTGCACTTGTGCTTGGCTTTTTCTCATTAACGTTTATGCTCTTTGCAATTCCTGCAGGGTTTATAGGCTCAAAAATAGGCAGGAAGAAGACAATGACGATAGGGCTGTCTATAGTTATCGCTATACTCATCGGCACGATACTATCAACAAGGATAATAACAGATGTAGGACTACTAACAAAAGTGTTCTTTGCGTTATTTGCAATTGGAGGCTTTGGTTGGGCGATGGTTAACGTTAATTCTTTACCAACAATAGTTGATATGACTGTAGAGGAAAAAGTTGGAGGCTATACGGGGTTGTATTACTTCTTTTCGATGGCAGCAAACATTATTGCACCACCACTCGCTGGATTCTTTATCGATAAAATAGGCTACAGCACTTTAATAATACTAACTTTAGTTTTCTTCGTATTAGCTGTTCTAACACTTCAGTTTGTGAAAAAAGGAGACGTAAAAGTAGTACGTTAAGCAAAAAAGTATTATAATTATCCGAAAAATAATCCCTCGTAGCATAGAACCGACGGGGGATTTTAGGATTTTTGATTTTAATGATTGCACCTATCTTGCTACTCTTTTTTCTTTAGTCTCACAGCTGTTCCGTAAGCTATTAACTCAGCAGCACCTTGCATCACCGATGCTGAACCAAATCGGACACCTACAACTGCGTCAGCCCCAAGCTTTTCAGCCTCGCTAATCATCCTCTTTAGTGCTATGTTTCTACTCTCTACAAGTAGTTCTGTATAGCTTTTTATCTCTCCGCCAGCGAGTGTTTTGAATGCAGCTGCGATATCCTTTCCTAAGTGCTTTGAGTTAACGATACTTCCTGTCACAATTCCGAGTGTCTCGATTATTTCATATCTTGGCACAAAATCTGTCGTTACAACTATCATACTCACACCTCCATTTTGACAGCACTTTTTTGTTAAACTTCCTTCCTTTCAAAAGCTAAGTAACCAATCCAGGTAATCACTACGCACACGACTATTATTCCCAGCGTATACCAAAAATCAACACTGTCCTTCTCAAAAATACTTGCTCCAAGCTGATATGGAAAAGTATTCAAAAATTTTAGCGCCTTTATCAAACCAGCTGTTGTGGTTAAAGCAAGTAAACCCAAGCTGGCAAGAAGAGGCTTGACTTGGTCGTTGAAAAGCACTGAGAAAAACACCCCAACACAATACCACAAAAGCGCTCCGAAAATTGAGTGTACCATAAACTTAGGTACGACTGAGTAGTTATACTCCTTTCCAGCAACCGCTGAATATATAGCCGGAAGTATCGAGCCTACTAACATAACAATCAATGTTGCGACAGCTCCAGTGAAGAGTTTATTAAAGTATATCCATTTCCTTGGTTTTCTAACAAGTAAAAACACTATTGTCTCATTCTCAAATTCTCTTGCAAAAAGAGGAAATGCCATTATTATACCTATAATACCCACCATTTGTCCGAAGTTTTTACCATACCACTGAGAATTTATGTAGAAATTCCACTCTTTTAACTTATTTAGCATCGCGCCCGGTAGAAACTTTTCGACCTGGGGATTCCCCGAGTAACGTTCGAGCATGGAGATTGTAAACTTTTGGAATGGTGCCACAATGAAAAACAGTGTTATTGTAACTATTAGAACACCAATAAACCTGACTTTCATATCATAAAACTCTTTCCTCATATTCAGCACCACCTTTTAAGATTTATTGCATGTTTATTGAATTGTTGTTCCCCATCACAAGTGCTTCAAATATCACTTCAAAAGGAACAGGAGTGTATTCTAAATTATTCGAAATAGCATAATCTCTTGTTACAACATAGACATCTTCATTTTTCGTACTCTTGTACTTGTAACCATCAATTTCTGAACCCATTGGTACGGTAACAGCACAGTATTTTTCCTTAATCTCATCAAGATAACCCATATCAAGTATCTTTCCTTTGTTCATAATTGCAACTTTATCGGCTACTTTCTCAACTTCGCTTAAGATATGGCTTGTATAGAGTACGCTCCTATCACCTAATGGTAAATCTCTTATCATCTCAAGCACTTGGCTTCTTACTATCGGATCGAGTCCCCATGTTGGTTCGTCAAAGATGTAAAGCTCGGCATCTTGAGAAAACGCAATTGATAAGTAAAGCTGTGTTGTTTGACCGCTGGACAAACTGGAAACTTTTTCATTTAATGGTATTTGGAATCTCTCAACATACTCAAAGCATTTCTTTTCATCAAACCTCTCAGTTAGTTCTTTAGCAACTTTTACCATTTTTTCCACAGTGTACGAACCATACAATTCCTTTCCATCAGGCACAAATGAAATACTTCCTCTTAAGACAATCTCTCCGGCATCCTTTCTTCTCAAACCAAGGATACACTTGATTGTAGTGGTCTTACCCGCCCCGTTTGGACCAAGAAGTGCGAAGATTTCACCTTTTAAGACTTCAAATGAGATACCATCAACAGCATGGATGTTGCCGTAGTACTTTTTCAAGTTTTTAATGCTCAAAACCAACATGCCTTCGTTTACCATCATCTTCACCTTCCCTGTGTTGATAACTTGATTGAGTCGATTGTTGATATATACTCTCAACAAGGCTAAAAACAGTAGACTTTTCTATTTTGAGTTCTTTGCAACGTCGCAATACGCTTTCGAGCTCCGTGAGTATCTGACGTTTTACTTTCTCGTGGACAGTATTTTCAAGTCCAACAACGGTATACCCTTCACCACGTTCTGCACGTATAACCCCTTCGAGTTCAAGTTCTCTGTAAGCACGTGCCACCGTGTTCACATTTACTCCTAAGTCTTTAGCCAACGTTCTGATAGAAGGCAACAAATCACCTGGTTTTAGCTTACCGCTAAGAATAAGTGCCTTCACTTTTTCTTTTATTTGTGCATAAATCGGTACCAGAGAATGATAGTCCACAGCAAACCACACACGTAACACCCCTATTGATATGTGCTCATATCGTATACCACTGTAATATTGTACTATTACAGTGGTTGACTTGTCAAGAAGGCTTTCATTTCGCACAACAGAAACCCAAAGGTCTTTTCTTATAGAATTAGTTAGTAGCTTTTCAGAAAGTTTTCACATAACTTATAGAAACTTTTATTTTCGTACCTTGACACTATCAAACCCTTTATGGTAAAATTCCTTGCGAAAAGTTTGGAGGTGTAAATATGGTTAATTTGGTCCAGCGAGGCCAAAACCAGAGAAAGAGAAGCGTGGCAGACAATGTCAATAACTTTGTAAATTTTGTACCGGCTCTTTTGAAGAGTATAATTTTAGGTTTTTGTAGAAACCTTTTTGAAAAGTTATCAATATTTGGTTTTGTTAGAAAAGGGACCTCTTTTGAGGTCCCTTTTTTATTACCCTTATGTGTATGTCACCAACACCAAAGGGGGCTTCTGCATGAGAGTATTTGATATATCAACTGGTAGAATTAAAAGTGAACAAATTCCGATTGACTTTCCAGAGAAAATAGACCAAGACGTTGATTCTTTAATACTTACACCACCATTTGTAGACTTACACACACATGTTAGGTTAAATGACCAAGAGGATTACGACACACTCTCTCATGCAGCTTTAGCTGGTGGATTTGGAGTATGCGTAATTCAACCTAACACAAGACCACCCATAGAAAATTTAGACGTTCTAAAGAATCACTTTGAACTTTCAAAAGACAAAGATGTTCACTTTCTTCATACTATCAGCTTATTTGGAGAGATAAACGATTTAAATAGGCTTGGGAACTATACAAACAACATCGCTGGTTACTCAACAGACGGAATTCGGTACACAAATCCAGATTTAGTAAAAGCTTTCTCGGAAAAAAAGAGTGCTTTGGTATTTGACCATTCACAATTGCACGAAGATCCAGGAGATTTCTACATAGGTTCGAAAGTACCTAACGCAGTGCGTACATACTCAAACGAGGCAATTGCGATATTCAGAACAGTGTTAACAGGGCTTGAGTTCGGGTTTAACAGATTTCACATTCAGCATGTCTCGACCTCACAATCTTTGGAGACTATAGAGTATCTAAGAAAAAAGGTGAAGATTACCTGTGAAGTAACCCCTCATCACGTGTTCTTCCTCCCAGAGGAGATAAACAATCCAAACCAAAAGATTAACCCCCCGATTTCAAAAGATAGGGACATCCTCGTAGATGCCGTGAGAAAGGGTATAATAACATGCTTTGCAACAGACCATGCACCGCATCCTGAAAAGCCAGCAGATTTTGAAAAAGCTCCATATGGAAGTTCACATATAGAAGTAGCGTTTTCTGTGTATTTGAAAGTGTTCGAGGATATCGAACTCGTTTTGAAAAATCTTACAATAAATCCGCTTAGTGTGTTAGGAAAAAGTTATGAAGAACTTGGTTTTAGATTCCCCAACGACGCTGTGTTGATTGATGAAAGGGCCGAGTATATTGTTGAAAGCAACAAATTCTTTAGTAAAGGCAAAAACTGTGCATTTAATGGTTATAAATTGAAAGGAAAGGTCCTTGGAATAAGAAGAAATGGAAGGTGGGTGTTCTGGAATGGCGAACTTCTCCGTTGAAGTGAAAAAGCAAACAAAGTACAAAGCCTTTCTACTGACTAAAAGGAGTGTTGAAGAGATAACCCAAGATACTTACTTAATCACCTTTGAAGAAGATTTCGATTTTCTACCAGGACAGTTTTGCATGGTGAGTGTAGATGGTGCAGGACTAACAAGGAAACCTTATACGCTTGGAAGGTTAAACAAAATGGAGCTTGCTATCTCAGTAAAAATCGCAGGTAAGGGAAGCGAATACATAGTTAAGACCAACGAAAAACTCAATGTCCTTGCACCGCTTGGTAATCCGTTTGTCCCTGAAAGCGGTAACGGTGCAGTTATTGTGGCGCCGTCTTGTCTTGCCGAGGGAATCCATCTTTCCGAACATTTCGATATACCATTAATTGTGGCCTCAAGAACTGAACTGAACGACAAAATTGTGAAGAAATTAAAGATGAAAGTAGTTGTAGGAAATGAAGGGTTTTTAAATTTGCTCAGTGAATTAAATCACTCATTCTACGACTGGATATTCGTCAGCGGTTCCAAAATCATGGAAGAGCTTGCTGTAAAAAACATGCCAAATAAGGTTGTTTACGTTTCTCTGAACGAGTACATGGCTTGTGGAATAGGCGCTTGCAAAGGATGCGCTGTGGAAACAATCCATGGTATAAAACACGTCTGCACAGACGGACCTGTTTTTAGAGGTGATAATGTATGGCAAGTTCAAAGACACTCAAACTGAGAACACCCATAGTTATAGCCTCCGGACCTGGGGGTTTTGGTGAGTATCTCTACGTAGATTCAATAGATTGGTCGTACGTTGGCGCATACACTCTGAAGACGATAACTCTACATCCAAAGGTTGGTAACAAACCACCGAGGATATACGTATCCAACGTTTTCATGATAAACCGCATCGGACTCGAGAATCCTGGTTTTGATGGTCTCAAAAAGATGATAGAT
>Ga0315298_1007575_pt1 | contig 14228 bp, 16 predicted proteins | sample WHS_1_MG_FD_203077 | JGI IMG/M metagenome (GOLD analysis project Ga0315298, IMG submission 203077) | Extremophilic microbial mat communities from Washburn Hot Springs, YNP, Wyoming, USA - WHS_1_MG | ecosystem: Environmental > Aquatic > Thermal springs > Hot (42-90C) | place: USA: Wyoming... | reverse complement strand
TTATAAAGTTGAGGACTTAGAAAAAGCGGGCTTGGTGATTCCAGGTTTCAAGTTTCAGGCTTCAGGCTCCAAGTATTACGATCGTTTTCGCCATCGGTTAATGTTTCCCCTCCGCGACCATCGAGGAAATATCCGGGGATTTGCCGGGCGAATTTTGACTCCCCAAACAAAAGGCTTGCCTACCGGCGGGCAGGAAGCAAAGTATATTAATACCCCGGAAACAATGATTTATCACAAGTCAGAACTGCTTTATGGGCTTTTTGAAAACAAAGAGGAGATTAAAAAGGAAGATAAGGTAATTTTGGTTGAGGGAGAATTAGACGCAATTTCTTCTTGGCAGGCAGGGGTAAAAAATGTGGTTGCCATTAAAGGTTCAGCTTTAACTTCTTCTCAGGTACAACTCCTTTCTCGGTTTACTAAAAATCTTGTTTTTGCCCTGGATGCAGATATTGCCGGAAATCAAGCCGCCTGGCGGGGAGCAGAAGTTGCCGACCAATGGGGAATGGAAATGAAAGTAGTTCAGATAAAAGGAGGCAAAGATCCCGATGATGTTGCCCAAAAAAATCCCCAACTGTGGAGACAACTAGTGAGCGAGGCGATTCCTCTTTATGATTACTTTTTGGATTCTGCCTTTTCTCGCTTTGGGGGAAAAACAGCGGAAGAAAAAAGAAAAATCAGCCAAATTTTAATTCCTGTTTTGGCAAAAATAAGCGACAAAATTGTCCAATCTCACTATATTAAGGTTTTGGCAGAAAGACTGGGAGTCGAGGAGGAAGCAGTGGTTTTAGAGATAGAAAAATTTACTTCTCGCCAAATACCCACTTTTTCCTCTCCAATAAAAACTAGCGGTATTACCAAGGACCGGCGGGAGATTTTGGAAGAATATCTTTTGGCTTTAGGTTTTCAATCGACTAATTGGGACTGGTTGATTAAAAAGAAGGTTTTTAATTTGATTAGAACCTTAAAATTTGTAAGGATTTTGGAAATTTTAAAAGAATATTTAAAAAAATATCAAAAGGCTAACAGTCAAAAGTTGGCAAAACTTATTCCTCCGGAGCTGGAAGAAACTTTTAACCGACTTTATCTTTTGGATTTAGAATCGGTTTTGCAAGACGACGATAAAACTAAAAAAGAATTTCAAAAAACTCTTCTGGAGCTGGAAAAAATTTATATCAAGGAGCAGTTGAAACAACTGGCAGAGGAAATAGAGAGGTTAGAAGCCGAAGCAGGAGAAGAGAAAACTTTAGAAAAATTAAGTAAAAAATTTCGAGATTTAGGCATAAAACTGGCCGAGTTAAACAAAAAGGAGTAAAATATAGCTATGAGCAAAAAGAAAGTTGATGTTTCCAAACTAATTGAAAAAGGGAAAAAACAGGGATTTGTTACCCAAGAGGAAATATTGCAACTTTTTCCCGACGCAGAAGAAAGAATAGAGGAGCTTGATGATCTTTATGATCGGCTTTTGCGGGAAAAAGTTGATGTTTTTGAATCAATTACTGAAAAAGAAATCGCCGAGGATGAAAAAGCAGCGGCAGAACTGAGCCGGGAATTGGAAATTTTAGCTACTTTAGAAGATAAAACTTTAACCGATCCGGTGAGAATGTATCTTAAGGAAATAGGTAAAGTTCCCCTTTTGACTGCTGAGGAAGAAATTGAATTAGCCCAAAAAATAGAAAAAGGCGATCTTAAGGCAAAACAAAAATTAATTAGATCGAACTTGAGGTTGGTAGTTTCTATTGCTAAAAGATATGTTGGCCGGGGTTTAACCTTTTTGGATTTAATTCAAGAGGGAAATCAGGGTCTAATGAGGGCGGTGGAAAAATATGATTGGCGGCGGGGATATAAATTTTCCACTTATGCTACCTGGTGGATAAGACAGGCGATTACTCGGGCAATTGCCGACCAGGCAAGAACAATTAGAATCCCTGTCCATATGGTAGAAACAATAAACCGGTTATACCGGGCTTCGCGAAAATTGATGCAGGAATTGGATAGGGAACCAACACCTGAAGAAATTGCTGATGAATTGGGAATGTCTCCTCAACGGGTAAGAGAAATTTTAAAAATTTCCCAGTCAACCACTTCTTTGGAAAAGCCGGTAGGGGATGATGGCGATTCTTTGCTGGGAGATTTTATTCAGGATACTTCTCATCCTTCGCCTGATGAGAGTGCTTCAAAAGAGCTTTTGAAAGAAAATATTAAAGAGGTCTTAGATACCCTTAGCGAAAGAGAGGCAAAAGTTTTAAAAATGAGATTCGGTTTGGATGGCTACAAGCCAATGACCTTAGAGGAGGTAGGGAAAGCTTTTGGTGTTACCCGAGAAAGAGTAAGACAAATAGAGTGTAAAGCCTTACGAAAGCTAAAACACCCCTCAAGAAGAAAAAAGCTGCAGGACTATTTAGAATAGCAACATAGCAACTTAGAATAGCAACATAGCAACATAGCAATGTAGCAATATAGCAAGAAAGAAAAGGGATGATGGGAAGGAAAAGGGATTATAAAGACTTAATTGTTTGGCAAAAAGCAGATAAGTTGTATCATTTAGTAGCTGATGAAGTCGAAAAGTTCCCTAAAAATCTTGTAGCTTGGAGAATTAGTATTCAACTATTAGACTCTGCAGGATCAATTAGCACTAACATAGCCGAGGGTTATGGAAGAGGGAGGAGCAGGGAATTTAAACAATATTTTCGTCAGGCTAGAGGGTCTTTAATAGAAACAGACAATTGGCTATATAAAGCAGTGAAGAGGGGTTTTATTTCCTCTTCCAGATATCAAGGCGTTTATACTCCATTAATTGAAGAAATTGGAAAGTTAATAACAACATGGATAGGAAAACTTTCTACCCAAGTTAGAAAAATATAGGGATTCATGCTAAAATATCTATGTAGCTACATAGCTACGTTGCTATGTTGCTCTTTACCATTCCGGCGTAGCTCAACGGTACCTGCCTGCCGGCAGGCAGGGAGCGAGTCCCTGTTAAGGGAAATGACGGGTTGGCATGTATACGCTATAAAAAGTCAAAAAGATGGAAGAATTTATGTGGGGATAAGCAGAAATCCCCAAAGACGACTCTTAGAGCATAACAGAGGAGATACGAAATCGACCAAGGGATATCGACCATGGAGAATAATTTACCAAAAACAGGTAGGCTCGAGAATTGAGGCCAGAAGAGAAGAAAAAAGATTAAAATCGGGATACGGAAAGGAGTTTTTAAGAAATATTCCGGCGTAGCTCAACGGTAGAGCGAGTCCCTGTTAAGGACGAGGTTGGAGGTTCGAGTCCTCCCGCCGGAGCAAGGAAGGACGATAAGCTTCTAAATCGTCTGTTTGTTCAGTAATATAGCCCCTTTCCGAAGGTTCGAAAATTTCCTCTCCATTTTTTGTTAATTTAGCAATTTTCGAACTATTAGTTGCTTGGACTGCCTGGAAAAGAATTTGAAAAGGTTTTGAGTAAGCATAACTTAATTTTCCCTCATCTAAAAGAAGATTTGTAAAAACAAGACTAACAAGTTGTCTTTTTTGTTCTAAGGAAGCTTTTAGGTAAATTTCTTTTGCCTTTTGTGAAAGCTCGTAAATATTTATTCCCAACTCAAAATATTTATTGCTTGCCTGAGAATGTTTTTCAATCGCTTCAAGAACTTTTTCTTTTTCCTCAGTATATTGTTGAAACTTCCGGTTATAAAATTCTTCGGTTATATTTCCATCTAACTTATCATCGTAGAGTCTATCTAGCCTTTGTTGAATTTGGTTATATTTTTGATTGAGCTCATTTAGAGCAGAGGAGTGATACTCAATTTCGTCTTTATGGCTTTCTTTTAAGGCTTTTCTTATCCACTCAGCCAGCCGGTGGCTTTTAATTTGGAGATTTTCAAAGGCAGGTATTAATTGATTTTCTACCTCGGATTCTTTGGCCCAAGTTTTTTGTGAGCAATTCCGGTAATGATTACAGTGGCCGTAGATATATCTTCCTTTAGCAATTTCCCAAGTGATAACTCCACCGCATTCTTTACACCTAATAAGACCTGTAAAAAGAAAGAGGTGTTTATTGTATTTTGGGGTAGTTTTGCTTTTTAGTAGTCTTTGGACTTTCTCAAAAGTTTCTTTTTCAATTAAAGGCTGGTGTTTCCCTTCGTAAATTTCCCCATTCCATTTTATTTTGCCAATATAAAAGGGATCGGTTAAAAACTCATGAATTCGGCTTTTAGGAACTTTATGCCCATAATTATTTCTTAGTCCTTCTTTATATATTGTTTCCGTTAGACGCTTGAGGGAGTAATTGCCGGTAGCGTAAAGCTCAAACATTTTTTTGACAAGTGGCGCTTTTTCTTCGTCAATAACATGAATTTTATGCCCTTTTTCTCCTATGGTTTTATATCCGAGTGGGGGTTTTGTTGGCAACCAGCCCTGCCTTATTTTCTCTCTTTGCCCTTTTTTGACATTTTCGGACAATAATCGGACATAATATTCAGCGGTTGCTACTTTTACTCTCCACATAAACCACTCATGCGATTTTGATTCCTTATGGAGTACGCAGCCCTCTTTAGCAAGATGAATTTGATGGCTTTCATCTTCTAAAATCCATTTGTCGATTAAAGGAACATCCGCAAAGTTTCTAGTAAGGCGGTCTGTAGTTTCTACTATAACCACTGAGATATTATTTTTCCGAATGAAGTTAATCATCTCGTTAAAAACTTTTCGCTGGACTTTACCGCTTGCCGATTCGGAGACGGCAAATATTTTGGCAATACTAAAATTATTCCTTTGGGCATAGTCCCGAAGGTACTTTTTTTGAGCAGGAAGGGAATAACCCGTCTCTTCTTGCTCTTTTGAACTTACTCGACAAAATAAAACCGCCTTCATATTCACATTTAGATTATCTTATATGTAAATAATTGTCAAGTAATATCAATTTATTTTAAACTATTCCTCCCTCGGTAAATGCCTTTAGAGCTAAAAGTAAATCTTTCTCATTATCATACCATCCATCGTTATAAAAATTTGTTAACTTTCCAAAATTGTCTAAGTGCTTGCCATACGAAACTCTCAAATACACTTTTTTATCCCTATCTTCCCATTTAATCGAGCGTGCGTGGGTGTAGAAAGCCCGTTTTGAGCGAGTTTCATATCTTTCTATTACTTTTCCGTTTTTTACTATCCGCATTGTAAAATTAAGTTTGTTCTTATTGGTGTCCATATGCCCCTCCTTTTCCCAAAACCAGTTTTTCTTTTTTGTAAATACCAATGGTATTTCTAAATTGCTTTCTTTTTTTCCGGAATTTAATTAGGTAAGTAAAATATGAAGGAGGATTTTTTCTAATTCCGCCCCTTAAATATTCCTTTATTGTTGCCGCCATTACCCAGTTGATGGTTCTTGCGGTATAATTTTGGGCTATCCATAACCAGTGCCCTTCTTTGCTTTCCCATGGTTTGAAAATCCCTTCTAGTAGAGAGGCAATGTTTTTAGGTGGAGTGGAAGAGTTGCAATTTTTCAACTGGTTGATTAACTCAAAATTAAGTTCGGTTTTACTCGGATTTAACTCTAAATTAACTTCATTTTTACAGCCACCATTCTCATTTCCATTAACACTAACATTATCATTTTCGCTTTGAGTGTTTTTATAGAGTGAATAGTCTTTTACTGGTGTTGCTTCGGCAATTGTTTCACAAGCTAAAAGCTGGTCGTAAACATCGAAGTTTGGCTCAAGATTTGGATCATAACGAGCATGGTAGAAGCCTTCAATTAGCTTGATAGCTTCCTCTTTTGAAATTGTTGCTCTTATTTCTTCTTCACGAGTTTTGTAAAGCATAGTTTCTCCTTTTTTTAATGTGTTCCCAAAATGTATGCATTTTTATGTCCCTTTTCTTTAGGGGTTTGCTCTATAGCTGCCAGTAATTCGAAAAATTTAACCAAGCCGTTCCCAATCTCTTTTGTTTCTTTTTGGCTTATTGCCAAACCATAATCTTCTTTTAAAATCGTCTCTAGTTCGCCCAGTAATTGTTGGCTCAACATTTTATTCCTCCGAATACAAACGTGATTTAATGGCTTTCAATTGGTTGAAATAAGCTTGTGGTTCAACCTTCAATTCTCGCCGCCAATACGCTTCGATTAACTGGTCAAGATTTTCGTCTCGCTTAAAAAGAAATATGGCTTTATGAGGATCGGTGGTTTTATCTATTGCCTCAATGGGAAACCAAAGCGAAATCGCCGTTGCCAAGGCAAGGTCGCTTGTGGAGTAATAATCTTTTAATTTTGGATTTTCTTGGGCCATATTAATTACTTTTGACCCAATTTTCTTAAAAGGCAGATTACATCTCAAACCAGCACGATGAGAAAAAAGAGGCTAAAAGTTTGCGGAAAAAGAAGTAATAATGAGAAAAATATGCTTTTTGTTGACAACTTTGAAGCTAAAAAATTGTCAGGGGTTTTCAGGAGAAGGGAGATATTTAAGCTGATAAGTTGATTTTCTTCCCCAACCACTGCCCCTATCAGTCTCTATGTAAAAACCGGTACCCTTGAGTTTCTTTTGGACAATAGCTTTTAGTTTTGTAGGTGCTTTAGTGCTGACTTCCGTTTTAATTTCCTCTATCGTTTTAGGTTCAAAATCTTTCGAGAGAAATTTCAAAAAGTCTCTTTCTTTCTTGCCGAACTTTCCATTTTTTATTATATTGCTAATTTTTTTTCTTAACTCCCTTTTAGACGGCGTAGATGCCGGAGCGAATTTACCCTCTGGCTTTTGAGTTGGCACCACCCGGCCGGTATTTTTGTTTAACCAATTCTGAGCAGTAAATCTAGAAACTTTAATTTTATACAAGCCTCGTAATCCCTTAGGCTCTATCTTGGATAAACCTGGAACGTTTACAACAACTGGATTTTCTTCAACAACTCTACCTTCATACAAATCTGAATTTATTAGTTCTTCAGAATAATCTATTGCCTCAGCTGCGACATTTGCTACTTCGGTGAAATCCATTCTTCTTGGATATACATTCGTTATTTTTTCTATTTTTTCAAACACGCCATATCTCATCAGTCTTATTGGAGTTTTAGGATCTTGATACCCAAAAAGTTGCGAACCTAACCATTTATTATAAGAGAGCTCGGTACTGCTTAATCTGATATATACTTCAATATAATTTTTATCGGGATTATGGTTTAGAATTCTTTCTAATAAGCTTATGCCATCTCTTAGTAATTCTTCTAGCAGACCTCTCCGGTAGTTTAGTAGATATACGAGAGATTTTAGTAATTTTATCCAGTCTTCTGTTTTATTTTCTTTGCCTTTTATAGTCATATCAATTTCATATTAATTTTTATTTTGAACATACCAAATTGCCTATTGTATTTTATCAAATTCGTGTATAATAATGTAAGAAAAGATGAGGTTAAAACTCAATGAAAAACGACCAAGGATTACTTAAAATTTCAGAGGCAACAAAACTACTTAATGTCCATCCCAACACTTTGAGAAAATGGGACAAAAAGGGTATCTTAAAAGCTATTCGTTTTGGTGTAAGAGGAGACAGGCGTTATAGGAAAGAAGATATACTAAGGTTGGTTAATACCAGAAGTAAACCATAATTTTGACAATTTTATTGCCTAAACCCTATTAAGGGCATGGCAGAAAAAACCTTCGCAGGAGAAAGCTCTCCGTCAGAGCACCTGCGAAGGTCATAGCTCGAAAGGATTATGGATGAAAAGCTATTATAGGGGAGCTTTGTCTTCCCCCAAATAAATGTAGTAAGAATGTTAACATGATTATTACTTTTTATGATTAATATTTTCGACAATATTAGACATCTCTTTGTAACCGTAATTGCAATAGCAGTTACTGCGGTTTCTACAGTTTTGCCTACACATCGCAAACCACAACAACTTTTATCTAATCAGAACCACCAAGTAGTCCAAGAAATGAAAAAAGAAGCAACCCCTAGCCCTGAATTGTCAAAACCTGTCAAAGTAAACAAAGAAACGAACAAAGTACATGAAATTACTTATTGTCAGTTCCCTCATAGTGGTTCCCATCCAATTCCAGAGCGTTCCACTTGTGATGAGTGGACAGATTGTCAAGCAGATAATCAGTGGTTGCCAATGAGAAAATCCGAATGCAATAAGTTACAATCCGATTTGGAGAAGAGTGGATCTGATATTACTCTGCCAACTCCTCAAGAAATAAGCACACAAAAGTACTACCCTTGTACTATTTGTTACCCAGCCTCAGGTATGTGTAATACTTACAACTATTTATACAAAACAAAGGAAGAATGTGATAACGCTCAAGCGTCATTAAATTCATCGGAAAATCGATATTTAAACAACCAAGACACCTACGAAACGTCTACTCCTACTCCTTCTATGGATAAAACCTATCAATGTGGCCAATTAGCCGCAGATTTAGCAAGAAGGGGATTTAGCACATTGGAGGGGGTGGGATTAGACCAATTAGCGGCAGCGGGGTGTGTAAGCTGTGAAGATTATGTAAATCGCCTTATACAGGCATCTAGGGGTGTTGGGGGGTTATCTCCCGAAGGTTTTTATTGTGCCCAAATTAAGAATTACATTCAAAGTAATAATTGCCCAATACCAGTACCAACAGAATGTCAATAATTTATTCATAACCTAAACATGAATAACGAAGATCTTAAATATCAAGTAGAAAACTACAATTCCTTGGATATTTGGAAATCTGTGATAGAAGAAATAGAAGAAAAAACAACAGCACTGCTCTTTATTATGATACTTATTGACTTTTCTTCTAATACTGCCTACGGGTGGATAGATGTAGCTTTGCTTTTAATATGGAGTTTATCTCTATCTAAGAGAAGCAAAGTAGCCTTCATAATAACAATGATTTGTTGGACTGTGGCTAAGTTTTTTCAAACGATTGAGGGGTTTTCTAATGGTGATAGTAAAGCAGTGATAGCGGCAATTTTATTTTGGGTAATTTTAATAATTTTAATAGAAATATTTTGGCGGGCATATAGAGTAGAAAAAGAGAAAAAGGAACTAACCCCGCAAAATACTAAAGAAAAAACAACAGCCAGAAAAGTTATTTCTAACTTATTATTGTTAATTATAGTGTTGTTTACCTCATATACTTTTATACACATTGGTGATGAAACAGAAAGTTGTAAAAATTATCGGATGCTGCTGCAGTCTTCATGCGTAACATCTGCAGTAACGAGTAACTTGTTTTATATGTTAGGTTTATCTGTTCCTATGGCTCTTCTTTATTTTTGGATAAAACCTAAAAAATAGATAAAGCAAGAGTAATAAAAAAACAAATGATACCTAAAAATTTAAATATATTAAGCAACAATTAACGATAACGGTAAAAGCTTTAATCACTATGCTAAGAACAGAAATTAAAAATCGGTTTAAATGGCTCTTTATAGTAGTTGTAGCGCTAGTTATTTTAGGATTCTTTGAGTTCTCAACAACGGTGAAAAAACGGAACATATTTTTACTAACACGTACTCCTTCAATTGTCTATAAAACCCGTCCAGTCGGGTTATATTTAGGGAAAGATTTTGTTCAAATTGAACAAGACAAAATACTTATAAACCCATGCGATGAAAAATGTAATAGTTCAAGAAAGAGCATGGTAATTAATAAGGAAACTTATCCGGAGTTGTTTGAGATATACGACGAATTTACAAGGATTCAAGCTGAACAAATAAATGAAATAAGCGGGAAGAATTTTATTTTCTTTACTAAAAATGTTCCAGATCATGGAGGATATGCAGCCCTGTATGGCGTAATTGTTGACCCGGAAACAGGCAGTGTAGTTTACACTACTCCGAAAGAGCTTAAGTCACCACTCTCTTCCTATCAAATCCTAAAGGATGGGGTTATACTTTTTAATTTGCATCCATATCTTTTTAATAATTCCTGTACATCATGTCGGTTGGGAATGTTCGAAACCGTAGCCTATGACAATAAGCAAAAGAAATATGTATCCGTAAACAGAAGGAGCATTTCTCTTTTTAAAACATTACTTGAACAATATAACAAGGCTGCTGCCGACTGCTATTACAAAGGTCAGAAGCGGACTGTACAAGAAGTTTTATCTATAGGTGGAAAAGACGCAAGGTGTGAAGATGAATTTTTTCCATCCAACCCTAAACAAAATAACAGCTTCATCACTATAGGTGAGTTTTTAGATATTAAAAGCAAGATTCAAAAAATAATTGATGGTCAAGAATTATCAATAGTTAATTATGAAAATTAAAAGAGTAATAAAAATTATCTCTATCTTTATTTTGAGTGTAATTTTGGGAAGTGTAATTTGCCTCGCATATAGCAAACTAGGCAAGAATAAGCAAGCTACTGTTGATAGTATATCTTCAGATAAAGAAGAATGCAGTTTTTTGAATGATGGTTGCTATATCCCTTCTGATACTTTCCCTCCTGTTAACAAGGAACAGAAATATAAAAATTTAGCTCTCCTTGCAACAGAGGTTCATATCAATTATTTCAAAAAATTCTTGGGAGACCCTGCTTTTATCAATCTTTCAAGAGATAAATCACAAAAGGAATATATTTTCGTTGATGAGGACTTTTATGTGCAGGCGATAACCGATCGGCTTGGAAAAGTTCTGCTGTACGCAGTGACGATAAGGAAAAAAGATTTTAATCCTTCTTTTGATTCTCCTGCGTATTTGTCTTCCAGAAATGAAAAAGATAAGGCTGTTCTAGGGAAGTCGAACATTAAAGAAATAGCTACTGGTGATAATCCTCTTATTTGTTTTGGTTTTGTGGGCATGACAGCAAATTCTTTTTATTTCGAAGAATACTCTTTTGGAAATGTTTCTTTTTACCAAAAATATTTATACGGGGTAAATGACGCCGGCTACTTGAATAAAGAGGGATTACCTTATTATCTTGCTTCACTTGAGCTGGAAAACAAATTACAACCAAAAGAGAGGAGAAATGACGAGCAAGATAATGAAATTGAGATTTACGATTGTAATTCAATTCCTGATCAAATAAGAAGAAAAACAGTCATTAATACCTTTGTCGTTGTTTCTAGAGATATAGGTTTAAACGTTTATGATGAAATAAAATTTCAGATAGGAGCCGATAGACTGAAAACACGTTTGATTAGCGAATAAAGTGGAGAGATATGACGAGATTACAAAGATTAATTTTAATAATAGGCGCCTTGGTTATGCTTTTGATATTTGTAGATTGGGTAAGCACTTCCCCTGAACGCATACCTTGTGGTTATAGATGTCTTTCTTATGACTACCATATATCTAAGTTGATTGGCGGAATTTTAGGAACAGGAGCAGTAACTGCTCTGCTTTACTTTGCCTTCTCTTCAAACAAAAATAAAGAATTAGATAGTAATAATCTACAAACCAAACACAAGCACAAGATTTTTGATTTTAGTAAGAGAAGATCTTTAATCTCCTCAATTATTATTTCCTTATTAATTTATTTTGGAATTTGCTTAGCAGTGTTGATGGCGATGATTGTTCCAGGACTATTTTTACAACCGAGTGGTATGGATCCTTATAGTTGGGGGCGGACGCTGAGAAGCATGGTGGATGAAATATCTATTCCTAACATGGTTTATACAAGGTTTTCGACACTATTTAATTTAGCTGCTTTCTTACCAAAAGTAATATTGGTTTTACTAGTGGGATTAATTGGTGAAAAGCGTGGTTATACTTCTTTAAAGAACTATTTATTTTTAATAGTAATATTTTTCTTTCCAATAATAAGCCTAATTTACTTGCCGTTAATTCTCTCAAAGGACAGTAATGCTAAGTTGGATAATTAGAGAATAAAGAGTGTAATTTTTGGGTACCTTTACTTTTTAACCCTTGATGGTAAAAGAGAATAAAAACCTGTTTTTCCCTCAATTTCCCCCCAGCATATTTGCAAAAAAGGAAACAGATAAACACGGAAGGAAGATTTTTTTATGTCTTTTCTTTTCTGCCCATAAGAAATTTTTAAAAAATTATACTACCCCCTAAAAAAACATTAAAGTTAGTGTTCTTTTAGCCTCGAGGAAAAGGGTAAAAAAGCCCGTTTTTTCAAAAGACGATATACTAATCACCTTGACCATATAACTTCCGTAAAATTCTATATCTTTGCCTAAAACTTATCTCTTCCTTTGTTCTAAGAAGAGCACAAAGTAAGTTAAAAAAGTGGCGACTAGAAATAAAATTCTGCTCATTAATTTTATGCTAAACAAAATGTTAAGTAATGTCAAGTAGTAAAATGTCTAAGTATGGATGATTTTGGTAGGGAAGAGAAAAGTAATTTTGCCTTCATACTTTGTAAAATATGATACGCTTTTGGTTCACTATTATACCCCCTTCCTTTATATTAAATATTCCCCAAAACTTGTAAATTATTCCCGTATTCCATATATAATCTAAACTAAGCAATTTTATTTTACTTATACAGTTAACAATTGCTGTGTTTGTTGAATTAGTAGGGTGGGATATTCTATAATTTCTAACCAGTTGGTTTTTCTAAAATCGTCCCACTGGGCGAGCACTTCGGCAAGCTCAGTGCAAGTACATTTAGTCAGTTTAGTGCGAGCGCGTTCATTTAAGCACATTCGGTTAATTCAGTGCAAGCACGTTCAGCTTTTATTCTGAGTTTATCGAGACCTCCAGCAAAAAACATGTTTATCCAGTGTTTCACCTTCGCACTGATTTTGCTACAATTTTGTTGTTTTATGAAGAAGAATTATCCCTTGTTGTTTTTCATCTTTATTTTGTTTTTAATTAGCTTCTTTCTTTTGAAACCTTCGTTTGTTTTGGGACAAAAAGAGATGGATCAAGAGGGGTTTGGGAAACAAGAAATTTCTGATTTTAATGTCAAAGAAGAAACTTTGGAGGGTAGAGTGGTTGGTGTGCTTGAGCAAAAACAAATTGTCCCTGCAGGAGCTGATAAGCCACAGCTTTATCAAAAATTAGAGATATTAATTACCAGAGGGTCTTTAAAAGACAAAAAAATTACTGTTGAAAACGGCAATCTTCCAATCAGCAATTTGCAAGAATACAGGGTTGGAGATGGGGTAGTAATAACCTACAGCAAGGATTTTGAAGGCAAAGACAATTTTTATATTACAGATTATGTTAGGCGTAGCGCATTGCTTTTCTTGTTTTTTGTTTTTGTAGTCTTGGTAGTTGTTATTGGCCGTTGGCAGGGAATTGCTTCTTTAGTTGGTATGGGAATTTCCTTTTTAGTTATTTTTAAGTTTGTTCTCCCCAAGATTTATTTAGGCGGTGATCCTGTTCAAATTGCTATTTTGGGTTCTTTGGTGATTATACCCACTACTTTTCTTTTGTCTCATGGGATAAATAAAAAAACAATCATTGCTATTGTAGGAACAATTATCTCTCTTGTTATTACAGGTATTTTAGCTAGTGTCTTTGTTGATCTTGCTAAACTTACAGGTTTTGCCTCAGAAGAGGCGGGTTTCCTGCAGGCTTATAAACCCGGCCTGATTAATATTAAAGGTCTTCTTTTGGCGGGAATTATCATTGGTGTTTTGGGTGTTTTAGATGATATAACCATTTCTCAATCAGCAATAGTTGAACAGTTAAAAGAAACTAACCCCAAGCTTAAAGCAGGCGAAGTTTATAAAAAAGCAATGGCAATAGGAAAAGACCATATCGCTTCAATGGTTAATACTCTTATTTTGGTTTATACTGGCGCCGCCCTGCCGCTACTTCTTATTTTTATTGACAATCCACATCCTTTTTCAGAGATAATTAATTATGAAATTATTGCTGATGAGGTAGTTAGAACTTTAGTTGGAAGTATTGGTTTAATATTGGCTGTTCCGATTACGACTTTTATTGCATCGCTGGTGGCAGAACAGAAAGCCTAGCTTTTTATTTACTGCATTCCAAAGGATAAGAATTTTTGTGTTTCCTTCAAGGTAAACTCTGGGTATTCGAGGTAATTTGCCCAGTCAGTTGTTCTATAACCATACCATCGTTCGAGCCATCCTTCGCCAAGGCTACGGAGCGGCATGCTCTAGTGTTACGAAGCTTTAGCGCAGTACACCTACCCGAGGAGCTAGTTGGCGCTTAATATACCCAAAATTTGATATACTGAAATTAATGAAAAAGTTTCTGCTAAATATTTTTTTAGTTCTTCTAATCTTTATCTTCTTTCTAAAACCAGCTTCGGCTGACTCAGTAAATCCTGAGTATTTTAGTAAAACATGCCCTCCTGGTGAAAAGGAAGTCCAATGTATT
>Ga0315298_1007574_pt1 | contig 14229 bp, 10 predicted proteins | sample WHS_1_MG_FD_203077 | JGI IMG/M metagenome (GOLD analysis project Ga0315298, IMG submission 203077) | Extremophilic microbial mat communities from Washburn Hot Springs, YNP, Wyoming, USA - WHS_1_MG | ecosystem: Environmental > Aquatic > Thermal springs > Hot (42-90C) | place: USA: Wyoming... | reverse complement strand
GCTTTTAGGTCAGGGTATCTTTCGGCTACAGCGAACAGTGTCTTTAAAGTTTGGGCCAAATAATTTTCTGCTTCTGCCATCTTTTTCAAATCTCCGCTTTCTCTTGCTCCCATTGCTCTCGTTCTTGCCTCGGTTACTCTTTCAAAAACTTCCTTTTCATGGGCAGCATAGCCCTTAACTGTCTCAACTAAATTTGGAATCAAATCGTGCCTCCTTTTCAGTTGAACATCGATATCTGCAAAGGCTTCCTTTGCTCTATTTCTCAAAGCAACCAACCTGTTGTAAGCGAAAACAACCCAGATAAAAAGCAAAACAAGTAAAATTAAAATTATTGTAACCAGTGACAACATTTTTGGTCTTTAAATTTTCAACTCAACCTTTTTTAAAATTATACCAAAAATTAAAGTCGCCACAAGGAGAGCGACCTTTCAACATTGCAAATTGAAAATTGTGAATTGAAAATTGGAATTTGGTAATTGGTAATTCGATTTAGTATTCCTCTGGAATTTCTGGGGCTTCTTTCTTTTCTTTCTCTGGTTCTTCAGCAACCACTGCTTCAGTAGTTAAAAGCATTGAGGCTGCGGAAGCTGCATTTTCAAGGCAGGTTCTGACAACTTTTGTTGGGTCGATCACTCCAGCTTCTACCAAATCCTCAAATTTTTGAGTTTGGGCATTAAACCCATAATTTCCCTCTCTCTTTTTAATTTCATTAACTACCACTCCTCCATCAAAACCTGAATTTTCAGCAATCTGCCTTGTCGGAAATTCTAATGCCCTTTTCAAAATCAAAACTCCAGTTTTTTCATCCCCCTCAAGTTCCTTTTCTAATTTTTCCAATGCTTTTTGAGCCCTGAGCAACCCAACCCCACCACCTGGCAAAATTCCTTCTTCGATCGCTGCCTTTGTTGCATTCAATGCATTCTCTGTTTTTCTTTGTTTTGCCTTTTGTTCAATTTCGGTTGCTGCTCCAACTTTGATCACTGCCACTCCCCCCGCCAATTTTGCCAACCTTTCTTGTAATTTCTCTCTATCAAACTCAGATTCTGTCTTTTTTATTTCTTCCCTGATTTGTTTTATTCGTGCCTCAATTTCCTCCTTTTTTCCCTTTCCTTCAATGATTGTAGTTTTTTCTTTCTCAACAACAACTTTCCTTGCCCTTCCCAACTGTTCCAATTTAATATTTTCAAGTTTTAAACCGAGTTCCTCAGATATTACTTGAGCTCCGGTAACTATAGCAATGTCTTGCAACATCTCTTTCTTTCTGTCTCCAAAACCAGGGGCCTTGACTGCCACTCCGTTGAAAATTCCTCGTAATTTATTAACTACCAAAGTTGCTAGAGCATCTCCTTCCACTTCATCTGCAATAATTAATAAATTTTTCTTTCCAGTTTGGGCAACCTTTTCCATCACTGGCAAAATTTCTGTCAGGGCAGAAATTTTTCTATCAGTTACCAAAATGTAGGGATCTTCCAATACTGCCTCCATCCTTTCGACATCGGTGATCATATAAGGTGAAATGTATCCTCTATCAAACTGAAGCCCTTTGACAATTTCCCTTTCTAGACCAAACTTTTTTGATTCTTCAACAGTAATTACCCCATCCTTTCCAACTTCAGAAATGGTGTCGGCAATCATTTTTCCTATTTCAGAATCCAAGGCAGCAATCGTTGCAACTTGGGCAATCTCTTCTTTCTTTGAAATTGGTTTTGATAATCTTTTCAACTCTTCGATAACCTTTTCAACCCCCCTTTGAATTCCCCTTTTTATTGCCAAAGGATGAGCTCCGGCAGCGACGTTTTTTATCCCCTCTGAGGCAATTGCGAAAGTTAAGAGCATCGCGGTAGTAGTTCCGTCTCCGGCTTTATCTGAAGTTTTTTCAGCAACCTCTTTTAAAATCTCAACTCCCAAATTCTCAACTTTATCTTTCAACTCAATTTCTTTTACGATCGAAACCCCATCGTCTGAAATTTCAGGAGCTCCAAAACCTTTGTCCAAAACAACGTGCCTTGCTTTTGGTCCCAAAGTGACCTTTACCGCATCGAATGCCTTTTTCATTCCAGAAAGGAGTTTTCTCCTCCCAGATTCTTTAAATAGAATTTGTTTTGTTGCCATGATTTTTAGCTTTTTAGCTTGTAGCTTCTTAGCGCTAAGAGGTTCTAACAAGCTAATCAACTAATAAGCTATTCTATTATTGCTAAAATGTCCTCTTCTTTACAGATTAGATACTCTTTATCGTCGACCTTTATCTCATCAGGCCCGTATTTCTTAAACAAAACTGTTTGTCCAACTTTAACAGAAACAGGAATCAAATTTCCCTTTTCATCCCTTCTTCCAGGACCCACTGCAATCACCTTTCCCTTTTCTGGTTTTTCCTTTTCAGCACTTTCTGGAAGCAAAATTCCAGCCTTTGTTTTCTCTTCCTCTTTTATCGGCTCAATCAAAACGTAATCTGCTAATGGCTTTATATTAATCTTTTTTGCCATGTTTTGAAATTATCAATCTCGACCTTTGAGTGATAATCCCATATTCTAAATTTAAGAAAGAAAAAATTGCTGTCAAGACCTCAGAGAATTTTCCCAGCCAAAACTTCTCTTAAATATTTACCAGTGTAAGAAATTTTATTTTTAGCTATATCCTTTGGTGTACCTTCTGCAACAATCTCACCTCCTTTTTCACCTCCTTCTGGTCCTAAATCTATTACCCAATCTGCGTTTTTAATTACTGAAAGATTATGCTCAATGACCAAAACAGTGTTTCCTTTTTCAACAAGTTTTTTCAAAACATAGATTAATTTTTTAATGTCGTCCAAATGTAAGCCAGTAGTTGGTTCATCCAAAATGTAAAGAGTTTTTCCAGTTGCTTTCTTTGATAATTCTGCAGCCAATTTCACCCTTTGTGCTTCTCCTCCTGATAGAGAAGGAGCGGGTTGTCCCAATTCAATGTAACCTAAACCAACATCGTAAAGGGTTTTCAATTTTCTATAAAGAGGTGGGATGTTTTTGAAAAATTCCATTGCTTCTTCCACTGTCATTTCCAAAACTTCAGCAATGTTTTTTCCTTTGTATTCAACTTCCAAAGTTTCTTTATTGAACCTCTTTCCTTTACACTCAGGGCATTGAACATAAACATCTGGCAAAAAGTACATTTCAACTTTGATTTGCCCTTGTCCTTGGCAATTTTCGCACCTCCCCCCCTTAACGTTAAAAGAAAATCTTCCAGGTTTGTAACCTCTAATTTTAGCTTCCTTTGTTTGAGAAAATAGTTGCCTGATAAATGAGAAAGCACCGGTATAAGTTGCTGGATTTGACCTCGGAGTCCTTCCAATCGGAGATTGATCCACTATTACTACTTTATCCAAATTTTCAATTCCCAAAATTTCATCGTGGTCTCCTGGTTCCTCTTTCGAATGATAAAACTTTCTCATTAATGCCTTTGCCAAAATATCGTTGACTAAAGAGCTTTTTCCAGATCCCGAAACTCCAGTAACGCAAACAAATTTTCCAAGAGGAATTTTAACATCGATGTTTTTCAAATTGTGCTCCCTTGCCCCTTTGATGATTAAAAAGTTAGATGTTCGATGTTCGATGTTAGATGTTTTTTCTTTTTCTTCTAACCTCGAACTTCTAACTTCGAACTCTACTTTTTTCCTCCCAGAGAGATAATCCCCGGTCAAAGTACGAGCCTTCAGCAATTGCTTTGGCGTTCCTTCAAAAACAATCCTTCCTCCTTTTTTCCCTGCTCCAGGTCCCAGATCGATAACCCAATCTGCTGCCAAAATTGTCTGGGGGTCGTGCTCGCAAACTATAACTGTATTTCCAAGGTCTCTCAATTTTTTCAAAGTTTTAATCAGCCTTCCTTGATCCCTCGCATGCAATCCTACTGAGGGTTCATCCAAAATGTACAAAACTCCGGTTAATTTCGAGCCAATCTGAGTTGCCAACCTTATCCTTTGCTCTTCCCCTCCTGCCAAAGTATCTGCTCTCCTTTCTAAAGTCAAATAATCCAAACCAACATCGATCAAAAACTGAATTCTGTTTAAAATTTCTTTAACGATTGGTTTTGCAATTTTTTCTTTTGCCTCATTTTCAAATTTTAAATTCTCGAAAAATTCTTTCAACTTTGAAATCTCCATTTCGCAAATATCTGCCATCGATTTTCCAGAAATTTTTACAGAAAGTGCCTCTGGCCTTAACCTTTTTCCTTTGCAAACTTCGCAAACTTTCTCTACCATGTATTGCTCAATCTCTTCTCTTGTATATTCTGAATCAGTTTCCCTGTACCTTCTTTCTAACCATGGAATTACTCCCTCAAAAATTCCATCTCCATACAAAATCAAATCGATTTTCTCTTTTGGCAATTCTTTTACTGGTTTGTAAAGATCAATTCTGTGCCTTTCTGCCAAATCCTCTAGCATATACCAGAAAAACCTTTGCCTTCCAACTTTGTGCGAAGCATGAGCCCAGGGAAAGATTGCTCCTTCTGCAATCGATAAATTTTTGTTTGGAATTACTAAATTTGGATCAATGACCAATTTTGAACCAAGCCCCTGGCAAGACCTACAAGCCCCATAAGGTGAGTTAAAAGAGAAAAGCCTTGGTTCAATTTCTGGCAAAGAAATTCCACAATTTGGACAAGAAAACAATTCTGAAAAAATTAAGTCTGCAAAAGGTTCGTGAGCACGACGATCGTCGTGTAAACGAGCCACTATTACGATTCCTTTTCCGATTTTCAAGGCAGTTTCCAAAGAATCAACCAATCGCATTCTTTCTAGTTCCTCATCAATCACCAACCTATCAACAACGACCTCAATATCATGCCTTTTGTACCTTTCCAATTTTTTCTCCAATGCTTCCTCAATCGAATAAACTATTCCATCAATCCTCACTCTTAAAAATCCCATTCTCTGAATTTCTTCCAAAGTCCCCCGATACTCCCCTTTTCTTCCCCTAACCACAGGCCCTAAAATCAAAATTTCAGTTCCCTTTTTTAGTTTTAAAATTTGCTCTGTTATCTGATCTATCGTTTGCCTTGTAATTTCCCTTCCGCACTTTGGGCAATATGGAGTTCCAACTCTAGCAAAAAGCAACCTCAAGTAATCGTAAATTTCAGTCATTGTCCCAACAGTAGACCTTGGATTTTTTGCCGCCTTTCTCTGATCTATTGAAATTGCAGGTGAAATTCCCTCAATCTTATCGACATCTGGTTTATCCATTACTCCCAAAAATTGCCTCGCATAAGCACTCAATGACTCAACGTATCTCCTTTGCCCTTCTGCATACAAAGTATCAAAAGCCAAAGAAGATTTCCCAGAGCCAGAAACTCCAGTAATTACGATAAATTTATTCTTTGGAATATCAACATTTATATTCTTTAAATTATGAACCCTCGCTCCCCTAACTTTAATGAACTCTTCTGGCATAACTTCTATTTTAATCAAATTTTTGAGAAAATTCAATATGACGAAAGCTCAAAATAAATTTTTTTCTTTTCTTTTAATTTGGATTCTCTTTTTATGCCTTCCTTTAAAAGTAAAATCGGCCCAATGGTGCCATGATTTCTTGAGAGATTTAAAATACGGTCAAAAAGGAGAAGAAATTAAAGCCCTCCAAATTGCCTTAAAAAAAGAGGGGCTGTTTGAAGAACCGTCAACCGGCTATTTCGGGCTTTTAACCTTTCAAGCAGTAAAAAGTTTTCAAGAAAAGTACAAAAATGAAATTTTGTATCCTTTTGGATTCAAAAAGGGAACTGGCTTTGTCGGAATCGCGACAAGAACAAAATTAAACGAATTGTACGGTTGCACTAAATTCTCAATTTCTTCCCTTTCTCTTGAACAGGGTGACACACTATTAATCAAGATTAACCCGGGATCAAAAATTGAAAAAATCAATGGCGCTTTAAATTTTAGAAAAATAATTTTTTCAAAAATTGAAGAAAATTTTATTGGAATTTTAGGAATTTCTGTTAAAGAAAAGCCAGGAAATTACGATTTAGTTATCGATTCTCACGAGGGAACATTTTTAAAAAAGAAAGTAAAAATCTCTGAAAGGAAATTTCAAATAACTGAACTTTTGGTGACAAAGGAACTCGAAGAAAAAGGAATCACCCATTCAAAAATTAAAGAAGAGGTTGAAAAGGAAAATAAGGCAATTTATGAAATTCTTCAATTTTTCACTCCCTTCCCCTATTTTAAAGAAAGTTTTGTTTATCCTTTAGAAAAAATAAAGGTTATTGGTGATTTCGGAAATATCAGAAAAAGCGGAAAAGTTGCCATTCAGCATTTAGGAGTCGATCTTGAAGCAACTACTGGCACTCCGGTTTTTGCCATTAATGATGGAGTAGTAAAACTTTCAAAAGAACTTCCAAATTATGGAAAGACAATTATTATCGACCATGGTCTCGGAATTTTCTCACTTTATTTACATTTGAATGAATTCAAAGTTTCTGAAGGCCAAAAAGTAAAAAGAGGAGAAATCATTGCCCTTTCTGGAAACACTGGCTATTCAATTTCTCCCCATTTGCATTTTTCAGTAAAAATTAACGGAATTAGCGTCGACCCATTGAGGTTTATTGAAATAATGAAAAAGTAATTAGGATCACTTATAGTCCTTCCTGAACTTTTTAGTTTTTGAGCTATAATGAATTGGAAAATGTTTAAATTTTTATCAAAAAATCAAATTTCAAAAATTCCCAAAGTCCCTGGAGTTTATTGTTTTAAAAATGGGAAAAAGATTTTGTACATTGGAAAGGCAGCAAATTTAAGAGAGAGGGTAAAAAATCATTTTCAGCAACCTTCTTATAAGGATTATTTGTTTTTGGACAAAGTTGAAAAAATTGGATATATAAAAACAAATTCTGAAATTGAGGCATTGATTTTGGAGGCAGAATTGATAAAAAAATATCAGCCAAAATTCAATGTAATCTGGAGAGATTCAAAAAATTATTTTTTTGTGGCAAAAACTAAAGAGGAATTTCCGAGGATTTTTTGGTGTCATCAAAAGAAGTTGGAGGTTAGAAGATCGAAGTTGGAAGTTGAATATGTAGGACCTTTTGTAGATGGAAAGGCATTGAAAGAAACTTTAAAAATTTTGAGAAAGGTTTTTCCCTTTAGGTCTTGTAGGGTTTTGCCAAAGAGACCCTGCCTTTGGTACCATTTGGGAAGATGCCCTGCTCCTTGTATTTTGAAAACAAAATCAGCAGAGGAAATTGGTTTGATGGAAAAAATAAAAAAGGAGTGTCAAAGGAATGCTGAAAATGTTTTCAAAATAATTCAGGGAAAGAAAAAAGAGGTTTTGAAGGAATTAAAAAGGGAAATGAAAAAGGCTGCAAAGAAGGAGGAATTTGAAGAAGCAGCAAAGATAAGAGATCAAATTTTGGCATTGGAAAAAGTTTTAGAACATTCAAGAATTTTAGAAAAAGAAATAAGGGTTGAGATTCCCTGGGAAGAAATCGAAGAAAAATTGAAGAAAATTTTAAAAATAGAAAAGATTTCAAGAATTGAAGCATTCGACGTTTCTCAAATTCATGGAAATTTTGCCGTTGGTTCGATGGTAACTTTTATTAATGGAGTTCCAGAAAAAAACTTTTATCGAAAGTTCAAAATTAAATTTACAAAAAAGCCAAGCGATGTTGATATGATAAAAGAAATTTTAGGGAGGAGGTTTAAACACGAAGAGTGGGGATTTCCTGACTTAATATTAATCGATGGCGGAAGGGCTCAACTAAATGCTGCGATAGATTGCAGATTGCAAATTGCAAATTGCAAATTGATAAAAGTTTTGGCTTTGGCAAAAGGAGAAAGAAAATTGTATATCGAAGGAGAAAAGAAACCGATTTTTTTGAAAAATTTACCAAGAGAAATTTTCAATTTGATTTTGAATTTGGATAATGAAGCTCATAGGTTTGCGATCTCTTACCACAAAAAGTTGAGAGAAAAAGGATTGATCCCTAAAATTTGATTAAAAATTTAAAATTTGTTAAGATTTTCAAATGAGAAATTTATTTTGGCAAATTTTAGTTTCGATTTTGGGAATTTTTTTGGCGGTGAAATTTGTTCCCGGAGTTACATTGCACGTCATTCCCGGAAAGAGTGTCTATTTTGGAATAAAATTCACTCAAGATTGGCAGATTTTAATTTTCATTGGAGTTGTTTTGGGATTGATCAATTTTTTCATAAAGCCAATTTTAAATTTAATAACTTTGCCATTGAGAATTTTAACATTTGGGCTTTTTTCTTTAATCATCAACATGGTAATAATTTTCTTTTTAGATATCATTTTTCCAGAATTAGAAATTTCTGGAATTTCTGCACTATTTTTCACTTCCCTAATCGTTTGGGTTTTGAACCTCTTTTTTAACCTATGAAAGAAATAATTCAAATTCTCCAAATTTTAGTTTCAATTTTTTTAATTGCATCGATTTTACTCCAGCCACCGAGAAGATATTTTGGCCCGTATTTCAAAAGAAGGGGCTTTGAAAAAATCGTTTTTTACTCAACGATATTTTTTGCAATTTGTTTTATAATTTTGGCAATTTTGAACTGGGTAATATGAGTTTAAAAAATTTCTTTTTGGCATTGAGAAAAATTTTTACCTTTTCTGGCCTCGAATTTTTTTTAAGATCCCAAAACAAAATTGAAAGATTTTTCTTTTTCCTTTTTTTATTTTCCTTCTTTTTCTCTTTTTCTTTTTTGGCCTTAAATTTTTACTTTGAAAAAACAAAAATTGTACCAAAAGAAGGAGGAATTTTTGTAGAAGGAATGATTGGTTTCCCAAATTATTTAAACCCAATTTATTCAATTGCTTCTGATGTCGATGATTCAATCACCAATTTGCTTTTTTCAGGTTTAATGAAGTTTGAGGGAAAAAATTTGGTTTGCGATTTAGCAAAAAGTTATAAAGTTTTGGAAGATGGAAAAGTTTTTGAAGTTTCTTTAAAAGACAATATTTTTTGGTCAGATGGTCAAAGAATTACTTCAGATGATGTGATTTTCACTATAAAAACTATCCAAAATCCAGAAACAAAAAGTCCTTTAAGAACTGCCTGGCTTGGAGTGGATGTTGAGAAAATTTCAGAAAAGGATTTCAAATTCATATTGAAAAATCCATCTTACGTTTTTCTCGAAAACCTAACTTTAAAACCAATCCCAAAACATGTTTTTGAAAACATTCCTCCGGCAAATCTTTCCCTTTCTTTTTTAAATTTAAATCCGATAAGTTCAGGACCTTACCAGTTAGAGAAAATAGAAAGGGATAAAGATGGAAAAATAATTTTGATTGAATTGAAAAGAAATGAAAATTACTTTGGGAAAAAACCATTTACTCAAAAATTTGTTTTTAAGTTTTTTGAGAATGAAGAAAAACTATTAGAGGCGGTAAAGAGAAAAGAAATCGATGGATTTTCTCAAAAAGAATTCCAAGAAATTCCTGGATTTGAAGTTTTGAATTTTAAAATTCCCAGGTATTTTGCGGTATTTTTAAATTTAGAAAAGAAAATTTTTTCTGAAAAAGAAGTAAGAGAAGCTTTAAATCTCGCAACTGATAAAAATGAGATTTTGAGAAAAGTAATCTCAAAAAGAGGAGAAATTGTAAGTTCCCCAGTTTTACCAGAATTTTCTCCCAATGAAATTGAGGAATCGAATTTCGATCCTGGAAAAGCGAAAAATATCCTGGAAAAAGCAGGGTATAAAGATTTAGACGGGGATGGAATTTTAGAAAAAGTAATAGTGAAAGAACCACCATTTCAATTCAAAAGTAATCTTTCTTTGGGTTCTAAAGGAAAAGAGGTGGAAGAATTGCAAAAGTGTTTGGCAAAGGATCCTGAGGTTTATCCTGAAGGAGAAATCACTGGATATTTTGGAAATAAAACTAAAGAGGCAGTAATTAGGTTTCAGGAAAAGTACAGAAAGGAAATTTTGGAACCTCTTGGGTTAGAAAAGGGAAATGGGGAAGTAAGGGGAAAAACGAGAGAAAAATTAAACCAAGTTTGCTTTGAAAGAAAAGAAGAAAAATATGTTTTGAAATTTTCTTTGGCTACAGCCGAAGATCCAATTTTGTCAAAAACTGCTCAAATTTTAAAGGAGCAATGGGAAAAATTAGGATTTGGTGTGGAAATTAAAATTTATAAAATCGAGGATTTAAAAAGGGAGATCATTCCAAAAAAAGATTACGATGCCCTTTTGTTTGGTCAGATTTTAGGAAAAATTCCGGATTTCTTTCCTTACTGGCACTCTTCACAAATTGGAGAAAATGGATTAAATTTATCAAACTATCAAAACAAAGATATTGATAAAATTTTAGAGGAAGTAAGGGAGGAATTTGACGAAGAAAAAAGAAAAGAAAAAATGGAAAAGTTCGAAGAAATTTTAACTAAAGATTGTCCCGCAATATTCTTGTATAACCCAAATTATTTTTATTTTGCCTCAGAGAGAGTTAAGGGTGTAAAGGAGAATTTCATTTCCCTTCCCTCAGAAAGGTTTTGGAATGTTGAGAATTGGTATATAAAAGAAAAAAGGGTATGGAAATAAAAAGTCAAAAGTCAAAAGTCAAAAGTCAAAAAGAAATTAGATATCTATTTGATCTAAAAAAGGTTCTTTACGATCAGAAATGGTTAAAGAAAGCCAATAATATTCCTCTTTATTACATTTACCGAGGAATTAGAGAGAAAAATAATTTAAGATATGATATTACGGTCATTCCACCAAACTTACTTGGAAAGGAATTTGTAAAAACAAAGGGGCACTACCATATAGGAAATTTTGGGGAACTTTATAAAGTTTTGGCAGGAAAAGGAATATTTTTAATGCAAAAAAGGGATTTGAGCGATGCTTATTTTGTTAGAGCAAAGAGAGGAAATTTTGTGAAGATTCCTCCAGGCTATGGACACACGACAATTAATCCCTCAAGAAAAACTTTAAAAATCGCAAACTGGGTTTCAAAAGAATGCCAATCTGATTATGAAACTATTGAAAAAATGGGAGGATTTTGCTATTATTATACAATCGATGGTTGGGTTGAAAATAAAAATTACAAAAAAATTCCTAAATTGAAACAAAAAAAACCTTTAAAGGAAATGCCAAAAAAATTAAAATTTCTTTATGGTTAAAAAAGCAATTTTGCCAATTGCTGGACTTGGAACTAGGTTTTTACCTCTTTCAAAAACTGTACCAAAAGAATTTTTGCCCTTAGATTCAAAGCCAGTAATTCATTATATTGTTGAGGAAGCACTTCAGGCAGGAGTAAAAGAATTCATTTTTGTAATTTCTCCAGAAAAGAAAGAGGTTTTTAGAAAGTATATTTTGGAATATTTCGGGAAAGAAAAGAAAGATTTAATGAAAATTTTGAAAGAAAGAAAAAAGGAAGAGGCGATTTCAATTTTAAAAAGCATTCCCAAGATAAAGTGGAAGGTTGCAATTCAAAAAGAACCTAGAGGTGACGGGGATGCAATTTTGAAAGCAAAAAAATTTATAAAAAAAGAGCCATTTTTGGTTTTGTTTGGAGATGACCTATCTTTCGGAAGAAAATCATTTCCTTTGCAATTGGTTGAGACATACAAAAAATACAAAAGACCAATTCTTTGTTTATACAAAATGCCAAAAAAATCCTTGTCTTCTTACGGAGTTCCAAAAGTAAAAAGAGTAAGGGGAAGAGTTTATAAAATCTTGGATATTGTTGAAAAACCGAAAGAAAATCCTCCTTCTTCTTTTGCCTTGGTTGGAAATTACCTTTTAACTCCTGAAATTTTCAAATTTTTAAAGAAAACTCCTCTTTTTAAAGGAGAACTAATTTTAGCAAATGCCCTAAAGAAAATGATTGAAGAGGGAAGAGAAATTTTGGGAATTGAGGTTTCTGGAAAATGGCTAGAGTGCGGAGATTTACAAAAATGGATGAAGAGCTTCCTGTTTTTGGCAAGAAAAAGAAGGATTTAACTTCCTTTTAAGGAAGGGGTGACAGCGAAGCGCCATGGAGGGGAAACCTTGGTTTCCCCTATGGAGAGCGAGCCGAAGCCCGTAAGGGCGCCAGCGCGCTAGCGCTGGGGAGGCGAGCGACTATGCTCCTGTGGCGGAATTGGCATACGCGCAGCGTTCAGGACGCTGTCCCCGCAAGGGGGTTGCAGGTTCGAATCCTGCCAGGAGCACAAATTAAAATTCCAAGCACCAAATTTCAAATTCCAAAAATTTTGCCTGTTTGGAATTTGGAATTTTCAATTCTATGACTAAGTCGTCAAAAGAGTCTTTGCGGATAATTCCTCTTGGAGGGCTTGGAGAGGTTGGCAGAAATATGATGCTCCTTGAGTGGAAAGGGGAGATTTTGATTTTGGATATGGGATTTAGATTGCCAGAGGAAGATATGCCAGGAGTAGATTATATAATTCCCAATGTTGAATATTTGAGAGATAAAAAGGATAAAATTTTGGGAGTTGTTTTCACCCATGGCCATTACGATCATATTGGGGCAGTTCCCTATTTGATGCCAAAATTGTGGACGCCCAATTTAGTTTTCTTTGCCTCTCCCTTAACTAGAGGAATAATTTTGAAAAGGCAGGAGGATTTCCCAGAGCAACCAAAATTAAAAATAAAGGAGGTTTACGACAAATCGAGAATAAAAATTGGTCCTTTTTCGATCGAATTTGTGAAAATGAACCATAACATTCCTGACAATTTTGGGCTTTTCATTGAAACTCCGATTGGAAACATTTTCCACACTTCGGATTTCAAGTTTGATAAAAATCCAGTAAATGATACTCCGACTGATTTTAATAGATTGAGGGAAATTTCAAAAAGGAAAATTTTGCTTTTGATGTCAGATTCGACAGATGCTGAAGAAGAGGATCATTCTCTTTCTGAATCTGAAATTTCAAAGAATTTGGAAGAGATAATAAAGAATGCAAAGGGAAGAGTAATTGCTGCAACCTTTGCTTCTTTGATAAACAGAATTCAGCAAATAATTTCAATTTCTGAAAAATACGGAAGGAAAGTTGCAATCGAGGGTTACTCAATGAGAACTAACGTTGAGATTGCAAAGCATTTGGGTTATATTAGGGCAGATCCAAAAACTTTCATTTTGACAAAGCAAATTGAAAATCTTCCAGATCAAAAAATTACGATTTTGTGTACCGGAGCTCAGGGGGAAGCTGAAGCAGTTTTGATGAGAGTTGCAACAAAGGAGCACCCGATTATTAAGTTGAAAAAGGGAGATACGGTGATTTTCTCTTCTTCAGTAATTCCTGGAAATGAAAGAACTGTTCAGATAATGAAAGATGAAATTTTAAGGCAGGGGGCTGAGGTTTTCCATTATAAAATGATGGATATTCATGCTGGAGGTCATGCAAAGAAGGAGGAATTGAAAAAAATGATAAAAATAATGAGGCCAAGGTTTTTCATGCCAATCCATGGACAGTATTCAATGCTTGTTGAACATGCAAAGATTGCAAAGTCTTTGGGAATGAAAGAAGAAAGAATAATCGTTGCTGAAAACGGAGATATTGTGAATTTGTCAAAGAAAAAAGTTTTTATTGAAAGAAAAATTGTTCCATCGAATTATGTGATGGTCGATGGTTTGGGAATTGGGGATGTTGGCGAAGTGGTCTTGAGGGATAGAAAAATGCTAGCAAAAGATGGAATCTTTGTTGTAATTGCAGTAGTCGATAGGCAAACTGGAAAGGTTAAGGGTTCTCCTGATATAATTTCAAGGGGGTTTGTTTATTTGAGAGAATCGAAGGAATTGTTAAGGGAGGTTAGGAAAAAAGTAATTGGGATCGTCCAATCAGCTACTGGATCCGGTAGAGCAGTCAATTGGGCTTATGTTAAAAACGAAATCAAAGAAAAAATTGGCCAGTTTTTGTTCTCAAAGACCCAAAGGAGGCCAATGGTTTTGCCAGTAGTAATAGAAGTGTAAAATTCATGAGAGTTTTTAGCGGAATTAGGCCAACTGGAGAATTGCATATTGGAAATTATTTGGGATCGATCTATCAATGGGTAAAGCTTCAAGATGAAAATGAATGCTTTTTTGGAATTATGGATTATCATGCAATTACTACTCCATTTGATCCAAAAGAAATGGAAAGAAACATTTTTGAAACCTTGATCGTTTATTTGGCTGCTGGAATTGATCCTAAGAAATCGACGATTTTTGTTCAATCTCATGTTAAAGAACACACGGAATTAGCTTGGATTTTGGGAACAATAACTCCTTTGGGAGATTTAAAAAGGATGACCCAATTTAAAGAAAAATC
>Ga0315298_1007573_pt1 | contig 14229 bp, 14 predicted proteins | sample WHS_1_MG_FD_203077 | JGI IMG/M metagenome (GOLD analysis project Ga0315298, IMG submission 203077) | Extremophilic microbial mat communities from Washburn Hot Springs, YNP, Wyoming, USA - WHS_1_MG | ecosystem: Environmental > Aquatic > Thermal springs > Hot (42-90C) | place: USA: Wyoming... | reverse complement strand
TCACGGCAGTAGCAGGGAGATACTTTTACTTTCTGGTAAGCCTCTTACAATCCACTGGTATACCGAAATTTCTCACCCAAGCCCTTGTTTTTTGGGCGCTATTAATGATTCAAGGGATTCCGATTTATAAAATAGTTAAGGTCATTTTAAAAAATCCTAAAGAAGTAGCTGCGACATCATCAGCACTATTTTATATGCTGAATCCCTACGCGATGTATATTTGGGGACGTTTTGACTACACATTAATATTTCTCTACGCATTAATTCCGCCATCTTTATATTTATTTATCAGAGGGCTAAGGGAACATAGAATAAAAGATGCAATCTATCTTGCTCTGCTCTCTTTTGGATTTGCCTTCACGTTTTCCACGATTACTCAGTTATTTACATACTGGCTAATCTTATTCTCCTACTTCTGTTATCACATGCTAACAAATAGGAGTAAAAAAGAAGTAGTATTCGGATTTTGTTTCTTGGCCATCTCATTAGCATTATTTGTTGCTCTCAATTTCTGGTGGATTTCCCAACTTTTTACTATAGAATTGGAATATTACCCCGGAGGACCCCTTGGTGGGGAACCTATCTCATTTAAACCTGAAACTAATCTAGCGATATTATATGGGGCTTCCAAATCTCTTGGTCTTATGGTCAACATACTTAGACTTATTCATCCCGGACTTATTTATACCTTAGAAGTACCTCGCGGTTATATATACTCATTGGGCGTATTTGAACTGATGAGCTTTTTACCACCAATAATTTGCTTCACAGCACTACTTTTCAGGAGAAATCTTAATAAATTTTCTATTTACTTTGCCTTAATCGCTGTCTTAGGATTATTTTTGAGTAAAGGTGTGGCAGATCCATTTGGGGGTCTCTTCGAATATATATTCATGAATTTTACTCCATTCCAAGTTTATAGAAATCCCTTCGAGAAGTTAACCTTCATAGCCACTTTGGGATACTCTATACTCTTTGGACTAGGACTATCTTCTCTAATCGAATGGATAAAGAAGAATGTGAGGAATATTATAGCTGGTGTAGAGCTACCCAAATTATCAATTTCAGCTACAGTTTTGATCTGCTTTCTTGTTTCTGGCATTTATGTATGGCCCATGTGGACAGGAACATTGTTTATGAGTGGACAATATCCTCAAAATAATCCAGAGGTAGGCTATTACGTGAAGGTACCAGCATATTATGAAGAACTCAATGAATGGTTGAAACATCAGGACCGAAAGGATTATGGCTTACTCATCCTTCCTCTAACTGGGTTAGGTATAACTTATGATTGGGAATACGGTTATTCTGGCACAGTACCCGGAATAGAATTATTTGATAAACCCTCAATTCCAGGCTATGTGCAAGAAACAATACCACATTTAAGTAATCTCACTCATGCAATTGATAACGCATTGCTTAAAACTGACGAATTCTGGAAAATTTTAGCATTAACGAACATAAAGTATGTAATAGTAAGTTGGGATAGGAACTATACAGCAAGACCCGGTACATTGCCCCCCTCATTAATTTCTAAAGCCCTTAATTACACTCAAACTGCGAGCATTAAGGGCGGTCTTGTCGATACGAACTCGTCAGCAGTTAAACAATTAACGTATAGTGTGGCAGACATAGTCTATGTCTGGGGTGGAAAGGAAACAAAACATAGTCTTGACTTATATGATACGAAACAGTCTAACTTCAGTATAGTCTTTAGTGGGCTTCCGGAAGTTTGGCCTGAAGAGTTCAAACATAGAATAGCTTTCAATTACCTGCTTTCGGGCGACTCCAAGAACTGGTCAGACGCTAACTATTTACTGATATGGCTTAAATCTAACGTTACGCTTTCAGCATGGATAGGCGTACCGGATGATTATGGAAATGGTTACTCATGGTTGATAAGGTTAGATAAAGATGACGTTAATAAATGGAGACTATTAGTGTTGCCACTAAACCTTCCAGATAAGAGTAAAGGGCAACTTAATTTAGCCTCGGTTAAAAGCTTGAATTTTTACTTTGGGTTCGATGAAAACGTGCCATTTTCAATTAAGACTGGTGGTATTTTTGTTGACAAAGGGATGTTAAAAAAAGCTAAGTACATTAATTATGTCAGGAGTTTTGGTAAACTCGATGTATATGAACTTCAGGACAATCGCTTCTTAGGGAAAATCTATGCAACAAACCGGTTTATGATTCTGAAAGATTTTCAGGAACTTATCAATACACTTGAAGATGAGTCATTTATTCCCGGCGAAGTCGTAGCATTTTTAAAGAGTCAATCGGATGTTAATAACGTAGAATTCTTATCTAGTTTAGAATTAGATGAAGAACATTATATTCCAGAGCTTGTCTATAAACAAGTGAACCCGACCAGATATATTGTTAGCGTTAAAAACGCAACAAAACCATATTTCCTCATTCTTAGCCAAACATATCACCCACAATGGAAAGCTTTTATTAACAGCGAAGAAATCTCTACAAAGTATCATTTTATTACAAATGGCTACGCTAATGCGTGGTACGTAAATAAATGCGGGTCTTACACCATTACGATCGAGTTTTACCCTCGAAGGTACATTGAGTTAGGATCGTTAACATCTTTAGTTGGTTTGGCAATATGTTTAATAAGTATCATCTATATCCATAGATGCTCTTTAAAACGCCTCGTGTTAAACCGCTTTAGAAGAAGATGATGTGGCATAAAAATTTAACCTGAATACGTAATTAGTCCAAATATGAATGAGATGAAAAATACTTTCCCGCTTGTCTCTGTAATCATACTTAACTATAATGGGTTACCTTTCGTTGAGGATTGTTTAAAATCCGTGCTCGAAACCAACTATCCGAATCTGGAGGTAATTTTTGTAGACAATGGCTCAACAGACGGAAGTTATGAACATGTTCAAAGTAAATTTGGAAAAGATTTACGTCTCAAAATTGTTAGGAATCATAAAAATTATGGATATTGTAAGGGAAATAACATAGGTTTTAAATATGCTAAGGGAAAGTACATAGCCTTTTTGAATAACGATGTAGAAGTTACGCGTGCGTGGTTGTTACGTTTAATCTCTGAAATAAAACGCGATCCAACAATCGGAATAGCTCATCCTAAGGTAATAAAGAGAGAAAACAACAAGTTAACCATTGATTGTGTTGGAGGATTTTTGCATCCCCTCGGCTTTGCATTTGCGCCACGAAGAGGAGAGACCGACAAAGGGCAATGCGATAAGACAAGAGAAGTCTTAGCAGCTCCTGGTGCTGCGTTTATTATTAGACGTGAAATCATAGATAGGGTGGGACTATTCGACGAGGATTATTTCATGCTCTCAGAAGAAATAGATCTCTCCTTGAGAGTATGGTTAAGTGGTTATAAAATTGTTGTAGTACCCGCGTCTATTGTATGTCATGAGGTAAGCGCGACAATGAATAAGATGTTTGAGCCGACTACTATTTTCTATTTATCCGTAAGAAATTACATAGTAACGTTACTAAAAAATCTGGAACTAAAAAATTTGGTAAGAACTTTACCACCCTATATAGCGGTTATGATCTTATATTCCCTCAAAAAGCGCAATGCAAAGCAACTCCTTTGCATATTAACCCCTTTATTATGGATGCTCCGTAACATCAGGACAATTATTAAAAAACGTTGTTGGGTCCAGAATCACTTGAGAACTGTTAAGGATTCGCAATTCTTGCGAAGGTTTTGTCTATGAACCTTTTTAGAATTTTTTTAAGGACTTTGTTCCGTTTAGTACCAGGCTTTTCTTGCACTGATACCATTTATAGTCTTATGAAGAAGAATCCCAACGTGGTACTTGATGTAGGTTGCGGAAAAGGTTATGTTGTAAGTGAGTTATCGAGACGCGGCAATAAACTTAGAAAATCTTACCTTATAGGTGTGGACATATTCGCTCCTTATCTGCGTGAAGCTAAGCACATATATCATGACGTAATTTGCGGTGATGTTAGATTTTTACCTATTCGATCTCACTCTGCTGACGTGGTTCTGGCTCTAGATATAATTGAACACCTTGAATCCATGGATGGTTTTAGGCTTATTAAGGACTTAGAACAAATCGCGGTTAATCAAATATTTATTTACACGCCTGTGGGATTCAATCCAAAGTCGTATTTAGAGGATAACAATCCGTGGCAAGCTCACAGATCTGTTTGGCATCCTAACGATTTCAGAAGCAAAGGTTACAAAGTTTTAGGAATAGGTGGTGTTAGGTTTTTGTACGGAGAAAGGCACGAATTTAAGTTGAAGCACAAAATCTTTTTTATCCCTCTCTTAGGCATAGCTCTTTTCACTCAATTCTTCGTCTTCAAGTTTGCGCATATTGCATATCAAATGCTCTGTATAAAGGAAAAGCATGTTTAAAGTATTTTTAAGAAAATTCTTGCTCCGCCTTCCTTGGGATAGCTGGTTTAGGGCAGTATGTGAAAATAGAAGTTTCGATTTTCATAAGAGATACGTTGAATTAGGAAAATTGATTAAGAAAATGAATCACAACAAAAGAGTTCTTGATATCGGTACCTCAGGCAAGTCCCCTCTATATTTTCTGGGTTTTAATGTCATATCTCTTGACGTCAAAGCTAAAAAAGGCGTCGATATAGTCGCAAGCATCACAGCTCTTCCTTTCAGAGAGCATGTTTTCGATGTCATTAGCTGTAGTGCCACATTGGAACACATTGAGCACAGCTACAGGCACAAAGCTATTCAGGAGGTCAAACGGTGTGGTAAAACAGTAATTATTTATACGCCTATTCATCAACCAGATTCGGAGTTTTTAGCCAAACTTGGAGATCTACTATTCCTTAATTACTATCAAAAAATTTTCCGTTCAATTGAACCTTACACATTTGAGCATTTAAAAAATTTGCACCCAACACTGGACCAACTATATCATGAGGGGTTTAAATTATTGAAACCTGATTTTAATTTATGGTCCTGGTTAACTTTTATGAAGCTATATTTCAGATTTCGATATGGAACGTTTTTACATAGATTGGTAAACTTCATAACTATAAGTCTCTGCACGATTTTTCCTATCCTACAACCTCGACCTCCTTACTATGGAGGTTTCCTCGTTGCTAACGAGAGTTTATAATTAAAGTTGAATATGAAGCTTAGCGCGCTAATGAGGTTCAAGCAATACTAGAAAAGCTTGACCGTAACGCTCCCCTCCCAAAGATCGAGTTCGTGAAAATTAACCCTGCAATTTGGAAGATTAATGTGTTTAATGCGACGTCACCATTCTTGCTAATATTCAGCGAGACATATCATCCATGTGGAAGGCCTACTACGGTGAGGTAAGCTGGATCAGTGTCCTGCTGAGGGATTCCATACCGGATAAGCATCATTTCGTAGCTAATGGGTACGCTAACGCTTGGTACATAGACAAAACTGGCACCTATACCATCACGCTCTACTTTAAGCCTCAAAGCCTCCTTTACGTAGGCGCAATGATATCAATCATAACCTTAATCATAACTGTTACGGTACTCTATCTCAACCGATGCGCGCGCGCGCACGTGATATTATTCGCGTTAATGTACGCCAGAAGCCTTAAAACTTCTAAAGGAAAGTGCTAACATGTTAGTTCATATGAAAGGCATTATCCTTCATGGTGGGCATGGGACAAGGCTTAGGCCATTGACGCACACAGGCCCTAAACAGATGATCCCTGTTGCCAACAAGCCTGTTTCGCAGCACGTGCTTGAGAATCTTTTAGAGGCCGACGTGACTGATGTGGCCATTGTGCTTGGAGACGTATATCCTGAGAAGGTGAGGGAGTATTATGGTGACGGCAGCGCATTTGGCGCAAAGATTACATACATATTTCAGCCTGAGCCTAAGGGCATAGCGCATGCAGTCAGCCTATGTGAGGGCTTCGTAGGTAGAAGCCCATTCATCGTCTACCTGGGCGACAACCTGCTTAAGGGAGGGATTAGAGGATTTGCTCAGAGGTTTATGAAGTCTGACGCAGATGCTATGATATTGCTATGTGAAGTGAAAAATCCCGAGAGGTTTGGTGTGGCTAAGTTTGATGGGAAACGCCTCATAGGCCTCGTTGAGAAGCCTAGAGAGCCCCCAAGCAACTACGCTTTGACAGGCATATACTTCTTCAAGCCGATAATATTCGAGATGATAAGGCAGCTTAAGCCATCGTGGCGTGGGGAACTTGAAATAACAGAGGCTATTCAAATGCTTATAGATAAGGGCTACAGGGTCGAGTACGACTTCGTGAGTGGATGGTGGAAGGACACGGGGACGCCTGAAGACATACTTGAAGCCAACAGACTCGTCCTAGACGACATGGAGGCGAAAATCGAAGGAGAAGTTGAGGATGAAGCGTCCATTCAGGGCAGGGTTATCCTTGAAAAGGGCTGCAAGGTGAGGCGTGGAGCCCTCATAAGGGGCCCAGCGATAATAGGAGAGGGGACTGTGATCGAATCCGGCGTTTACATAGGCCCATACACGAGCGTGGGCAAACACGTCACTATAAGGCGCGGCGAGATAGAGAACTCAATAATTATGGACCACTGCACGATCGACGTCAACGACAGAATAGTTGACAGCCTAATAGCGCCCTACTCCACCATAATCTCAAACAAAAGCAAGCCCACGGGGAAACGCTTTATACTCGGCGAGAGATCACACGTTGAAATATAGCCTAGTGGAGGCTTCATAAAGTTGCTTGAAGGCATTAAAGTTAAACCTTTGAAGAGACACTTCGATGAAAGGGGCTTCTTCACAGAGGCTATGAGGGCTGACTGGAGCGATCTGCTAGGCGAAGACAAGATGGTTCAGGCAAACCTATCTATGAGCTACCCGGGCATAGTTAGAGCGTGGCACAGGCACCTAAGAGGACAGGTCGACTACTTCCTAACCCTCAAAGGGTCGCTGAAGATATGCGCCTACGACGAAGAAAAACAAGAGCTGGAGGAGATAATCTCAACTGGACAGGAGCTTCAACTCATTAGGATCCCAGGCATGTACTGGCACGGCTTCAAAGTTATAGGTGAAGAAGCAGCGCTGCTACTCTACTTCACGAACAGACTCTACGACTACGAGAACCCAGATGAGGAGAGGAGACCCTGGAACGACCCGAAGGTGGTGCCGAAGAAGATAAACGGTAGAAGCGACGACCCAAGATGCAACAAGCCATGGGACTGGTTTGCACCGCCCCACAAATAGTGGTTAAATAGGAGAATACTTATCTATCCTGGCTTCTATCATCTTTTGGTATAACTAATGCGTGTCTTGAAGAATGTGGGGATAAGGTTTCTGGATAGGGAGGTTAATTGCACCGCTCTGTTCGACAGCGGCTCTGGGATTACGGCTGTTCAGCGGAAGTTCTTCGAGGAAAGCTTTGGTGCCAAGTGGTTGAAGCTCGGTAAGCCCATAAAACTCTACTGGATCAATGGCGAATTCATTCAAGTGGACAAATATGCCCAGATTACCATAATAGTAAACGGCTTCATCCTCCCAGAAACGGTATTCATCATAGACGAATTCAATGAGGAGATTGAAGTGGAGGGTGGGAGGATACGTCTCCCAGAATTAATAGTAGGCTCTGGCACCATGGATAAGTATGGAATAACATTAGATCCGAAGGAGGGCGTTAAATTAACTGGAGCAACCCTATTACTCTAAAAATACACATTTCGACTACTATAACATGAGACATGTTCAGATTGAAGCTTCCTGACAGATAGCTGGGGAAACCGCTTGAAGATGCTTGTTACAGGCGGGATGGGCTTCATAGGCTCAAACTTCATACGCTATGCGCTTTCCCATTACAGCGATGTTAAGATCGTTAACTTTGACAATCTATCTACTGGATCAAACCCGGCGAACCTTAAGGATGTTGAGGGGGATGCTAGATACACCTTTGTAAAGGGCGATTTAACGGAGTATAGGCAGCTGTTAAAGCTCGTTTCTGGTGTGGATGCCGTAGTGAACTTCGCTGCGCAAACGCACGTTGACAGAAGCATCGCAGATCCCAGGCTCTTCTTCGAAAGCAACACACTTGGCACCTTCAACCTGCTTGAGGCATGTAGGGAGAAGGCTGTCAGGCTTGTCCACGTTTCAACGGATGAGGTTTACGGCGAGATAGCTGAAGGCTCTTTTAGGGAAGAGGATAGGCTTAAGCCCTCAAACCCGTACTCAGCTTCCAAAGCAGCGGCGGACATCTTCATACTCTCATACTGCAGGACATATGGGTTGGACGCTGTCATAACGAGATGTACAAACAACTTTGGACCATACCAGTTCCCAGAGAAGCTCATACCTAAGACCATAATTAGAGCTAGCCTAAACCTGAAGGTTCCAGTTTACGGAAAAGGAAGAAACATCAGGGACTGGATATACGTGCTCGACCACTGCGAGGCTCTGCGACTAGTCCTAGAGAAGGGGAGGGCAGGCGAAGTCTACAACATCTCAAGCTACAACGAATACGAAAACATCGAAGTCGTCAGAAAGGTGCTACAGGTTATGGGGAAGGACGAGTCGCTCATAGAGTTCGTTGAGGACAGGCCTGGGCACGACCTACGCTACAGCCTAGACTCCTCCAAAATCAGAAGCGAACTCGGCTGGAAGCCCAAACACAGATTCGACGAAGCTTTAGAGCAGACGGTGGAGTGGTACTTAAAGAACGAGTGGTGGTGGAAACCGATAGCAACAGAGGAAGTGCTGCATCCAACACCTTGGAAGGCTAGGCCCAGAGATACGCTATGAGGATCCTTGTAACTGGGTCGAGTGGGCTTCTAGGCAGTAAGGTTGTTAACCTAGCGTTAAAGCGCGGGCACACAGTGTTCTCGGCTTACAACAAACACCCTGTGGAGGCAGGCATAGCCTTAAAGCTAGACCTCACAGACGCTGGAGGCGTTAAAGAAGCGATATGCAGGATCAAGCCGGATACGATCATACATACTGCAGCCTACACTAACGTTGATGGATGTGAGGAGAATAGGGACCTTGCATGGCGTGTGAACGCTGAAGCCTGCAAGCACATAGCTGCATCCTCAGCCGAGGTCGGCGCCCACCTCGTCTACGTCTCAACAGACTACGTGTTCGACGGTGAAAAGGGATTCTACAGCGAAGAGGATCCGCCGAACCCGATAAACTACTACGGCTACACGAAGCTGATGGGCGAAGAGTTCGTGAAGCAATACGCCAGAAGCTGGTGCATAGCCAGAACAAGCGTCATCTACGGCTGGGGAGGCTCAAAGCTCAACTTCGCAACATGGCTCATAGAAAATTTAAGGAAGGGTGGCAAAGTTAAGGTTCTCATCGACCAATATGTCTCCCCAACGTTGAACAAAAACCTCGCGGAAATGCTCGTCGAAATAGCTGAGAGAAGACTCTGCGGTATACTCCACACAGCTGGAGCTAGCAGGGTAAGCAGATACGAGTTCTCGAAGATGCTCGCAGACACCCTCAACCTCAATCCAGATCTAATAGAGCCTGTAGAGATGGGCGAGCTACACTGGCGGGCTAAAAGGCCTAAGGACTCATCCCTCAACGTAAGCAAATGCTCGAACACTTTAACGTGGGCTAAGCCCCTAAAGCTTAGTGAAGCACTCGAAGCCATGAAGCTTGAATGGACCGGCACGCCGCTTGAAGCCGATAAACGCGGCTATAAATAGTCAAAAGAGGCGTATGAAGCTATTTAGACTTGAAGCCTAATATCCAACAAAACCATTTATAGATGCCTACATAATCATCTCTCGGAGGCGGATACGTTGGGGCACACCTATGTGAAGGCTACATTCTACAACGCTTCCGACTACATTCAATATTTAGAGGGGAAGCTGAAAGTAGGCGATGTTAAGAAGGCTGAGGTGGAAGCCCTGGTCGACACTGGAGCAGCTTTTCCAGCCCTGCCCGAGGAAATAATCGCTGAGCTCGCTTTATCGAGCCTAGGCGAGCACCCAGCAGAAACAGTAGAGGGATCTAGAAGAGTGGAGCTTGTGGCCAACGCAATAATAAGGATAGAGGATAGAATGGCTCAATCACCGGTCATCAAAAGACCTAAGGGCGCAACACCGCTAATAGGCGTAGTAGCCCTAGAGCAGATGGGCTACAAGGTGGATCCAACGACGGGTAAACTCGTCAAAGGGCTGCCCCTAATGATCTAAACAATATCTAAGACGGATAAGAATTCTCAATTGAAAGCACGTATGTATGGTGTTGATTGGGTTGTTTGTTGAAAAGGTTGTCATCACCGCCGCTGGCCTTGGCACTAGGCTTCTTCCAATTAGTAAGGAGATGCCTAAAGAGATGCTCCCAATATTTGTTAGAAGCGTTGGCGGTCTTGCCTTAAAACCCCTTCTCCAAGCACTCTTTGAGCAGCTTTACCTCTTCGGCTTTAGGGAGTTCTGCTTCGTTGTGGGCAGGGGTAAGAGATCAATCGAAGATCACTTCACACCAGACTGGGGGTTCGTTAAGGCCCTCAACAATAGGGGGAAGTCGAGCCTTGTGAGGGATCTTGAAAGCTTCTACAGGATGGTTGAGGATTCTAGGATTGTGTTTGTTAACCAGCCTGAGCCTAAAGGCTTCGGACACGCTGTTTTAATGGCTAAGCCGTTTATAGGCGATGAACCCTTCCTGGTTTGTGCAGGCGACACCTACATAGTCTCAAGGGAAAACGTTTTCCTGAGAAGGATGTGTGAAGCCTTCTCCGATGGAGCTGGAGCTGTTTTGCTTCTTCAAGAGGTTCGGGACCCGAGGCGGTATGGTGTCGCCGTGGCTGAGAGGGGTTTGGGCGACGTTTTTAAAGTTGTTAGGGTTGTTGAGAAGCCTGAAAGGCCTCCTTCGAAGCTTGCCATAATGCCCTTCTACATTTTCAGCCCTGAAATAGTCAAGGTTTTGGAGTGTTTGGAGCCGGGTGTGGGCGGAGAAATCCAGCTTACAGACGCTATTCAAAGGCTCATAGATGGCGGATGCAGGGTTGTAGGCGTTATGCTTGGAGAGGATGAGCTGAGGCTTGATATAGGCACGCCTGAAACCTACTGGGAGGCCGTCAAAACGTCCTATGTATACTTTAGGCGCAGTAGGGGTGGATGGGGTGCGCTTGGATTCTGAAGTTGGAATGGAAGCCTTCGTTAGAGGGGTTGATGCGAGTTTCCTTAAAGGCAGAAGAGTCTTGATTACGGGTGGGGCAGGCTTTATTGGAAGCTGGCTTGCCGAAGCATTGGCAACGCTTGGCGCTGAAGTGACCGTGCTTGACAACCTGTCGACGGGAAGCCTGAAAAACATTGAGCACCTGCTGCACCTTCCGAACTTCAGGTTTATGATGGGTGACGTGTCAAACTTTAAGGTTGAGGAGAGGTATGATTTTTTAGTTCACGCTGCAAGCCTTCCAGCACCAGACCTCTACGTTGAAAAACCTGTTGAAACCATGCTGTCCAACAGCCTGGGAACCCTAAACATCCTAGAAGCCTCAAGAAGGCACAACGGGGTAGTCCTCTACACTTCAACATCAGAAGTTTATGGAGATGCTGAAGTAATACCCACGCCAGAAAGCTACTGTGGTAGGGTTAACCCCGTAGGCATTAGGTCTCCGTATGAGGAGTCGAAGAGGTTTGGGGAAGCCCTCTGCATGGCATTTTTTAGGCATTACGGCGTCGACGTGAGGATAGCCCGTCTATTCAACACGTATGGCCCGAGGCTTGACCCAAACGCGAGATACGCTAGAGTAATATCCAGGTTCATAACCCAAGCCTTAAGCGGCAAACCGATAACCGTCCACGGGGATGGAAGGCAGACCAGAAGCTTCCTCTACGTGTCTGACGCCGTGGAAGCCTTGGTTAGGATGATGGTGAAGGAGGGTTTAAAGGGCGAAGTGGTAAACGTTGGGAACCCAAACGAGGTAACGATATTGGAGCTGGCTCAGCTCGTGAAGGAGCTCACAGACTCCAAATCTGAGGTGGAGTTCCAACCTCCGAGGCCTGATGATCCTAGGAGGAGGTGTCCCGACATATCCAAGGCGAAAAGCCTCCTAGGGTGGGAGCCGAAAACCACCTTGGAAGAGGGGCTTAAGCACACGATCAAATGGTTCAAACAGGTGCTAAACTTATGAGGCAGAAGGCGCTCTCCTTCTTCGGCTTAGGCTACGTCGGGCTGGCAAGCGCGGTGTGCTTCGCCAGCAGGGGCTTTAAGGTTATAGGCTTCGACGTTGACCCTGAGAAGGTGGAGTTGGTTAAATCTGGCAAACCCCCCTTCTACGAGCCCCAACTTGACGGCCTTTTGATGGAGGCTCTGAAAAGCGGGCTGCTGTCCTTTACAAACAGCCCAGATGAAGCTGTTGAAGGCTCCGATGTAACCTTCATAACGGTTGGCACTCCAAGCAACCCTGATGGAAGCATAAACCTTGAGCAGGTTAAAAACGCCTCAAAGCAAATTGGGCAGGCGCTGAGCGGGAAGAGCGGCTATCACCTTGTTGTGGTTAGAAGCACGGTTACCCCTGGAACGACGGAGAACGTTGTTAAGCCGATTATTGAAAGGTTTTCTGGAAAAATGTGTGGTGACGGCTGGGGCTTATGTTTTAATCCGGAATTCCTCAGTGAGGGTTCAGCTGTAAACGACGCTTTCCACCCTGACAGAATAATTATAGGCGAATTTGACAGAACTTCAGGAGAAATTCTCGAAGAGCTTTATAGAACGTTTTACCGAAGCGAAATGCCTAGGACGATGAGGACGACGTTAGTTAATGCGGAATTGGTGAAGTATGCTAACAACGCCTTCCTAGCCATGAAGGTCAGCTTCATCAACATGATGGCAAACCTATGCCAGAAGCTTCCAGGAGCTGATGTTGAGGTGATAGCCCAAGGCATAGGGCTTGACAAGAGAATAGGCCCCCTATTTCTGAAGGCTGGCGCAGGTTGGGGTGGAAGTTGCTTCCGAAAGGACCTTGAAGCCCTACTTGACTTCGCCCTAAAAAACAGCGTGGAGCTGCCGCTTGTTGAAGCAACCCTTAAGGTTAACAACGCCCAGCCGTACAGGCTTGTTGAGCTGGCTAAGGAGCTTATCGGCGAGCTTAACGGGAAAAAGGTATCAGTATTAGGCCTAGCCTTTAAGCCGGAAACAGACGACATGAGGGACGCAGTATCCATTAAAATTGTTAGAAGACTTCTCGAGGAAGGCGCAAAAGTGACTGTTTACGATCCGAAAGCCATGGGGAACGCGAGGAAAATCTTCGGCGAAGCTGTAGAATACGCCGAAAGCGTTGACGACTGTTTGAAGGGTTCAGTGTGCGCCATTATAGTTACGGAGTGGGATGAGTTTAGAAAGCTGACGCCCCAAAAGTTTATAGAACTCATGAAGATTCCCGCCGTTGTCGACGGCAGAAGAATATACGAACCCGAGGCTTTTTCCTCGAAACTGAGGTTCACGGCCGTTGGGCTTGGAGAAAAGAGGTACTACAACCCGGCACTTGCCGTAAACGCCGTAATCCGCAGAGACAAAAGCATTCTCCTCGTTAAAAGGAGCATTGAACCGTTCAAGGGTTTATGGTCCCTTCCCGGGGGCTTCGTTGAACACGACGAAGCCGTTGAAGAATCGCTTGAAAGGGAAGTTGAGGAGGAGACGGGGTTGAAGGTTAAACCGTTAAGGATTATAGGCGTCTACTCCAACCCCTTGCGCAGCCCAGTTAAACACGTGGTAACGATATGTTACGAGTGTACAGTGTTGGGAGGCGAGCTAAAGGCTTGCGGAGAAAACACTGAGGCAAAGTTTTTCCCGATGGACAGCCTGCCAAAACTAGCATTCGACCACGAAAAGATCATAAAAGACTATCATAAATTGAAAAATGCGTTTTACAACGGCAAAAAGCATACACAGCATGGCAAACTTTAAAAAGCAATGCAAGCAAAACCATTGTGCGTGATGGTTGCATGGCCAGTAAGGATCAGGCAGTAGGCGGAGCAATATTTGTCGCCTGTGTCGTCGTGGCTGTAATTTACGCGGTCACCTTGTTTTATCCTCAATGGCTTTCAGTTCTCGGCGTGAACGCCAGTTCCGCAACAGTTCAGTTCTGGACTGTAGCCATCCCCGTTTTCATAGCCTTCATAGCCGTAATGGCCATCGGCGCCTGGATAGGCTGGACAATGGCGACAACGCCGCCCCCAAAACCAATAGAGGAAATTGAAGCTGAGACAAAAAGCGAAGCGGAAGAGAAAACAAATGCACATGCAGAAAGATAAATTCATATAATGGGC
>Ga0315298_1007571_pt1 | contig 14229 bp, 15 predicted proteins | sample WHS_1_MG_FD_203077 | JGI IMG/M metagenome (GOLD analysis project Ga0315298, IMG submission 203077) | Extremophilic microbial mat communities from Washburn Hot Springs, YNP, Wyoming, USA - WHS_1_MG | ecosystem: Environmental > Aquatic > Thermal springs > Hot (42-90C) | place: USA: Wyoming... | reverse complement strand
TCTAACTGCTTGCTTATCCTCTCAAGGTTCCTGCGCATCGCACTCAACTCATAGGAGAGGTTCTGGAAATACACACGCTCAGTAAAAGGAGAAAGAGCGGGTTTTGCAGCACTCTCCTGGGGTTGCACCGCCACAACAACAGGGCCCGTATGCTTTGGGATAGCAGGGGCCTGTGGTGCGGGAGCTGTGGATTTCTCCTTTACAGGTTTCTCAGTTTTTGCCATCTCTTTCCTTGCCTCCTTAATCCATTTCCTTATGGTCGTGTAAGGAACAAACTTGTGCTTGCCCGTTTTCTTCGTTATGAAATCGCGAAGCTCACCCAACCGCGCTACTGTTATCTGTTCCCCCTCCCATTCCTTCAACTTGGAGATTATGAGTTTCTTTACATTTTCATCGAGGGTCACACAACCACCTATGGCCTGGCAAGCGTTATCTCAATTGCAGAGACCTTGCTCACACTTCCATCCTCGCTCGTCAACTCCTCAGTCATTATGTGCACATCCTTAACCTTGGCATCGTTGACGAACCTGTTCCTCACAATCTCTGCAACATCAACTGCCCTGCTTATAACCTTGCCCCTGGCCTTGACGACAACTTCCTTCACACCGCTGTTAAACTGCGTCACCACTGCCAGCACATAGCTCATTATATTCTTCTTCCCTACAAAAACCACATTTTCGTTTGCCATCTATCACACCTCTTGTATCACTGGTTTTCTCTAATAATAGAGAGAGAATTATTTAACCTTTACTTATAGGGAATGGGTTTAGTTTATCATCTGCAATTCACGGGATGCAATGTTTCTGGCGCTCGTGCACACTGCATTGTGCGAGATCACAAGGAGTGCATCGCGCTCCCCATTCTTTATGAAATGATAGGTTGCACTGTTAGCTATATCCGGGTTATCGCTTTCGAGTGCAATCTCAAGGAGTATGGCCTGTGCATTCCTCTCCCTGAGGAAGGTGACCACTTTCATGAACGCATCCCTCTCAGTGAGCGCAATATTCTTGAAATCATCACCCTTCATCTCGGATAGCAGGTTGTCAAGGATTGCATAAACCTGCGTGCGTATCTTTGAATAAACCTCCTTCTGCTTCTCATCATTTGCGTTCTGGCTGAGAATGAGAAGGTTCAGGTCTGATACGCGCAGGAGTTCACCGCAACCCAGTATGATCCTCCTGTTATCCGTTGAGGCAAGCATCTCTATGCTCTGGTTCACCTTGGGTTCGCGCATTATCTCCTCCGCACTAATCTTCACTATCCTATCCGTCTGGACAGGGTCTTTCTTATCAGTATCCCTTCTATTCATATTTACCTTCGATTGCTCCTTCATACTTCCACCCCGAGCAAAATGAATTATACGTAAGATATTTTAAGCCTTTCCATCCTTGGGGTTCAAGTAATTTGGAAATGCTTATATAATTATAGGTTTATACTTATATAAGTGAAAACTAAAATAATTCAGGCACTGGCTGACCCTACGCGTTTTAAGATTATTGAGAGGATTGGTGTGGGGGAGGTTTGTGCATGTGAGTTTGCCAAGCATGTGGATGTGAGCCAGCCCGCAGTATCCCAGCACCTAAAGGTGCTTCTTGATGCGGGATTAGTAACGGTTAGGAAGGATGGGACAAAGAGGGTGTACTCGCTTTCACCATTGGGTAAGAGGGTAATGCATGATATATCAAGGTGGTAATGTGAGGATTGAAGTTTTAGGTAGCGGATGCCCAAACTGCAAGAGGTTGGAGGAGAATGTGCGCACAGCACTCAAAAAGGCGGGCAAGGATGCAGAGATAGTTAAAGTAACAGATTTCAGGGAGATCCTTGCATACGGTGTTATGCACACCCCTGTACTGGTAATAGATGGTAAGATTATGGCGGAGGGAAGAATACTCTCAGTTGATGAAATAGTAAGGATGCTGTGAGAAGATGGGTGTGCTTGAAGATTTTGGGGCATGGGTGGTATACACTCTACTTGGTATGGTTAAGGGAGACCCATTAGCAGAGGCGTTGGATTTCTTCATATATGATACACTCAAGATATTCCTGCTTCTTTTTGCAATAACTTTGATTGTGGGGGTTATAAGAACATACATTACACCTGAGAAGATAAGGGATTTTCTTGCGCATAGGAAGTATGGAACGGGCAATGTGCTCGCAGCATTATTGGGTATACCAACACCGTTCTGTACATGCTCCGTAATCCCGTTGTTCATTGGGTTTATACGTGCAGGTGTGCCTCTAGGTATTACGTTCTCTTTCCTCATCTCGAGCCCTGTTATAAACGAGGTCGCAATCGTAATGCTTCTCGGGTTGGTGGGATGGCAGATTACTGCACTGTACATTGGGATAGGGTTTGTGATCGCTGTTGTTGTGGGGTATGTACTTGGGCGTCTCCATCTTGAAGACCAGATCGAGGAGTTTGTGCTCACATCCGATGTAAACAAGGGGGTAAGCAGGGATGGAAAGGAATTAACATTTAAGGAAAGGGTAGGTATTGGGTTTGAGGAGAGCAAGAGGATTGTGGGAGAGGTGTGGCTGTATATCCTAATTGGGATAGGGATTGGTGCGCTAATACACGGGTATGCACCTGAGGATTTCTTCCTGAAATATGCCGGGCCAGATAATCCGTTTGCAGTCCCTGTAGCTGTACTGATAGGGATCCCACTTTACTCTAATGCTGCGGGAACAATACCTATAGTGCAGGCACTGATGGCAAAAGGGATGGCTACGGGTACTGCACTTGTGCTCATGATGTCAATCACTGCGCTCTCTTTCCCGCAAATGCTCATACTTAGAAAGGTTGTGAAAACAAAACTGCTAGCAATCCTCGTTGCGATACTTGCAGTTTCGTTTATAGTGATAGGTTATCTGTTCAATATGGTTTTGTAATGCGCTAATACATAAATCCGAATAAAAAGAGGGGGATAGTCCTTTCCTCTATGAGCGCTGCATCCTTTACAAGGTAGTCTGCTTTTTGCTTGAACGTCTTGCCAGGGCCTCCAACTTCAAAAACCACATCATCGATTTTGAAGTCCGGGGTTTTTGCACCGCGTTCTGTTTTCATATAACAGATATTGTCTACATGGTTGACAAAGAACTCCTCACGAAGGGCACCGATGTCCGGCTGTCTTGATTTTACTGTATTGAAATATGCTCTAAATGGGAAGGCCAGATAAAGTTTTGGTTCTTTTCTTATTGATGCACCTTTTCCGCAGGAGAACACTTGTTTTACTATACCGATCTTTGCCAGATCGTTTATTATGCTTATAACTGTCGGCTTTGAGAGGTTTACTGAATTTGCCAGTTTAGAATAGTTTGTTTCTGAAGGAGAAGAGAATGAGATGAAATAGAGAAGACTGAAAATATCATCTGCGATCTTCATGCTCATTTCTCTGAGAGAAGAGAGGTCTGTGTAAATGATCTTCTCAATAATGTTCTGTATGGAATCATAAAAAAACTCCTTCTCCGTGGCATACAGCACCCCTCCATAGTTAAAGTATTCTGAGAGATAAGAAGCAACATTAGAGTATTCTAACATTATTTTTTTTCTCTGCTCGTAATCTTCAAGCTGCCTCAGTGAATGTATAGGCAATTCCTTACCATGCTTAATCGAAACATACTCGCGAAAAGAGGCGGGTTTCATATAAAAGAGAAGTGCCCTCCTTGAAAGTTCCCCGCCTTTCTTTTTTATCTCCAGAGCAGAAGAACCAGAAAAGATGATCCTTCCTTCACCTTCATCATAAAGCGTTTTAAGGTCGTTCTCCCAATAAGATTTAGTATGAATTTCATCTATGAAAATATGTTTATAGCCTCTTTCAATGGCGTATTTAACCACATCGTATATTGACTCATCCCTGAAGTATGCGGCATCTGCAGAGAAATAAAATGCATTTTTTGTTTCCCTTGCCAATTGGAGAAGTGTAACCGTCTTGCCTATACCTCTTATACCATAAAACCCCACAAAATAATCAGCCGGTACAGAGGCGATTCTATCGTAAAGATACCTCTTTTTTACATATGTTGATGCCTCTCTAATCCTGCGCTCACTTTCAAACAGCGCTTTTCCAAATATTTCATCGTTCATGTGTTTATCTCACCACCTATATTTATAAATTTTTGCATTTTGTAAAATTTGCTTAACAATTTGCATGCATTTTGTAAAGTGTAATTAACAAAATGCTAAGAAATAAATCAGAATATAAAATGGATTGATACAGTCGTTTTATTCAAAGGTGCATTTTGTAAAATTTGTTTAACAATTTGCATGCATTTTGTAAAGTGTAATTAACAAAAGCTCGCTAGAAAATTTACTCAAAGAAACATCCTCTCCAATGCGTCAAGATAATCCTTAGAGTACCACTCCTTAAGATTCCAAAGGTCAACATATATCTGAGGTAGTGGGGCAATATTTCCAGCGGGCATAAATGGATCCTTTTCGAGAACATAGATATTTAGTGGCCCTTTTTGTTGTGGGAACCTCTGCACTATCTCTTCAAGCGTCTTTTTATCTGCATACACGTAAACTTCGCTGTAATCTGCCGGGGCATCTTTGTATAGAAAACGGTATCCTGAATAAGCGGTAAAAACTACTTCCGCAGGCATCCTCCCTTCTATCTTCTGAACAGGGAGGTCACACCTTGTTTTGTAAATTATATCTCTGGCAAGGTTCCTTGAAGTTGCCCAGAACGTGAGGGTCTTTCTAATATCGAGTATATTAAAAGAACGGGCCCTCTTCTCTATGGCGCCTATAACCTCGAGCGGTTTCAATGCATTGCTGACTGTGCTAAGGGAAAAACCAAACATCTTGGAGAGAGAAAGCTGGGTAAATGAAAGCTGTCTTCTCTCAAGCGCCTCTGTGAGTATATAGCGGTAGAGCACTTCCTTCTTCTTGAGCATATTTCTATATGTAGAGTTGATTATTTATAAATGTTTCTAAAAGTTTAGAAACTAAGTGATCTTGTACACGCCGCCCTCTATCTTTATTGCCTTGCCGTGCACAATCGCATCTGCAATCTTCTTCCTTGCAGATAAAAGAAGCCTGTGGAAGGTGGGCTGTGAGATGCCCATCTTTTCTGCAGCCTCCTCCTGCTCCAAACCCTGCAAGTCTTTCAACCTCACAGCCTCAAATTCATCCACGGTTAAGATAGATTCCTCTAACCCAACCATCCTTACGCCTGCGGGTTTGAAGTAGGTTATGTTCGGCTGGAACCTTACCCTTCTGCATAGCCTTGGCCTTGGCATTATTTCAACTCCTTGAGCCTTGCCTCTATATCTTTCTTTTCTTCCTCAAGGTCTTTAAGCATTTCCTCAAGGACTTTCTTCTGCTCTTCCTTAGTCAAGGTTATGGGGTTTGCATATCTTGCGCCGAATCCTCTTCCGTAGCCTCTACGCATTCCACGGCCGCACGGCCCCAGGCCCCTGCCTGTTAAAGGCCCATTCCCAAATGGTCCTGTTCCATCTCCATATGGCATTTTCTCACCTCCTTTGTAATGAATATATATTCATTAAAGTTTATAAGGGTTTCTATAGCCAAAAAAATTACGAGAGAGAATTACCCGCTGTTTAGAGGAATATGCTCAATACTTTGCTTTACAATAACACGTGTATTGGGCGGCACATCGTTTGAGATGATTGCGCCTGGGCTGATTATGGAATTGCCTCCTATCTTCCTGCCGGGCATTATAAGGGAACCCACACCAAAATTCACATTCGGCCCCACAACACACCCCAATTTATGCCTGCCGCTGTCATATTCATTTCCGTTGAGGAACATCTTGATAGTGCCCCTATCGAAACGGAGGTTTGCAACCTGTGTGGATGAACCAAAATTGCAATTCGTGCCTATTATGCTGTCCCCTATGTAAGAGAGATGCTTGGCCTTTGTACCTTCAAGGAGTATGGAGTTCTTAACGATCGTGGACCCGCCAACCTCTACATTTGGCCCGAGATAGGTATACTTGCGTATGTGCGCAAACGGGCCAACGATTGCACCGCGCGATATATAGCACGGGCCTTCTATGTAGGAGTTGAATACCTGTGCGCCTTCCTCAATAACCACATTACCGGTGATTGTACTCTCCTTCACTGAACCTTTAATGCTCGGTGCCAACCGCTCCATGAAAAGCTCGTTTGCAGAGAGCAATCCCCAAGGTGTACCTATATCATTCCAGTACCATTTTGCAATGAGACCGTACAGCAACCCCTCATTGCACAACTCATAGAGTGCACTCGTGATCTCATACTCGCCGCGCTCGCTCACACTTACCTTCTCAATCTCCTGCGCGAACCGCGCGCTCATTACGTAAACACTAGCATTTGCAAGGTTTGTCTTCGGGTTTGCGGGTTTCTCGATTATGTCCACAACCTTATCGCCGTCGAGTTGTGCAATACCATAGCGTTTTGGGTCGCTGACCTGCGCGAGGAGCATCGACCCTGCACCCTTATGCCCAACATGAAAATCAATGAGGGATTTAACATCTGGGAACTCTGCGATTACATCACCTGCAATTACGAGTGCATCCTCACCTTTGAAAAATGGGAGTGCTGACATTAGAGCGGCTGCAGAACCCCTGCGCCTCTCATCCTGCACAATATAGGTGAGGTGCGCATTCCCGTACGTATCACCAAAATGATTCTTTATGTGGTCAAGGTTTGAACTGTTCACAACGATTGCAATCTCATGTATACCGCATCTATTCATAGAATCGAGTGAATATTCGAGTATGGGCCTCCCGCCTACTGGGAGCATGCATTTTGATATATTCTCTGTAACCGGCTGGAGCCGGGTACTCTTTCCTGCAGCGAGAATCACACCTTTCATCATGAACACCAGATTACAATTCTACGCCTAAACTTTTATACCTTCAACTATTTTCATCACACGCGAGTAGACTGAACGCGCGCTCTCTTCATCCTTATGCTCGCATGTTATGCGCACTATATTCTGAGTATTACTCTTGCGTATGAGTACACGCGCATTATTATACTCAAAGAGAAGGCCGTCGAGTGTGCTGAGCATTTTAACCCTCTGTTCACCCGCAAGTTTTGCGCGTATCATACTCATGGATTTATCTTTATCGTGAACCTCAACCTTCCCGCGTATAGTCGAGTAGGGTTTATAATTCGTAAACCCGCGGTCGCAATAGAGTTTTGTAAATTGAAGCGCTGTCAGCACACCGTCTGCGGTCAGGAGGAAGTGCGGGTAGACATACTCACCGCACGGTTCACCGCCAAACCTGCCTCTCTTCTGGAGTGCACGTGCAATAAAATTGCTGCCAACGGGTGTAATCTCAACTGAGACACCTTTGGTTTTCAGTATATCACTCACGAGTTGAGATGCCTCAACTGTAGTAACAAATGTATCGCCTTCACTGCATAGTGCATCTGCCATGTTGAGGAGCTGGACATCTTGGTTCATCACACCATCGCGCGTCACGATGCGGCACCTGTCAGCATCGGGGTCATGCGCAACTGCAAAGTCCGCATCAAGCTCGCGCACCATGTCAACTAGATATGCGAGTGCGTTCTCTGTGGGTTCTGGCTCTCTGGAGAATGGGTGGGATAGTTCTGCATTCACTGTTACTACATGCGCACCTGCACTCCTGAGTATAAACGGTGTGTAATTAGCAGCCGTACCATTGATGCAATCGATGAGCACTTTAGGTTTTCTGCTTTTTATTGTAGAAGTATCGACCTGCGCGAGAGCGTTCTGAATGTATAGATGGTATGCATCTATGGTGAAGAGTTTGTGTGAGGGGGCTGGGGAGGATGGGTACGGTGTGATACCCTGTGCCTCTGCACCACGGAAGAACATCTTTATCCCGTTATCATCCATGGGGTTGTGAGAGGCGGTTATCATTATGCCTAAACAGTTTGCATACTTTGTATAGAATGAGAGTACGGGTGTTGGGGCCACACCTAACGAATGAACCTCATTACCGTTTTGGAGGAGATGAGAGGTTATGAGATTGTATAATGCGGGGCTTGATGGCCGGGTATCCATTGCGACTGCAACCTTCCCCTGCATACCGAGTGCATCTATCGTTCTCGATATTCTCGAGAGGAGTACATCGTTGAACGGGCCCCTGAATGAATAGTCCATCGGGAATATTTAGAGAAAGGAGGTTTTTATGCTTGCGGGCAGGGTAGGGTTTTTAATTCTTATTCAGCCTAAACTACAACCATGATACAAGTATGCGATTCATGCGGTACGCGTACCACTGATTACACTACAATAAAATGCCCCAAGTGCGGGGAGAAGATCATCAGGTGCGCGCAGTGCAAGAGTAATATGGTAAAGTATACGTGCAAGAAGTGCGGGTTTGAAGGGCCGTGACTGATCATGATGCGGGAAGGCCTGCCTGATAATTCTACTGTTGCCCTTTCTTTTGGGACTAATGGTGTACGGGGCACTTTGGAGAATATTACACCTGATTTTATAGCGCAGTTGTGTGCATCGTTTGCTACGTGGGCGCACAGGGATGGGTTGCAGGTGCTGGTGGCCCGGGATACGAGAACAACTGGCGAGCTTGTAGAGGGTGCAGTTGTGAGCGGGTTGTTATGGGCAGGGGCGCAGCCAGTACTTCTCGGTGTAATGCCATCGCCTGCCGTTGAATACCTGAGTAAAAAGAGAGGGATACCTTCTATAATAATCACATCTTCGCACAACCCGCCTGAATGGGTTGCACTCAAGTTTAATGATGAGCGCGGGGTTGCACTCACAAAGGAGCGCGGTGTAGAGGTTGAAAAGATCGTGAAGGAAGGGTCATGGAAGAGGACTACGTGGGACCGCATCCCGAGAGTGGTGCGTGATGAGAATGCTACCGAAGAGTATAAAGAGGTTGTGAGGAGGGGGTGTGGGTGTACCAGTGAGATGCTCAAGGGAATGAAAGTTGTGGTGGATTGCGGGAATGGAACTGCGGGGCATATTGCACCACAACTGTTCAAGGAATGCGGTGCACATGTGATAACATTGAACGCACAGGAGGATGGGTTTTTCCCCGGAAGGAATTCTGAGCCCACAGAACAGAATGTGCAGGATCTCATAAAGAGTGTGAAATCTATCGGTGCAGACCTCGGGATTGCATATGACGGTGATGGGGATAGGCTGGCATTGGTGGATGAGAAGGGGAATTATGTGCTCGGGGATAAGGTGTTTGCAATAGCTGTTGGGATTATTTATGAGGAAGGTGGGGAAGGTGATGTGGTTACAACTGTTGCAACGAGTAATCTGATCAAGGAGGTTGCACAGAGGTATGGGCATAAGGTCAAGTATGTAAAGGTGGGCGCGCCCTATATTGCTGAAGAGATGGAGAGGGGTGTGTACGCAACTGGCGGTGAAGAGGTTGGCGGGATCATATGGCCGAGAATACATCCTGGGAAGGATGCGATTGTGAGCAGTTTGAAGATTGCTGGGATGCTCGCAAAGAAGGGAAGGAAGTTGAGTGAGGTTGTGGATGAACTGCCAAGATTTGTTAATGTGAAAGTAAAGTTCCAGATGGGTGTGGAGCGGTTTGAGAAGATAAAGAGGTTGCAGGAGAGGATGAGTGGGAGGCCTAACGCGATAGTGATTGATGGGGTACGTTTGGATTTTGATGATGGGTGGTGTATTGCACGTGCGAGCGGGACTGAGGATTGTATACGAATTTTCGGAGAGGCTAAGAGTGTTGAGCGGGCCCGTGAGCTTGTCGAGTTAATGAAGAATGAGCTCAATGCATAAATTTTAGGCCGGGGGGCCTTAACAGAAAGGTATATATACAAAGGGGTATAAAGGTTAATGAGGTGAATTACATGGGTTCTACATTTGAAGAGGAGAAGAAGGGAGTAAAAATTACTGAAAATACAACGAAGTGGTTGGAGAAAAACCTTAATCAGAAAGAGTTCAATTTGCTCATCCAGGCTCTTGGAAGTAAAACGAGACCTTCAGAACTTGCACAAGGTAATCTCGAAATTAGTAAAGATCGAATGAATCTTTTAGATGTTGTATATGGTCGCATGAACCTGCATCTTAAAGGTAATAACGCCTATTTGAATTCTGAGGACATAAAAGCAATCAGAAAATCTATGGAGATGGCTGAGTTCAAGAAAAAGGTCCCAAATCTTGTAACTACAAAAGAAACTTATGTTGCAACTGCACAGAGAGGAGCACTTACTTTTAAAGTTGAGGTTACAGGTAAAATAGAAGGTAATGTATCGGATGTACTTACGGCTATTACAGAAGGAAAAGCAAATCCTGAACAGCTCAAAGAAGAGGGAGTTAAGATTTATTCTGTGGATGTTGAGGGGAAAGAAAAAGAAGTAGCTATTGAAAAAGCGCTGCCTCTTCTAAAAAATGCTAAGTTTACGGACATAAGACCTAAACGGGAGTAAAAATGAGAAAGGAGATTAAGAAATCATTGGTTGCTGCGGCGGTTGCTGCAGCGATTATGTTTCAGAGCGAGTTTGTACACGCTAAGAATAGAGTACCAACTGAACCACCTGCAATAGTTAAGAGTGAAAAAGAGATAAAGAGGGTTAAGAAATTGGAAAATGGTATAACCGTGGAATGTAAAGCAAACTCTGAAGATGGGAAAGTTACGTATACATACCATATTGATGGTAAGGAAAAAACTACGAGTACAGATGCACAGATAAAGGGTGAAAATATTGTTGGGTTTGATTGTTTTGAGAACAAGACGTTTATTGTAACCAATAATGGGGCCGTATTAACAGACGGATATGGAAAGGCCTGCTTGGGGAGTCTAGATGATAGTGGGGATGGAAGGTTAAGATTTACGAGCATTAAGGTTTCCTGGAAGAAAGGTGATAATAAAAGTGAAGATGCTGTTAAAGCATTCATAAATAATAATGCAGCTGTGATGCAACTTAAGGATAATACAATTCGTGTATACTGTGATGATTTGGAATTGTACAGAATAAATAATAAGGAAAGAAACATAGATGTGAAGTTTTTCTATGATTATGTGATCATTGTTAAGAAAGGGACAAATCAGATTTTGCACATTACTAAGCCGGGGACGGGTATTGCCTACTCAGTAGAAGAAAAAAAGATGTTTTTTGATAAGGAAAAGATGACGGAAATAGAGAAAGAAGTACTCAAAGAAATTTTAGATGAAGCCTTCGAAAAAGGAAACAAAAAGTAATTAAAATGCGTAGAAATGCAAAAGACGCGATTATAAATTTGATTTCGTAGGTGAACGGTTTTTAGATTAAACATTAGGTAAAAAATCTCAATAAGAGGGATTATCTAAGTTTCATCCGACGCTTGAGGATAAGGATTTAAAAAGGCCAAAATCACAACATACCTGCATTGTGGGGGTAGTTGAGATGGCATATATAAGCAGGTATGATGTGGAAAAACTTATACGATGTAGCACGCCATCAAAGATCCGAGTGGATGAGGAGGCCACCGAGGAGCTCTTGTCCATAATCGAGGATAAGGCGGGCAAGATCGTTGAGAAAGCAATCTTTATAGCAATGACAACACGCGATAAGAGGAGAAGGGTAACAAAGAAGGTGCGGCTTACAAAGACAGATATCAACATTGCAGCAACTGCACTATAATTTTTATTTATAAATTTCATATGTAATCCTATATCATATGCCAACGGATAACCTTTACAGGGAGAAGGTCTGGGCGATCGTAGCAACACTCGAAAAAGATGAGAGATTCCTTGCCGCAATCCTCATATACTTGGCCACATTATCCGTACTCTTTGCATTCCCCATCTTCCCAGAATATGCGGTGCCGTTCATTGCACTCATCCCGGCCGCCATAACCTATTACAACCACATACTTGGAACAATCCTGTGCGTTTTTGCGGGGCTGAGTGCAATTGTGTATCAGACGCCCGTATTCGGCTGGGTGTACACACTCGTTTTCTCAATAACACTCGTAACTGTGTTCAACTACTGGTTCATACTTGCAATACTCCAGATTATTGTATTTGCACCGTTTGCAAAAGGGCTTGGGCTGTTTGGTGGCATTATAATTCCTGTAATATTCCTCACAGCGCTCAGGCTGGGTGCAAAGAGAAGCCTGCTCGTAACCCTCCCCGCGGTTTACATTGTACTACTCCTTACTGCAATGTGGGGGGTTGATAATGGCGCATTCATTGTTGTGAACCACGCTGCTTATGAGAAGATCAGGGAGGGGATACCCCCGGAAATCATTATGCCTGTTAAAGAGCCTACAAATGTATTGAATATAGCCAGCGTAATGGTTGAGGCATTCCAGGGGATGTTCAGTTCAGATGTGTTTACATACATTAACCCGTTGATAGGGCTAACCTGGAATACCACGATTACACTCCTATTCGGGGATGTGGGCTTGCTCGAGATCCTCGTTATAGGGGGTGTAATGTACTTAGCTTCTCTTATACCAGGGATTGTGCGTGGAAACCTAAGGCAGACATATGCCACGATTGTATTCTGGCTTCTCATACCCGCATACTACTTCTTTGCACTGCTCACGAATAATCCGTTCCACTGGCAGATCATAATTTATGTGGGGCTCACCACTGCACTCGTATACTATCTGGACCTGAAAAAGTTCAAGATTGCAGGGCAGACGGAGGCCGTGCTCAGGGAGAAGGAGCAGAAGTTCGGCAGGTTCGGTGTCCAGGACCTCGGGCTCGCATCCACAACCAAACTCAGCGATATCGGAAATTATGAGGATGTGAAGAAAGAACTCAGGGATGCAATACTCATGCCCCTGCAGAGGAAGGATATAAGCGTGGCGTATAACATACAACCGCCTAAAGGGATACTGCTGTTCGGGCCTCCGGGTACAGGTAAGACCCTGCTTATGCGTGCGCTTGCAAAAGAGCTTGAGGTGGGGTTCTACTATGTAAAGGCATCACAGTTATTATCCCAGTATTTCGGGGAATCTGAGAAGAATGTGAGCGAGATATTCACGATTGCAAGAAAGAATGCACCCGCTGTATTATTCTTTGATGAGATAGATGCAATAGGCAAGAGCAGGGAGTATGCGAGGGGGGATGAGGCGGCTGCACGTGTACTCAGCACAATGCTTGAGGAGATGGACGGGCTCACAAGCGATAATAATGTACTCGTGGTGGGCGCCACAAATGTCCCGCACATGCTCGATAAGGCGCTCATAAGGCCGGGCAGGTTGGACAAGATCATATACATGCCGCTGCCGGATGCTGAGGGGCGCCTCAAGATATTTGAGGTTCAATTGAAAGGGATACCGCTTGCCAAGGATGTGGACTTGAAAGTCCTTGCAAAAAAGACCGAGAGGTTCTCCGGTGCAGATATTGGGAACCTGTGTAAAGAGGCAGTACGGCTTGCTGCTGGGAGGGCGGCGCAAGCGGAGAGGATTGAGCCGGTTACAATGGATGATTTCCTTAAGGTGCTCGCCTCCGTGAAACCGAGCACAACACTTGCTATGCTTGATGATTATGAGCGGTTCAAGCTTGATTATGAGAGGAGAGTGGGGGAGGAAAAAAAGGAGAAGGAGAAAGAGGTAACGTGGGAAGATGTAATCGGGCTGGATGAGGTTAGGAGAATGCTCAAGGAAGCGGTGGAGATACCGCTCCTGCATGAGGAATTGCTGGAGAAGTATGATGTGAAGCCGAGCAAGGGTATACTGATGTTTGGGCCACCGGGCTGCGGTAAAACCCTGATTGCAAAAGCAGTTGCAAATGAAATGAAGGTTAATGTGTTCACAGTGTCTGGTGCAGACCTGTTGAAGAGAGGGTATGAGGGGGCCGTTGCCGTGATTAAGGAGACATTCAACAGGGCGCGGGAAAACCCGCCTGCCATTGTGTTCATTGATGAGATAGAGAGTGTAGCGCCCAGTAGAGACTTGTACAGCTCAAAGTATGTGGAGGATGTTGTCACGCAGATACTGCAAGAGATGGATGGGGTTAAATCGCTCAAGAATGTGGTGCTCATAGGCGCCACGAACAAGCCGGAGATGCTGGATAAGGCGCTCCTGCGCCCGGGCAGGCTTGATAAGATCGTATTCATACCGCCCCCACTCAAAGAGCAGAGGATAGAGATGTTCAAGAGATTCCTCGCAAAGGTGCCAAAGGAGGACATTAATTATGATGTACTCGCAACTGCGAGCGAGGGGTTCACTGGCGCGGATATCAGCAGTGTGTGCCAGGAGGCAAAGTTCGGGCTGGTGAGAAAGGGAATTGCGGGAGAAAAGGAGAGCAAGCTTAAGACAGAGGATGTGCTTGCTGTGATTTCACGCAGGAAGCC
>Ga0315298_1007569_pt1 | contig 14231 bp, 11 predicted proteins | sample WHS_1_MG_FD_203077 | JGI IMG/M metagenome (GOLD analysis project Ga0315298, IMG submission 203077) | Extremophilic microbial mat communities from Washburn Hot Springs, YNP, Wyoming, USA - WHS_1_MG | ecosystem: Environmental > Aquatic > Thermal springs > Hot (42-90C) | place: USA: Wyoming... | reverse complement strand
GAAAGAAGATCGAACTTGGCAAACGAGTGGTAGTAATCGGCGGTGGAAACGTAGCAATGGATGCAGCACGCACCGCCAGAAGGCTGGGTGCAGAACAGGTACAGGCTGTTTGCCTCGAATCCAGAGTTGAAATGCCTGCTCACACCTGGGAAATTGAAGAAGCAGAAGAAGAAGGTATTTTTATCAATAACTCATGGGGACCGAAAGAAATTATCAGCAGAGATGGCAGAATATCTGGCATTGTATTCCAGAAATGCACATCTGTTTATGACGCGGATAAAAAATTCAATCCCGTCTACGACCCCACCACAACCACCCGCATAGATTGCGATAATATCATTATTGCTATCGGGCAGGGTACTGACCTCTCATCTTTGGTTACGGGAACCCGCGTTAAAACCAGCCGTGGCGGATTGATCCAGGTTGATCCAATCACTCTGGAAACGGATGAACATGGTATATTTGCCGGTGGAGATGGAGTAACCGGCCCTAAATCGGCAGTTGAAGCTATCGCACACGGTCATGAAGCTGCTATTTCCATTGAACGTTTTGTTAATGGTCTGGATCTTAAACAGGATAGAGAAAAAATAAAAGAGGAGCCTGCGCCGGTTCCTGAAGGCAAGCATCCTAAAATGAAAAGGATCCGCCAGCGTCTGATACCGATGGAGCGCAGGTTGACAACTTTCGATGAAGTTGCATTGATTTACAGTGAAGAAGAAGCCATCAGAGAAGCAAACCGCTGTCTCAACTGTGGGCTCTGCAGCGAGTGCCTGCAGTGTGTATCGGTTTGCCAGGCAAAAGCAGTGGATCACTCTCAAAAACCTGAAATACAGGAGATCAATGTAGGATCCATTATTCTGGCTCCTGGTTTTGAACCTTTTGATGCCAGTCTCAAAGGTGAATACGGTTACGGACGGATGCCGAATGTGGTTACAAGTCTTGAGTTTGAAAGAATTCTATCCGCTTCCGGACCGTATCAGGGCACAGTGAAACGGCCTTCTGATGGCAGACACCCGGTCAAAATCGCCTGGATACAGTGTGTGGGTTCCCGTGATAAGAGCTGCGGCAAGGATTATTGCTCCTCAGTTTGCTGTATGTATGCAACCAAGGAAGCGATTATCGCCCGTGAGCATGATAAAAACATCCAGCCAACCATCTTTTATAACGACATACGAGCCTTCGGAAAAGGCTTTGAGAGATATTATGAATCTGCCAGAACCCGTTTCGGAGTGCGCTATATCAACAGTATTCCCTCTACCATCAAAGAACTACAGAAAAGTCACAATCTGCTCCTTGAATATACTGATGAGAACAACCGGAAGGTTCAGGAAGAATTCGATATGGTAGTCTTATCAGTTGGACTGGTGCCCTCGGCAGGGACGGATGAACTCGCCCGCAAAATGGGAATTAAACTTGATCAATTTGGTTTCTGTCTCAACGATGAAGCAAACCCCAACTCCACGTCGCGCCCGGGAATTTACGTTGCTGGTGCTTTTACCTCACCGATAGATATCCCTGAATCAGTTATGACCGCCAGCGGAGCAGCCTGTTTGGCAGGTCAGGCGATCCATGAGGCGAGGGGTACTCTGGTTACGGAAAAGATCTATCCAGAGGAAAAAGATGTTACAGCGGAAGAGCCACGAGTAGGAGTTTTCATTTGCCGTTGTGGCACCAATATCGCCCGTGTGGTGGATATACCGGCTGTACTTGAATTTTCCAGAACACTTCCAGGAGTCGTCCACGCAGAAGAGAACCTCTATACCTGTTCGACCGATACGCAGGAAAAAATTATCAAAGCGATCCGGGAAAAGAATATCAACAGAGTAGTAGTTGCTTCCTGCAGTCCACGAACACACGAGCCGCTTTTCCAGGAAACAATCCGGGAAGGCGGCCTGAATAAATACCTGTTTGAGATGGCAAATATCCGTGATCAGTGTTCCTGGGTACATGCCACCCATATGCCCGAATCTACCGAAAAAGCTAAAGACCTGGTGCGTATGGCCGTAGCCAGAGCAAAGACCCTCTTACCGCTTCACCAGCAACGCGCAGAGATTAAAAGACGAGCTTTGATTATTGGAGGAGGACTATCAGGGATGACTGCCGCTAAAGCAGTGGCAGATCAGGGATTCGAAGCCGTACTGATAGAAAGGGAAAAGGAGCTTGGCGGCAATCTGAGACACCTTTATTATGCTGATGGCATTGCGGATCCTCAGGCTTTGCTTGCCTCTCTGATAAAAGCGGTTGAAAGTAATCCCAGGATAAAGGTTTATAAAGGAGCACAGGTTAACGGTCTTTCAGGATACCTGGGGAATTATATCACCGAAATCACCACTGATAAGGGTGACCGTGAACAGATTGAGCATGGAGTGGTAATTATTGCCACCGGTGGCAGAGAATACAAACCAACCGAATATTTATATGGACAAAATCCAAATATCATCACACAACTTGAGCTGGAAAAACGACTCTTTGAAAAAGATAATAGTGTGAAAAACTTGAAAAATGTGGTGATGATTCAATGTGTGGGATCGCGTGAGGCTGAAAACCTGTATTGCAGCCGGGTATGCTGCACCCAGGCTGTGAATAATTCTATCAAGATCAAGGAAAACAACCCGGATACTCAGGTTTACGTATTGTATCGCGATATCCGCACCTACGGTCTGCACGAATTGAACTACCGGAAGGCACGCGAACTCGGAGTTACCTTTATCCATTTTGATGTGGAGAAAAAACCTGAGGTAAAGAATGAAAACGGAAAAATTACCGTAAAGGTTCTGGATAAAAACCTGAACCGTGAAATTTTGCTCGAACCTGACCTGCTGATACTGAGTGCTGCAATCAGGCCACAGGCAGACGCTGAGGAATTTGCCAGCCGGCTAAAATTACCCTTAACCCAAGAAAAATTCGTTATGGAAGCCCACATGAAGCTCAGACCACTAGATCTGGTCAATGAAGGGATGTACCTGTGCGGTTTGGCACATTCTCCTAAAACCATCAGCGAATCCATCACCCAGGCACGCGGTGCAGTCTCCCGGGCACTTACCATCCTTTCTCAGCCCTATCTGATGGTAGGTGGAATCGTCTCAGTGGTGGACCCGGATAAATGTGCAGCCTGTCTTACCTGCGTCAGATCATGTCCTTACGATGTCCCGCGAATTAACGAGGAAGGCAAAGCCTATATTGAACCGGCTGCCTGTCAGGGTTGTGGTATCTGTACCAGCGTGTGTCCACGGAAAGCGATTACCCTGCAGCATTATGCAGATCAACAAATAATCGCTAAGTTGGATGCTCTGGCTGAGCCGGCAGTGAAAAGGAGTTAATTATGAATGAATCTTTTGAGCCCAAGGTAATTTGCTTCGCCTGTCACTACTGTGCTTACTCTGCGGCGGATCTGGCAGGCTCAATGCGGATCGAGTATTCACCCAATGTCCGCATAGTCAAGCTCATGTGCACAGGAAAGCTGGACACACTGCACCTCCTCAAGGCATTCGAAGATGGAGCGGATGCAGTGTTCGCTGCGGGTTGAGAAGAGGGCAACTGTCATTTCCTGGAAGGAAATCTAAGAGCGAAAAAGAAAGTCCAGCAGGCAAAAGCATTGCTGAAAGAAATTGGGATCGAACCTGAAAGGGTCGAGATGTTCAACCTCGGCGCCTCTGATGCAACTTTGTTCGCAAAAGCCTGTGATGAAATGACTGAAAGGGCTCGCAAGTTGGGACCCAACCCTTTGAAAAAAGCAAGAGGTGAAACCAGATGATTGTTGGTGAGAGAAAAAAATTTGATGAGATCTGGGAAAGCATTAAAAATTATAGAAGCGTGTTGATCCTGGGCTGTGGCACCTGCGTGGCAGTATGCCAGGCTGGCGGAGAAAAGGAGGTCGGCTTACTGGCCAGCGAACTGCGCATGAAAAGCCAGATGGAAGGTAAAGATATCAATATCGGTGAAGCTACCATCGAAAGGCAATGCGATAAGGAGTTTTTCGACTCTATAAAAGATAAAGCCCGGGATTATGAAGCTATTCTATCCATGGCCTGTGGTGCCGGAGTGCAATATTGTGCAGAAATCCTGGAACCCATACGGGTCTTCCCGGCACTGAATACGCGCTTTATTGGCGTTACTGAACAGGAGGGTAACTGGTCAGAGCGCTGTCGGGCCTGTGGAAATTGCGTTCTGGGCACTTATGGCGGAATTTGTCCCGTCACCATTTGCGCTAAAAGTCTCTTAAACGGTCCGTGTGGTGGCAGTAAAAACGGTAAATGCGAAGCCAGCCAGGAAAAAGACTGCGCCTGGGTTCTGATATATAACCGATTGAAAAAGCAAAACAGGCTGGAAAACCTGAAGGCAATTTTTTCTCCCAGAGATTATAGCCTCCAGGCTCACCCTGCAAGGGTAGTGAATGAATTCTACACCAGACCAACTATCTCGAGCGGAGAGGAGAAACATGCCAAATAGTAAGCTCAAACAAGCTCTAGATTCGGGGAAATTCGTAGTCACGGCTGAAGCCGGACCTTTGAAAGGCACCGATATTCGAGAAATAGAGGAAATCGCCCATCTGTTGAAAGGTAAGGTGGATGCCATCAATGTTACTGATCAACAGAGTTCTGTAATGAGGCTTGGCTCACTGGTTACCTGCCATCTTTTAAAAGAATGGGGTGTTGAGCCCATTTATCAGTTAACCTGCCGTGACCGCAACAGAATTGCCTTACAATCTGATCTTTTAAGCGCCTGGGTACTCGGTGTGGAAAATTGCGTTGCATTAACCGGAGACCTCCCGTCATCCGGCGATCATCCCCAGGCTAAGCCTGTGTATGATCTTGATTCCGTTCAATTGCTGGGAGTTATGCGCAATCTGAACGAAGGTCGAGATATGATGGGCAATGAGCTCAAAGGAAAAACCGATTTTTTCTGTGGTGCCGTAGTTAACCCGGGAGCAGATACTGAGGCTTCATTTGAGCTTCAAATCATCAAAATGGAGAAGAAGATCGCTGCCGGTGCCAGGTTTTTCCAGACTCAGGCTATTTTCGACCCCTCATCCTTCGAGAAGTTCATGAAAAGAGTGGAACAATACAAAATCCCGATTCTGGCAGGAGTAATACCTTTGAAATCAGCCGGTATGGCTAAATTTATGAATAAAAATGTCGCCGGAATAAACGTACCCCAGGCGATGATTGACAAAATGACTAAAGCCGAGGATAAGACTCAAACGGGTATTGCACTCTGTGCAGAATTGATAAAAACGCTGAAAGGAATGTGTCAGGGCGTACACATTATGGCAATCGGCTGGGAGAAAAAAGTACCGGAAATCCTCGCCGCGGCGGAACTTTAATTAGCTCGTCTATAAACATCCAATATAAAATTCTGTGAGCTTCCTGCCAGTGGAGGAAGACAGTATAAGATTTTCAGTCTGATTATCCCCCAGAATAAACACAATAAGGACTAAAGTCCAATTGTGTTTGTTTTATTCCTGTGTAATACTTTTTATATAAGAGGATGCCCCAGAGGTTTATAATGGTTTTTAAGCGAACCAGACAAACCTGCAAGCTACTAGAAATTATTTTCCCATCCAGATTATGCTTTTACCGAACTGGCAAGCATCATTTTAAAAATTTCACTTTCACCTGTGGAGGAAACGTAGATGGTATCTCTGAAGGGCAGCGATGACCTGTTGTCAGAAGAAATTATTCTTACAGCCAATGAAGTAGCTTCGTTCCTCAAAGTATCCGTTAGCGCTGTGCGGCGCTGGACGCGGGAAGGCAACCTGAAAGGTCACCGGCTTGGTGGTAAGGGCGATTGGCGCTACGTGAAGAAAGATGTGATCAATTTCCTTTACGGAGAGCAGTAAACCCGCTGCTGGATTAAGAAGGAACAATCGCAGAATTCTCTGGATTCTGTAATCACTTCAAAGTTTACAGATTAAAGAAATAGTTCGCCAAAAAGGCGTGAGAGCAAAGCTTTTCGCCGAAGGTACCCTTAAAAAATGCATCTCCAAATTAATGATCATTACTCATCGGCATCTTCACCCTCAGGAACTAGTCCCGCATATTCGCGAGTAGAAGGTCTGAGGGGAGTTCTGGCTGACAGGACATCCAGTTTAACCGCCTGTACTTTGCGATAAACTTGATTATAATCGCGACTCACACCGTCTACCTCAAGTAAAGTCTTAACTTTAATTCCGAACAGCCTTTCATTTTCTTCCAGATAAGGCAGAATCAATTCCCAATCTTGCCGGGAAAGCTCAACAAATTCACCTCCATTTAATTGCTCAGAACTGACCTTTCTCCAGGGATCTCGCAGGTAAATAGCCCCACCAGAAGCCAGTGAGAAAAGGTTTGAACCAGGATAAGGCTCATCCTGAGGTATGATGTTGCCTTCTGGATCAAAAGTTATTCCATTCATTATCACGAATCCGCCACCATTTAACGGATCACCTGCCATAAAGGATTCAGCAAGATAATCCAGACAGGTGCCGTTTATCACTACTCTGGGCTTACCGACGGCATTAATCAGCGGTCTGCCAGCAGCATTGCCCATAACATAAACCTCTCCACCTTTGGCACCATACATAAACGTTTGGCCTACATCACCGTATATGACCAGCTTTCCGCTTTTCATGATTTGCCCTACCTGGTCCTGAGCATTACCATGAACATACATCTCCAGTCCATCTATACCAGAAGCCAGATAATCCCCTGAACTGCCATAAACATCTATCCGCACACCATGAGTACCCTGAGCTAATCCACAGCCACAGAACCTCTGTCCTCTGTACCCATAGGCAATAAATTGGTTCCATCCCAGTTGATAGGCTGCTACAATCAGGCGGGCATCACACTCCTCTCCCTCAGGCGGAAAACCACTGGCATTAATCACCAGTATCTTCTCCCGATTATGTGGCGGGCGCAATTGTTTCCGGGATTCCCAATCTATTCTTCTATAAATACTCTCCGAGTCCTGGGTAAACCCCGGGATATCGTGGAAAATTGCATCCAGACTGTCTCTGATCAGGCTCAGAACATGACTTCTTCTTTTTTCTCCTGATGGAAGGTGCATATCATTCAGGAAAGTCAACGCCTTAATGGCTTTTGATCTGCATGAATCGTCAATCCTTGCATATCTGATCATCTCCTGACAAAAATCTGCGAGATCAGGGAAGCTATAGATGGCCAGGTTATCGCGCAGCCATTTCTTCAAGTTCTCGAGATCCATCCTCACAAGATCTGAGGCCTTCCGATATTCCATATCTTCGGTTAACCGCATGGGCTTTGCCAGAGGTGGCTGTACCCGCACAACCTGACCGAATTTATTCGTGCAAATCAGATCCTTTTTACCATCGCCATTCACCGAATCCCTGACAGTGAAGATAAAAGCCCCACCATCAGTAGCACTGCCTCCCCGGGCATTCCAGTACCTGTCAGCAACCGGGCAAAATCTCTTATCTTCTGCTGCTAAGCTTTTCAGGGTCGCATCAATAGCCTGTTTTTCAGAGCAGATCAAGCCGATCTGTACCTCTCCATCCTGCATGGCAAAAACCTGAGGTCTTAACATAGCAGTATCAGTGATGCCAATCAACTGAAACTGTTTCCGGTAAACATCATTGCGAGCAATGATGAAAAACCAGGGACCATCAGGAGAACTGTGGATATGATTTTGCTGGATATAACGATAGATCCGCTGTTTTACTGGAGGTAAACGATCAAAATCGTATTCCGTAGTGGGTGCCATAGCCTCAATGATATATTCGAGAGGATAGCCGAAAATACGGTTCCAGAGATCGAAAAGCTGAATGGAGACCTCGGTATCAGTCAGGAATTGAGGATAAATATTATATTGTTTGAGATATTCCGTAATAGAATGGTAGTTCGCAAAATCTCCGTTATGAACCAGTGCTTCATCCATACCGATGAATGGATGCGCTCCACCTGGATGCCAGACTTTTCCTTTAGTGGGATATCGCTGATGGGCGATCCAGCCATGTGCCCGGATATCATCCAGCAGGTAGTATTTAGCAACCAGCTCAGCGTACCCAACGATTTTCAATATCATGATATTGCGCCCGTGAGAAAGTACAAAAGCCTGTTTTTCACCCAGAGAAGCATAGAACTTCTGGTTAAGACGATACGAGTTCTGGTAGATATATTCATCCTCTGCCCAACGTGGATCGAGATCCTTCAAACGGTTTTCTTCAATAAATTGATCGAGGATATTTTTCTTCACTCTAACGAAGTACCTGCATACATCTGGTGGGCGGATTTCCAATCCCGGAATTTCACGATAATCGTCCACAGCGGGTATTTTCCCGCTACTGCTAACCTCCAGATACGGTTCGATAAATTCCTTCTCTACAAGAGGAGCTACCGCCGGATTAAGTAAAGCAATTTGCAGAAGGTAATGAGTATCCAGAATTTCTTGACTTACACCCAGATCATCAGGACATAATCCGACTGCTGCGATGCCCCCACCCTTACCATTGCCCCGGTTATGCATCTGGACGGAAGGTTCAAAAATGTGCTTGCCCCTCACCGGAATGCTGGCTATGAAACCGGTGACGCCACAGCCTCCTTCTTCTGCAGTTTTGCCATGCTCAAAGGCTCCGACCGGTAACTTGCCACGTGAGGCGATTATTCTTTCCAGTATTTCACCTGAATTCTGCATATCTTTAACCCTTATAGCACCAATTTCTTTTTTGGAGCAGGTTTATATTTCTTACGCTCTTCCTCGTCCAGATAATCCAGATGAACCAGTAAATCTGAGCGTCCCACCAGATCTTTCATGCTTTTTAGTCCATACTGCCTGAGAAGCTCACACCATTGTTTACGCCAGGCAGCATACATGTTAACCAGTCTCTGCTCAACCCATTCCTCCGTCAGTAGATAACCCAACTCGGCATCGGTAGTAGCAATGCCCCTTGCGCATCCTCTCCCACTCTCACAATTACCACAGCGGATACATTCCAGCGCCACCAGATCGGCGGTGCCTATTACTACGCCATCCGCTCCCAGAGCAATTGCCTTGGCAGCGTCCATGGCATTGCGGATGCCACCACTCGCCATTAAGCAGATTTCATTACGCACTCCTTCGTTAACCAGGAACCGATGGACCCTGGGGATTGCATATTCTATCGGCATCGCAATATTTTTCTTGGCGATGTCTGGAGCCGCACCAGTACCCCCATAACTCCCATCAAAATGAATAATATTTGCCCCTGCATAATAGCTACCGACTGCCACCATATCGGCATCTGCAGGAGTGGAAACCTTAACCGAAACAAGTGCTCGTGGATTGATCTCCTTAATCCAGTCCACATGCTTTTTGTGATCTTCCACAGAATAAACGCTGTGGAAAGGAAACGGAGAAAAAAGAGAACTGCCAACAACCGTCTCCCGGATTTTTGCCACTTCAGGAGTAACCTTATCCCCCAATAGATGACCACCCAGCCCGGGTTTAGCTCCCTGAGCGTATTTGAATTCCACCACAGGAGCCAGTAATATGGTCTCTTCTCTGACGCCGAAAAGACCGGTGGCAACCTGCGTGATAATGTTATCATGATAAGGCTTGAAGGCTTCTGGATAACCCCCTTCACCAGTACACGTCAGAGTATTCAATCTGCGGGCTGCTCTTGCTCTGCCTACCAGAACAGGCAAAGCAGTTGATCCAAATGACATACCCCCACTGTAACAGGGAAGTGACAGCTTTCTCACCGGGCGCCCATCCTTTCTCCTGTTCAAACACAAACTGGTATCGATCTCTTCATCCGGTATATTCAAATAAGCATCCGGATCAGGTATTTTAAATCGTATCTTATCAAATCCACCCCCGGAATACCCGAGGTTATATTCAAGATCTACATAAGGTAAATCACCCGTTTCTGCCATATACCAGTGCCCCAGGATCATTTCTGCCGACCACCGGTAGTCTCCGAAAGTTTCCAGAATTGGATTTAATCCAATCGTTAGAGCTTTCTGAGGGCAATTTCTGACACAATGAAAATCATTGACCTCACAGGCAGGTCCGATGCATTTATAGTCAAGCGGACGCACGGGTTGGGTGTAATTTTCATACCTTAAATGGACACCATAAGGACACAATTTCGCACAGAGTCCGCAGGAAATACACCGCGAATTCCTTCTTACCACATACTTTCCTATCGGATTTCTGAAGCGGGAGGGCATTAATTTTGTTTCAGGTAACTTCATACCTGATTCCCTCTCCAGACTGGTTGCCAATTCGCCATTTCTCATATCTTTACCCTGTTCCGTAAACTTTTCGGGATCCGAAGAGCGGTCCAAAACTTTCCTTTTCCAGATCCTCAAACCACATCGAACGTCCTACTTCCCCACGCATTCTCCGCGCCTCGCGGATACCAAAAGCTCCCATCACTTCCAGAAGCTGGCTATGCCAGGCGCTTGCCAGATTAACAATGCGCTGACAGCCCCAGCCAGGCTCAATTTCACTGAGTTTAACCGGACAGTCTTTCCCCTGTTTGCACCGATAGCACAAACGGCATTCAAGAGCCAGCAGCAGAGGAATATCCACACCGACTGCATCTGCTCCACAGATCAGGGATTTCGCCACGTGTTCTGCCATAGCGATACCACCCGAAAAGAGTAAATTTACTTTGTGACGAACACGATTTTCCACCAGCTTTAAATGGATTTCACGGATCATATCTTTCAGATACCGAGGCTGTGAACCATTTGTTTCGCGTCCATCAGGTGTGCCGTAAAAATGAATGGTATCGACATCGGTGCCTGCCAATTCCAGCGCACGGTCAGTAGCCCGTGCATCCAGAGGTAGCCCAACCGAAATAAACACCTCCGGTCTGACTGCTCGTAATCCTGCGAACAATTCTTCAATTCCCGGCTCATTTTTCAATTCAATCATCCGGCACTTCAGGATCAATTCAATATTATTCTTGATATTTTGCCGTGTTAAACAGGGAACCAGATTTAACGTATAATCGCTCAAAGCCGGCGAGTAACTCTCAGGTCGAATAAAAAACAGCGTATCAATCTTTTTTGCAGCCATAGCCATGGCAAGGATCTCTTTTACCGAAAATACCCCAAAATCAGGTTCCTGGAAAACGAACGGCACCGGAATTTCCAGAATCGGCTGATCCGCCAGCGTAAGTGAACCGTCCTGCTTGAATTTAAGTCTGGTGGGGCGACGCGATAACTCAACCAGTGTATTAATATACTCCCGTCCATGAATACCATCCCTGGTTGGCCTTACAATTTCAGACATATCCGTCCAGATTGAATCAAACCCTTCCCCTGTAAAAGGCCCGCGGTATCCCGCTCCGGAAACCGGTACTTTACCGGTATGAGCCTGAGCCCAGGTCGAGTTAATTATGCCAGCCGTCCAGTAGTTATCTCCAAGAGTCCGGTATTCTGGATTAACTGCCAGCGAAAAGATGCCTCTGGTACACTCTTCCACACAGCGCAGACAGCTTTTGCAGGTATAAAGGAATTCCGGCGTTTCCATACTGCTCCAGTGCAGGAAATTTTCTTTAAAAATCCCGTAAACACAGCGCTTTTTGACGCAGAGTCTACAACTACCTGCACAATCCTCGCGAAATTCCACCGTTATATACTTCCCGATTGGAGGAAAACGCGGATCCGTATTTTTTGCATGAATCTGGTATTTTCTGGGCATAAGCTACTCCAAATCAAGCAATCGCAGGTCTGGGTAAAAGTCCGGCTGCCTTGATTATCTCAGGGACTTTTCTTTCCCAATCGATTGCCATGATATGAATTCCATGAAGACCTTTAATCTCAACCAATTCCTGGATAATTTCCAGACAGATGCGGATGCCTTCTTCAGGTGCCTTATCGCCCGGAGTATTTTCCAGGCGCTTTAAGATTGCTTCAGGAAATGTGATCCCTGAAACCTTTGTAGCCATATATCTTGCCATCCTGGCTGATTTCAGTGGCGTGACTCCAGCAAGGATATGCACTTTTTCAGTCAACCCTTTTTCATAAGCCAGTGTTATCCATTCTTTAAACCTTTTTACATCAAATACACACTGGGTCTGGATGAACTCTGCGCCAGCCTGAACCTTCTTAGCCAGACGGATAACCCGGTATTCAAAAGGATCCGCAAAAGGGTTTTCTGCCGCTCCGATAAACATTTTCGGGGCTACATCCAGCTCATGTCCGCTCATATCTCGACCTTCATCGCGCATAACCTTCAAAGTGTGTATCAAGTGAACGGAATCGATATCATGCACATTAACAGCCCCAGGTTCACTGCCAAATGTCTGGTGATCTCCGGAAAGGCACAGGATATTACGGATACCTAGCGAATATGCCCCCATGACATCAGACTGTAAGGCAATGCGGTTACGATCACGCGTTACCATTTGCATGACTGGCTCAATGCCCATATTGACCAGGTGGGTGCAGGCAGAAATACTGGACATCCTGACAATAGCAGTCTGATTATCCGTTACATTTACAGCATCAACATAACCCTGTAGCAGGGCAGCTTTCTCTTTGATAATCCCGGCATTTGACCCCCGGGGAGGCCCCACTTCTGCAGTCACGGCAAATTTGCCGGCAGATAAGATCTCCTGTAACCTGCTGATTTTCATATAACATGATCCTCTCTGAGAACTTTGCGTGGTCCTCCGGCATAACTTGTTCGCCAATCTTTTGGTGGAATATATTCCGCCAGTTTATCTAAACGTCCTGACGATTTAGCCCGGTCGATAATCAATTGCCAGGCACAGTCTGTTTCCGAATTAACCTCACATTTACCATTTCTGGATCCTCCACAAGGACCATTAAATAGCTTTTTAGCACAGCGACTGATTGGACAAACTCCTTCGAACTGATGCACAAAGCAATTGCCACAACCAAGGCATTTCTCCGTGAAAAGACCCTGCTTTTCCAGAACTCCGATAAATGTTGTATTTACACCGGGTAAAATAGGAATTCTGGGAAAACGACTGGCAATCATCTGAACTCCGGCCCCACAGGCTAAGGATAAAACCGCATCGCAACGGGCGATGGCTGGAGCTGCCTCCCGGATGAATTCATCCTCGCATTGTCGCTCAATAGTCTGCTCTTCGATCTGGATCGGTTTACCCTCCCTTTTAAAAGCTAAACGCAGGGCAGAGGCCAGAGTTGCTACTTCATCTTCTCCACCGGCAAAACATGTCTTTACGCACGTGCCACAACCCAATATAAGCACCCTTTTATAAGGAGAAAGGTATGACTTTATCTCAACCAGTGGTTTTTGTTCACCGACGATCATTGTTAATAACTCCCTGTCAATTCAGACCGCCGAACCTGCTTTTGATAGGTCCATCAAAGTCTGCCGGACAATTTTTTCTGCTGTATCGATATCCTGGCGTGTTAGGTTGTGAATTCTCAGGCGATCACTGCCAATACCAATTTCATTCAAGAGCTTTTGAACACGTTCAACTCGCTTCTTTGCCCGCAGGTTGCCCTGCTGATAATCACATGATCCTTCAGGGCAAACCAGCACAATTACTGCATCTGCACCAGCTTCAAACGCTTTAAGCAGGAAAACCTCGCGGATTACGCTGGAGCAGGGCATCTTGACACTGGAGATCTCGCATCCGGGAATATCGAGCATTGAAAGATCATGCAACGCATTAAAACAATGAAACAGGCTCAATTTCAATTTCACTGTCTCGCCACTACTGGCACTAGTACCTGCAGACGGTCGAACAGAAGCAGTAGTCATTTCAGGACACCCCCTGATATTTACTGGAATACGGTAACCGCTTTCCGTATGATAATTATATAATTGCATAATAAACTGATAATGTCAATCCCCTTTTATAACCTATATTACGTTCATTTGACAAACAAACATAATACTAAAAGCCAGGTATAGCGGAAAATTATGTTGAATTATTGCCGCATAACATGCAAGAAAAGCAGACCTGTTAAAACTCGCACTTTCTCTTTGCGTGTGTCCTGAAAATCTCTTTTGTACTTGACACAGCTACCTGTCCCTGTGATATAAAAGGGTTAACCCTTTTCCAACTAATAACAGAATTTTAGAAAGGGAAAATGAATCCATCGTGTATCCAATCAATCCTGTTCTTGCGTATAAGTGACTGTTTTCAATTTGTTTAAATAAACTGAAGGAGGATAAAAATGAATCGAGTTGCGGGAAAGGTCGCTGTGGTTACCGGGGCGGCCAGTGGGCTGGGTAAGGCAATTTCCACGCTGCTTGCTAAAGAGGGAGCTAAAGTAACCCTC
>Ga0315298_1007568_pt1 | contig 14231 bp, 13 predicted proteins | sample WHS_1_MG_FD_203077 | JGI IMG/M metagenome (GOLD analysis project Ga0315298, IMG submission 203077) | Extremophilic microbial mat communities from Washburn Hot Springs, YNP, Wyoming, USA - WHS_1_MG | ecosystem: Environmental > Aquatic > Thermal springs > Hot (42-90C) | place: USA: Wyoming... | reverse complement strand
CTGGGAAAAAGAAGACATATTATTATAGCCCTTTCGAAAGGGAGTTTGAAGAACTACTACTTAAAAACTTACAAAGAAAATTAAGAACATGGTCTGGAGATTCTATATTGTCAGGTTCTATAAGGCCCTATAAAGTTAGCTCAAAAAATCAAAGAGTTGTTATCTATAAAAATACGGTCATAAAAGGATGGGATGGTATCTTTGAATTAACACTCCCAGAAGGGCTTTTCAGAATCGCATTTGAAGCAGGTCTTGGTGCAAAAAATTCGCTCGGCTTTGGGTGTATTGAGGTATGGAGGAAAAGTTTACGTGCATGACAAAGATTTTTTTCAACAAACATTTGTGTTAGAGCCTTATCCTTTTCAGACCAAAGTTTCAGAGTGTGTAGATGAAGGAAAGTTCCCAATTTTAATCAAAGCACCAACAGGGACTGGAAAAACCGAAGCTGTTTTATCATCCTTTTTATCTCAGTTTAAAAGCAATAAGTTTCAAATTGCTCCGAAAATGATATATGTATTGCCGATGAGGGTTACAGTAAACAGTATTGCCAAACGGATCAAAAAATATGCACAAAAAATATCACCTTATATTTCTGTTGAAGTCCAACATGGAGATGTTCCAAATGCACCATTTTTTATTGCAGATATTGTTGTAACAACTCTTGACCAGTTTCTTTATGGTTTTGCAAGAGCAAGTCAACAAGTTGGACACCATATTGATATGCCAGCGGGTGCTATTGCCTCGTCTTTGGTTGTCTTTGATGAAGCCCATATGTATAGGGATGAATTTACCTTTTCAATTATGAGAGCCACAATGGAAATTCTTTATGAAAGCAAAATTCCTTTTGTGATTATGACTGCTACGATGCCTGAAAGCCTTGAGAAGAGTCTTTTTGAAAATATTAATGATTATACAAAGATAGTTGGAGAGGATGTTATAAACTCAAAATTAGAAATCAAAATTTGGGATGAACCTTTATTTGCGAATAATGAGGTTAATATAGATGATGAGCTCTTAAGAAAAATTAAGAAAAAGAAGACCCTTATAGTTCTTAATCAGGTTAAAAGGGCACAGAAGGTATATGAAGAAATAAAAAAGAGGTTAGGATTAAGTGAAAAGCAGATTGTGCTTCTCCATTCAAGATTTACAAAGAAAGATAGAGAAAGACACGAAAATACTGCTTTATCTTTAATCCCTCATAAAGAGAATGGGAAGATAAAAATTCCTGAAGGGGTGGGGATAGTTGTCTCAACACAGGTTCTTGAGGCTGGAATTGATTTTTCAGCCGAACTTTTATTAACTGAAGTTGCACCTGCAGATTGTCTTGTTCAAAGGGCAGGAAGGTGTGCAAGATATGAAGGGGAAGAAGGGGAGATGATAATTTTTAATATTAAGGATAATGAAGAATACAAACCGTATGAAAAGAGACATATTGAGGAAACTCTGAGATGGTTGAAAGAAAATTCCGATTTCAATATCAAAAATTTTAAAGAGGTTCAGAAATTTGTAAACATTCTTGATTATAAAGTAAATGATTTTGAAGCATCCGATACTTTAGTCGATTTATATGAATGTGTTTTATATGCAGATACAAAGCCAGAAAATATTCAAGTAAGGAATAGTAAACCTTCCTATTTAATAGTGTTAGAAATTACTGAGGAAAAAGAGAAAATACTTGAAGAAAGGTTGAATAAGAATGTGGACGAAATAAAAGAAAATTCTTTAGAAGTGGATATAAAGTTTACGTGGTGGTTATTTGAAAGGAGTAAGAAAAAGGAGGGACCGATAAAATGGGAAATAAAATGGGCTTATGACGGAAAAGAGAAAAAAAATAAATTATATGTCCATAATTTATTTGGAAAAGATAAAAAGGAGGCGCAAGAGGAAGATCGAAGGATTAGACCTTTTGGAGTTTACATATTAGATAAACAGTATTATAACTCGGAAAAAGGAGTGGTAATTGATGAATGTTGGATTATATAGTGCTCCAAATGAACTATATATAGAGCATATCAGAAAATGTATAAATAAACTTGAAATTATTTCTCCTGTTTTTGAATATACAATTCAGAGAATTTTTTCTTTAGAAGATAAAAAAATACAAAACTTACTTACTGATATGATAGTATTTCACGATATTGGAAAACTTACTGAGAATTGGCAAAAGAATTTGGGTGAAAAATTACCATCTCATGCTCCAATCGGTGCAGCGTATCTCTATAAAAAATTTGTAAAAAATGATACACTCGACGATTTGAAGAATGCAATTGTCTTTGCAGTTGCCATTCATCATACTGACAGTGGGCTTCTTGGAGACAACATCGAAAGGCCATATGTTCAGGCAATAATGGATGGAATAGTTCGTAATGATGGAAAAATTGAATGGGCTTCAGGTATTGAAACTCTATCAGTAGAATTTTTCCCAATTGAATTAAACGAATTAACAATTGAAGATTTAAAAAATATGGCAAGAGGATTAAGAATCTGGGCAAGAAGTGGAGGATTTTTAGAACAGCATAAAAAAAGAATACAGGCATCCCTTATTCATCATATACTAAAACTTTGTGATATCTCAGCCGCTTCTGAAAGAAAGGAGTATCAAAAGGAAGACGATGAAAATTTATGGGGAGGATGGTTAATGGTGGAAGAGATAAAGGAGTATATAATCAATATTCAACAGCGGAGGAGTTATGAGGCTTGACATCATAACACCTATTTGGACAGGAGATATTGATTCAAAGAGCGATTCGATTGATTCCACTGGAATTCTTGGCTCTTTAAGATGGTGGACTGAAGCCATTTTGAGGGGTATGGGTAAATTTGCCTGCGACCCTGCTGGAGATGAACGCTGCCCAGATGAAATGCAATATTGTCCTGCATGTCTTATTTTTGGAGCAACTGGAATTAGGAGACTTTTCAGGCTGGAAATAAGTGGTGGAGAAAAGATATTTGATGGTGGAGCAATAAATATAAAACCTGATCAAAGAAACAGAGGATGGTATCTGGGAAGTGGTCTTATAGGAGAAATTGATGTGAACATAATTCCACTGGATAGGGATTTTGATGAAAACCTGTTTCTTGTTCCTTTAGCTATTGCCTCTAAATGGGGTGGCATAGGAGCCAAAACACAACATGGATATGGAGTTGTGGAGTTGGTAGATAAAGTTGGATTAAGGTTTGAAAACTTCAAAAAGGCATTGGAAAAAATCCTTAAAAGTGAACGACTTCAAAAACTAAACATAAAGGAAAGAAACGCTACAAACGATGCATTGCCAAATATAAAGGAGATGTTCTTTGCGAAGGTTCAATTTGATATTCAGAATAATGAATGGTGGAAAGAGATTGACGGGATAAAACCCGTCAGCAACGACCAAAGATTAGAGAAGTGGATAGAAACAGGTTCAGTTCCTATTTCTCCTGCGATAAAGAACTGGTTGAGATATGATGATGGTAAAAATTTGTGGCAAAACAAGGACAAAAATAAAGACGAAAGAAAAGAAAAAAGAAAAGAAAATTGGTTGTTTGGAACTACGGAAAGGGTTTGTCTATCCTGTTATGAAAAAGTAAATCAAGATGGAAATAATCGGCAAAACTTTTGGTGCTCTAATTGCAGAAAATCTCTTGAAAAGGAAGAAACTTTTGAGAGAGTTGCTTCAAAAATCAATGTTTCATGCGCCTACAGAATTAACAACACAACATGGGAATTTCGAATCTGGGGATGGATTCCTGAAAGAGAAAATCCCGAGGGATTTGATAGAAACAATTTTTTGGTTAATTTAAAACAAACATTAAATGGGAATGGCACGATAACCATCCCATGGAAAAGTCTTTTAGGAAATCATACAAACAATCATAAACTCAAAGTCTGGTGGGAATTTAACTCTCCAAATGATACTGTGAAGACAAATGGAAGCGATATTAACAAATATCTACAGAGTCTTTTAGAAGACAAAGGAGGCAGTTGATGAGTTACGATTTTTATGTTGATTTTCAAATTCAAAACAAGCGGGATATAGATGACCTTACTTCACGTTCCGGAAAATATAGAGGATTAACTGATGTTTTATCAAGAATAATGCTTTTAAATACTGCTTATGGGATAAAAGAAAAATTTCCTGACAGAAGAGACAAACCAAATAAGATAGACCCTAATGTATATGCAAAAGTTGGAGAAGGAGATTATCCATCAGGTCTTAAAGCATTGATTCATTCAAACGGTAATTATAATGACCAGCTAAGATGCAAATTATCCGAGATCTCTCTTCTTGGTTTAAACTTGCCAATAGAAATTTCAGCACTCCTCGAAGGAAGCTGGATTATTGAATTTCCTATCACCTTGAAAAAGCCATTTATATCTAAGGATGATGTGCCCCTTTATATCATTGAAAATCCTGTAAGGAAAGACAGAGTATTTGGCGTGCCGTTTACATCTTCAATGGCATGGAAAGGAAACCTGAGATGGACAATGATGAAGACTCATATGGAGCCAGTAGCAAATGATCCATCAAGGTTCGCTGAGATACGCTATCAGCATACCCTTTTATTTGGAACTGAGAAAGGGATGGAAGAGATGGCAAAGGGATGGACAAAATATCTTGATGATTTATGCCCTGATGCAAAAGAGGACTACAGAAGCAAATTAAAAGAACGGTTTGGTAAAGATGATGTTCCTTCTCTTACGGGAATGCTCTATTTCTATCCTACATTCTGGGAAAGAATTGATTTGGAAGTTATCAATCCACATGATAGAAAGACAAAAACAGGCAAAAATCCTATTTATTATGAAGTTGTGCCCGAAGGCGCGAAGGGATTCTTCAGACTCTTATATTTGCCACTTTACTATTTGGGAGCACCGCTTCCTGAATTGAAAAATAAGGTCATCAAAGACCTTAAAGATGTCATAAAGGGTTTGGAAGAGATGATGCTAAAATATGGTTTTTCAGCAAAGAAATCCTCTGGATATGGGGTAATTGAAAATAACTGGGATAGAATAGAAAGCAGATTGGTTATAAAAGAAATATCGGACGCCCACAAGTTTAGGAATTTTGATGAATTGAAACAAGTTGTTGACAAAATAGAGAGGGGGACAAATGAGTAGTCTTCTTAAGAAATTAGAGGATAACAGAACCGCAATCCTCCTTGCGGAGATCGGAGCATACTTACATGATTTAGGCAAAGCGAGAGAAGAGTTTGTTGAGCATTATGCCGAGAATGGTGGTTCTGGATGGGATGGGCATAATTTTCCTTCAAAACTCCCTAACAACTTAAAAGAATTGTTAGAGAAAATTAAAGTGGAAATCTGTAATGAGCATGCATCGCTTTTGGATTTTATAGAAAAACATCATAAGGAAAAAGAAGGGGATGGGAATCTATCTGATTGTGATGTGCCACCATTAATCCGCCTTCTCTACGCTGGCTGGAACGGTTATGACGGAATGGACTCTGGCTTAGATAAAGGTTCAGCTCAGACAAAACAGAAAAAAGATAGTATTTTCATATCAACTGCCTTTGGACATGAGCCTACTAAAAACAAAATGGAAAACAACTTAATAGACAAATTAGGCAACGAAATAATTAACCACGTTATTGAAGCCCTACAACGATACACACAAGACTCAGATGTTGTCAGATTAAGGATGGATATTTTAAAAAATACCAAAGAGTATTATCTAAAATTTTTAGGCGAGACCCGTCGCCCTGCGAATGATGTAACATTATGGGACCATTCTTATTCTGTTGCATCACTTTATAAATGTGCAATTGTAAAAAATATCATAGATTGTTCCCGTGCTTCATTTGATCCCTTAGATTTCAGGTGGAATATTTTATCTATCAATTTGTCGGTATTATCTGTCCTTGCTAAAAGCATCAAAATCGGCGATGTGTTAGGATATAAAGAAAAAATTGATGAAGCATTTAGGGAAATTAAAACTTTGATTGAGCTTACCTATCCAATTGGAAATGAAATCTATCGGGATACCACTGGTATTTATTTTATAATTCCTGACATCGAGGTAGGGGAATTAAAAGAGGAAATATTTAAAGAACTAAAAGAGGAAATATTTAAAAAACTAAAAGAGATAGAGCCTGCATTTATGGCTGAAATAATGATAAAAGAAATGCAACCTATAAAGGTTAACAACTATAAATTTAATTGCATAAATCAAACACAAATTGCCAGTTATATAAAGTCGCAAAGGAGAAACTTAGAGAATGTTTTGAAAGAGAATTTAAAAAGAATCCTTCCCGAATCGAGGAATGATGCCCTTAAAGAAATACCTTATCCTACATCAAACAACAGGCTCCCTTTAGATAAATTTATTGGTGAGAATTGGGATAACAAGGAAGTTTGTCCTATCTGCCGATTCCGCCCCATGGAAGAAAATTCGGATGGATGTGAACATTGTCTCAAAAGAAGAAAAAGCCGCGCAGAAAATTGGATTGAAAATCCACCGCAGACTATCTGGCTGGATGAGGTTTCTGATCACAATGATAGGGTTGCTCTTCTTATTGGAAGTTTTATTCTCGATAAGTGGTTAGATGGAACACTTGTTAAAACTTTTGCTATTAATAAAACCCCGGAATCCAAAAATCCCTCACCTGCTCGCATCAGGCGATGCTGGGAAACAACACAGGAATTTATTCAAACTACCATTTTTGAAGGTATCCTTGATAAATATCCTTTTGGCACTAATACCCCCTTTAATGAGTTAAGAAGAAAACGGATAGAGATTACTATTGAACCCAGTTCTGGTATTCCTATCGGCGCAACACTGGATATAGACATTGACGGGGTAAGGCTTAGCCCTGTTTGTGTTGATGATAATAAAGGGATTTTCATAACCGAGACTAACCTCCAAATCCTGTCCAATAAGGGGGAAACACTAAATGAGATTGCTCTATGGATGCAGGGGAAAAACATAAAAGTAAAAAGAGAGAATGACAATAAATGGCAAGAAGGATATAAAATATCAATGGCTAAGCCGGCAGACGACAGATTGCAGGATTATATACCTTATATAAAAATCTATGAATATCCTGACCAGTTTATGGCTCTTGTTCCCGCCTATGATGCATTTGATATTGCAAAAAAGATTCTTGAGGAATATGAGATTCAATTTTCAAAGGTAAGAGATAGATTGCCATTTCACATAGGTATAATTGCTTTTCATAAAAGAACTCCATTATATGTGGCAATGGATGCTGGCAAAAGGCTTATTGAAGCATTTCAAAATAGAGCCACAATAGATGCTACAATTGACTCAATTAATGAAGATCCAAATCCCAGGTTAGGTAACTATGTAAAAAAACTCACACTAAAATGTTCCAGTTATTCTTCTGTTCCGATTATCTGGCACATTTCTTATGCGACCGGTGACCCTAACCAGCAGGATGAGTGGCATCCTTACATTAGATTTAATGGTAATAACCCCAATAGAGGAAATTACTCCTTTGACTATACTGGAAATGGCGATTATGTAGTTCATGTGAAAGAACTTAAAGTAAATGACTGCATAAAGATTGAAACATCTTATTTTAATCTGTCCTTTCTGGAAAGCGCTTCTGACAGATTTAGAATTGGTGACGATTTGAGACCTCTTGATGATATCAAGCGGTTGGATGATATATGGAATGAAATACAGAATATTGTTAAGTCAAAAAAACTCGGGATATCTCAACTTTATGCTTACTGGGAAGATGTAAAGAAAAGATATGAGGATTATAGAGGGTATTCGGTTTGGGAGAATTTTGTAAACTCATCTATTATCAATATATTAAAATTATCCCCAGAAGAGGATAAAGAAGTATTTAATAAACTATTCAATGCAACCAAGGATGGGTTGCTGGACATTTGCTTATACTGGAACCTTCAGGTAAGAAAAGTAAAACCTGAAAAAGCATAGGAGGTTAAAAATGAATGATAATGTGTATGAGATTAGACAATATTACGCGATAACCCTCGACCCTGTCCATATTGGTACAGGCGGGTCAAGATTGGGAAGAGTTGACTTACCCATAATAAGAGAGCCAGGGACAAATCTTCCAAAGATACCTGGGACGAGTATCAGTGGCAGTGCAAGAGCATATACAGCAATAGCAACTAATAGATATTTGTGGAAAGATGAGGATACTGAATATTCCTGTGCTGGCCGTGGAGGTGAAGGTGGTACAAAGCATTGTGGAAAAGGAAATCCTGCCTGTCCAGTTTGTATACCATATGGTTTCTCCAAGGGAACAAGTTATAGCATGCAAGGACTTGCCCAGTTCTTTGACGCACATATCCTCTTTTTCCCGGTTGCATCAATGGCTGGTCCGGTATGGTTAACTTCACCTATGGCTCTGGAAGGATTAGGCTTACAACAGGAATTCCAATCTCCTGATAATAGATTTTATCCATTGGGAGCACAACTTCAAAATAAAGATAGGTTAAACTTTGGATGGCTTATGTTAGAAAAGAAAAATGGTGAAAGAACCCTTAACGGATTAAACCAAGTAGGGATACCCGAGGTGGTTACGCAGAGAGCAGCCCTTGTCCCAGATAATTTGTTTTCTTTGATAGTTAATAGCAATCTTGAAGTAAGGACTTCCGTTAGTATTGACCCACAGACAGGAACAGCGGAAGAAGGTGCTCTATTTACTTATGAAGCGATTCCAAGGGGATCTATCTTAAAATTTGAGATAGTCTATAATTCGGGGAGAACATTCAAAATTGCGGGAAAGGAATTAAAAACCGAAGGCAATGGAGATGTAGGTATCTCCTGGGTTAAGACTCAAGTAGAGAAAGGATTGAAACTTTTTGAGACCCTTGGCATTGGAGGAATGGGGACAAGGGGAATGGGTCGGCTAAAAGTTCTCAATCTTAAAAAGGAGGAATGCTAAAATGGAAAACTTAGATAGGCTCTGTGCAGAATATGGATATAGATTTGCTGAGGAAATTAAGAATGCTTTTAATTCCGATGCTAAAAAAGCAGAATCATTGATAACGAAAGTCCTGGGAGTGTTACGGGAACAAGGTCTTTACGCCTTTGCGCTTTTCTGTAAATCAAGAGGGAGCAATGAAGAAAAAGGTGCTGAAAAGATGGAAGAGATAACTAAAGAGTTATTAAGGGATAAACTTAGTCTTATCAACAATGACGATTTACTTGAAGAAATCAGAAAAAAAGACGGACTTGCCTCAAAACTTGATGACCTTTTGGTCGCTATTCAGGTGCTGGAGAAATCTCTTACTTATGCCAGGTATCACGCAAAGGCTTTCGCAAATTCGCAAGGAAAAACTAGTAATCAGAATCCCTGAGATAACGAGGAAAACCAATGAGCTGGATGGTTTTTAAATGGACATTTCGCTTGAAGTCTCCACTTTATGTTGGCTTTCACAAGGTAATGCATTTTTACAGGACAAGACCATATGTCCCTGGGAAACCTCTCTGGGGTGCTTTGACGGCAAAACTTACACCTCTTCTTGGATTAAATGACTATCAAAAAGTTGGAGAGTTTCTGAAAAAGGCGATTCGGCCGGGTTACCTCTATTCATATATAGAGAGTAACGAAAAAAGCGAACTGTATTATCCAAAATATACTGAAAAAGGTTTGATGTATGGTCTCCTCTCTAAATATGAGTTTGAGAAAAGATTCATAAGTTCAATGGCATCTACTGCTATTGAGGCTCAATCCCTTACCGCTGAGGATGGGATGCTTCACGAAGTTGAATTCATCAGCCCCTATACCATTGATGATGGAAAGCCGGTTTTTATGTCTGGGTTTATCTGGGTAAGAGAATTTTCAGAAAATGAAATTTCGCTTTCAATAAAAGATAAAATAATAATAACCTGTAAAGGAAAAGAAATAGAATTTGAAAGTCAATTAGCCAATCGATTACAACTCGGAGGCGAAAGAAAGTATGGGTTTGGTCTTGTGGAATTACACAAAATCACTGAAGTCAAAGACTCAAAATTCAATTTATTACCTGGAGAATGGAAAGAGGAAAATGGCGAAGTATGCATATCTTTGAAGAGAGGCAACCCCGTTTGGGCTCACGTTCATTACTTCGAAAACTTGAAAATAAAGGGAGATATTGAATTATTAGTAGGTAGAGAATGGGACCCTGACAAAGGTGCGGGGCAAAAACCGCCGAAATCATCTGATCTATGCTGGTCTCCTGGTTCAATTTTATGTGAAGATAAAACTTTTAAAGTTGACGAATTTGGCATATGGAGAGAAAAATGACCTTAATCCTTTACACCCCCGCAACTGGTTTCCCTGATTTGGAAGTTAAGATTGCTTATGGACTGGCAAGGGTAGCTATTGAGGCAGGTTATAAACCCGTAATTGTTCCAAATGGTGGATTTTACGGGATTAAGGTAAATGGAGAAATAGCAAAACTAAATAACACTTTTAATATTTTAGCGAAAAGGATTTTAAGTTCTAACTATATTCCTCGTTATACCCCTGGAATTACAGGAAGAAGTGCCAATACAATACAAGTTAAGGATTCTGAATCTTTTGATATTGGTATTTTTAGTACAATAGCTGAAATAGCAGAACATAAAAAATCAGAACCATTCTGTAGACACAATGTGAAAAATAAAGTAAGCAATGTTCTTGGTTTTACTGCCTCTGCAACCACAGGTGTTTTATGTAAAAGAGATGGGCTTGATATCACTTTTCATCAGGGGCAACCACGAAGACCTACTGAGCCAAGAGACATCTGCAAAAGCTGTGCACTCCTTGCACTTCTGGGAATGTGGTATGCCTCTTTTATCTTCTATGTCGCTGATAAAGAGGTAATAGTGATTCCTATTCCAAATCAAGAACTCACTGGTTCTAAATTGCAAGAGATATTTGCTATACAACACCAAATAAGAAAAAAACCGTTTAGTCAAAATATCCCTCAAATTCTTATTCCTCTTGTGTTTTTATCCAAAATTCCTTCTTCTGCAGATATTTTAGAAGGATTTGATTTATTTGTTGCAGTTTTGAGTCGTCAGCAAGGATATCATGTTGATGGTATTTATTTAATAGAAATTGCCAATTACTTGGATTTCATAAGTAAGACTCCCTACAATATTGCTACAATTGAAAGGGTGGTAAATACTTTCGGAAATAAAAATTTTTCTAAGGATGCGTATGATTCACTAATAGAGTTAAACAATGCACTCTATTATCGTGCAAAAGATTCTTTGCTTAAATTTGCTCGCCTATATGTCTTTGAAACAACTCCAAAGAAAGGCAATTGGACAAATCTTTTATATTTAGAGACAGCAAATTACCTTTTAAGGGAGGTTGGTATGATACCACCAAATATCATTGAGAATTCCGCTTTGCAAAGTCTTGCAAGAACATTGAGATATTTTATTCGGGAAAGAAAATATGGATACGCAGACGACATAAGAAATGCAAGAAAAGATTCAAGGGATTTTGAAGAAACTATCGCAAAGATGTTACGGGAAGGAGAATTGAGAAGAGTACAGCAAGAGCAGGATATACAGGCAGGGAAGAAAGTTAAAAATCGGATTTATCTACCAAAAGAAGATGAAATTAAAGAAGTATTCCGGCTTGCCAATGATGATTTTGAATCGACAAAGCTTGCTCTTGTTATGCTTGCTTTTTCATTCCCTTCGAAGGAAACAGAGGAGGATATAAAATGAGGTATAAAGAGAGGATAGAAATTAATCCTGACATCCTTGTTGGAAAACCCATTATAAAAGGAACTCGTATTTCCGTTGAGTTTATCCTTGAACTCCTTGCTAACGGTTGGGATACAGAACAGATCCTCAAAAATTATCCCCAGCTTACAAAGGATGACATTCTTGCTGCAATTGAATATTCTCTGCAGGTTTTAAAAGAAGAAAAGGTTTTTGCTATATGAAACTTCTTGCAAACGAAAACATTCCAATTGGGCTGGTAAACGAATTACGAAATTTAGGGTATGATATTTTAAGAGTTGATGAAGTCAGAAAAGGAATGAAAGACCAGGAAGTCCTCGACTTTTCTCTTAAAGAAAGCAGAATTATTATCACCTTTGATAAAGACTTTGGAGAATTGGCGGTTAAAGAAAAGCGAAAAGCAACAGGGGTGATTTTATTAAGAATGCATCCTGAGTCCGTTCGGTATATTAAAGAGCGGATACTTTTGCTCTTTGAAAAACTTAAGGAATTAAAGGATAAATTTATCGTTCTCGAAGAACATACGATAAGAGAAAGGAAGCTTCAATAGGAGGTGCAATATGCTTAAATTTGTAACATTTGCAGTAAAAACCCAGTTAAATGTCCATGACCTCAATAATGAGGCAGTGGCAGGTAATGTTACAGATATAAGGATAATGGAATTCCTTGATGAAAGTGGAAATCGGATTGAGGCACCAACAGTTTCTGGGAGAATGCTTAAACACTGGCATTATGAGGGGATGAGGCATTTAATATTAAATGGACAGTATTCTTTGAACCAATTATGTGCTGGATGCAAAGTAGGAGAACCTATAAGACCAGCTTCGTTGTCTAATGAAAAACTACAACAGATAAAACCTAAAAAACTTAAAGATGAAGAAAAATTTGTTAAGGATTGTGTTATTTGTGATATTCATGGATACTTAATTGCCCAAGAGGCTAAAGGAAAAGGTGAAGAAGAAGAATCAGAAACTTCAACAGAAAAAGGGAAACAAAAGGTTCCGCCATTAAGAAGATCTTCAAGGGTAATGTTTTCCTGGTTAATGCCAGTTTTAGGTTATGATACCACTCAGAAACAGGTAATCCATACCCGTGTATCACAGCAAGAATCTGTGGCTGAGGGTGAAGGAGCAGCACAAATGATTTTCAACAAATCCTATGCCTCAGGTATTTATGCCTTTGTTTCAGCCCTTGATGTGGATAGAGTTGGACTTGTAGAGCTAAATCTTGGCACCTCCACTCCTTATGCAATAAATGATAATGAACGAACAAAGAGAATTGAAGTTGCAATTGAGGCATACAGATTGATGATTTCAGGACAAATTGGTGCATCCCTTTCCCATGCCCTGCCCCATCAAAATCCGATTGAGGTTCTTGTAGCATATTCAGAAGAGAGACCTTTGCCATTTCCAGTATCTCCTATGTATTCAGATTATCTTGAAAAAACAATTGGATTAATGCCTCAAGGTACACAATTTTTATACTGGGGAAGTGGGTCGCCATCTGGCGTTACAAAGAAAGACACTATAGATGAAATATTCCAAGAACTTTTAAGTAAAATCTGAGATGAAGGCATTAGTTTTTGATATAAGAGTAAATTCTCTCTACTCTATTCGGATTCCCTTTACCTGGCAATCTGCCTTGACATATCCTGTGCTTCCACCATCTGCTGTAATTGGATTAATAGCTAATGCTTTACAAAGATATAAGAATGACAGTTACCCTATAAAGTACCTCAAAGAAATAGAAGAAACAATTCTTTGGGCTGGTTCAAGACTTCTCACACCATGCATAGTAAAAAGTTATATAACCTCAGCTATAACTAAATGGGGGGAAACTATTGGAGGAAAGTTTACAAATGCTCTTGGAAGGCAATTTGCGTATTCAAAATATTTACAAATAGCAGTAATATTTAAAAAAGATGACTCAATAATAAATGAAATTGCTAAGGCACTTAAAACATCACCGCTAACCTGTGGAGATAGTGAATCTCCTATTACATTTGAATCTCTTCCAGAACTTAAAGAGGTAGAAGAAATAAACTCTGATGATGTAATTGAAACACATTTTCAAGTCCCTTTTATAAAAGAGACTGAAATAATAGAAGGTATTGGACAAATATACTTAATGCACGAAAGATGTCTTAAAAAAATGATAAATATCCGTTGAGAAGTTATGTTGTTCCTGTAAAAGAAGTTAAAGGAATATTGCAACCGACGACTTTAAAAGTTAAAAATGAAGGGTTAAAAAATTTTAAAATCAAAAATGTTTCAAGTTGTGTTGTTAATTTTATAGATTTGTCAGAGGAATCAGTTCAAAAGGTAAAACGAAAGACAAAAAAGAAAAGTTGATTTTAAAAACTTTTACTACTCTTATTATTAGTTTATAATGACCTTTTCAGGCACACTAATTTGGTATTACTACATTTGTAAGCGGGAAGTATGGCTTATGTCAAGGCAACTTACTCCATGGCAGGATAATCCTTTCATTGAAATCGGAAGGCTTATTTCCGAAGAATCTTATAAAAGGGATAAAAAAGAAATCCATCTTGAGAACATCGTAATAGAC
>Ga0315298_1007567_pt1 | contig 14235 bp, 14 predicted proteins | sample WHS_1_MG_FD_203077 | JGI IMG/M metagenome (GOLD analysis project Ga0315298, IMG submission 203077) | Extremophilic microbial mat communities from Washburn Hot Springs, YNP, Wyoming, USA - WHS_1_MG | ecosystem: Environmental > Aquatic > Thermal springs > Hot (42-90C) | place: USA: Wyoming... | reverse complement strand
ATGGTCTGTGGTCTGTGGTCTATGGTCTGTGGTCTGTGGTCTATGGTCTGTGGTCTGTGGTCTATGGTCTGTGGTCTGTGGTCTATGGTCTGTGGTCTGTGGTCTATGGTCTGTGGTCTGTTGAAGTAGGCCAGAGAGAGGACCATCGCCCGCAGCAGCGCCGTCTTGCCGCTGCCGGTGGTGCCCGCCACCAGGATGTGGGCCACATCCGGGGAGGGGAGACGGATAAGGAGCGGGACGCCGTCATCGGCGATGCCCAGAACGGCGGTGACCGGCGGGACGTTGCGCATCCCCCGCAGGAGCGGGATCAGCCGCACCGGATGCGGGTCGTCCCGGGGCACCTCCACGGCAATGGTGGCGCCCTGGCGGGCCACCCGCACCGTGGGCGCATCCAGCGCCGCCGCCAGTTCCTCCGCCAGGCCGGTGATAGAGGCGATGCGGGCGCCCAGCGCGGGGACGACCTGGAAGCGAATCCAGCGCGGGGTGACCGTCCCGCCGGTGACGCGGGCAGGGACCTTGTGGTGGGCCAGGACCGCCTCAATGCGGTCGGCCTGATACTCCAGCATCTGGCGCATCGGGCTCCCTCCGGGGTGTCAGTCTAACCGCCGAGGCGCAGAGGACGCAGAGAAAATAGGCATCTCCGCGTTCTCCGCGTTCTCTGCGATGATGAGATTAGAACACCCGTTCTAATTTTAGCACGGATACGCCAGTGCCGTCAAGGGGGTTAACCCAAACTTATCTGCAAATTTATCCCAAAATTCGCAAATGGTCGGGGAAAAACCACGAAGGACACAAAGGGAACAAGAAGGTCACAAAGGAATAAAAAATCCTGCTTGTGGAGTTCAATTCGGGCTCACCGCAAAGAGTTTTATCAATTTCCTTTGCGTTCTTTGCGATCTCTGCGGTTGAAAACCTTCGTGCCCTTCGTGTTCTTCGTGGATTTCACAAATATCGCAGCCAGATGTATCCGGTTGCCAGCAGCAGGGAGACGAAGGTGGTCAGCACACCGTAACCCAGAAAGGTCCAGAAGCGGATGGGATGGCCGCTCCGCTCCGCCAGCGAGGCCACCACCACGTTGGCCGACGCGCCCACCAGCGTGGCGTTGCCGCCCAGACAGGCCCCCAGCGCCAGCGACCACCACAGCGGCATCACGGCATCGCCTGCCCCAGACTCTCCACCAGCGGGATCATCGTTACCGTGTAGGGGATGTTATCCACGACGCCGGAGACCAGCGCCGACACCCAGAGGAGCACCATAGAGGCCAGACGGACGTTCCCGCCCACCACCCGCAGCGCGGCCTGGGCCACTGCCCGGATAATCCCTGCCTGGACCAGCCCTTCCACCACGATGAACAGGCCGACGAAGAAAAACAGGGTGGTCCACTCCACCTCCCGGATGACGTGGTGGGGGTCGGTCCGGGCCCAGAGGAGCAGGACGGTCGCCCCGGCCAGTGCGACAGTGGCGGACTCTATGTGCAGGCTCCCGTGGAACAGAAAGCCGAAAATGACCCCGCCCATCACGATGATCCCCTTGCGCAGGAGCGGGCGGTTGGTGATGAGTTCCGCGGCCTCCAGCGCGGAGAGGTCGGCCACCCGCACCGGCCGCGCCCGCAGTTCCTTCCGGAACATCAACCAGGCCAGCCCCAGAAAGGCCAGCAGGATGAGCAGGCTGATGGGGCCCATATGGACAATGAACGTGGTGAAATCAATCCCGGCCGCGCTGCCGATCAGGATGTTTGGGGGGTCGCCGATGAGGGTCGCCGTCCCGCCGATGTTGCAGGCCAGTATCTCGGCGATGAGGAACGGCAGCGGGTTCAGCCGCAGTTGCTCCGTCACAAAGAGGGTGACCGGCACCACCAGCACGACGATAGTCACGTTGTCCAGAAAGGCCGAACTGAGCGCGGTCACTACGCAGAGGACGAGGAGAATCCGAACCGGTCGCCCCCGGCCCAGCCGGACGGCCTGGACCGCCAGCCACTGGAAGAGCCCCGTCTCCCGCAGGATGTTGGCGATGACCATCATCCCCACCAGCAGGAAGATGACGTTCCAGTCTATGGCGCGGAACGCCTCCGCCTGGGTGAGGACCCGCAGGAGGATCATCGCCACTCCGCCCAGCATGGCCGAGACCGTCCGGTGGACCCGTTCGGTAACGATGAGGATGTAGGTGACGATGAAGACAATGGCCGCGATCCAGGTTGGGCTCACCAGGCTTCCCCTCTTTCCGACTCGCGCTGGGCCAGGCAGTGGGTCAGCAGGCCCAGGAGGTCCACGTACCCCACCACGCGGTACGCTTCATCCACGACCGGCAGGCCGGGGAGACGGTGTTCGTGCATCAGCATGAGCGCCTGCTTGAGGGTGTCCGTCTCCTTGACCCAGACCGGGCGCTGCATGCCGTCGGCGGCGGTGCGGACGCGGGTTTTTTCTGCGAACTCCGCCACGCGCTCCAGGTCGGTGATTTCCCGGAACAGTTCCTCCGGCAGGATGTAGAAGAGCAGGTCTTCGGTGATGGTGTGCAGGTCCAGCAGGCCGATGAGGCGCCCTTCCTCCGTCACGACGCAGGCGACACGGACGCCGGGGTGGGTGGCCAGGGCCCGGGCCACCTCGTCCAGCGGCGCGTCGGGCGGGACGGTGACCGGCTCCAGGCCAGCCGCGCGGGCGATTTCTCCCACCCGCATCTCCCGCCACCCCGCCCAGACGGGATGGGGCGGGGCCGTTTCGGGGGCGGCTGGACGCTCCTTCCGCAGACCCCGCGCCTCGGCGACGGGCAGGACCAGCAGGATACCGCTGTTGGGGCGCTCAAACCCGCCCACCACCCGCTCCGCCTCGGCGACGGCGCGGGCCAGCAGGGCCTCGTCATCTATGGCGGTCAGCAGAGTGCGACGGCGGATTTCCTCGGCCTCAAAGAGCCGCTCCAGCGCGCCCAGCCCGACCCGTTCCAGCCAGGTATGGGCCCGGTACGCGCCGACGCTCTCCAGAATCGTGGCCCCGGGCACCCCGGCCTCCCGCCACGCCCGCAGGAGGGCTGGCAATGCTTTGAGGTCATCCAGGATAACGAGTAACAGGTAAGCCATCGGTGAACTCCGAGCCAAATAAAAGCCCGGCTCTCTGAGCGGGCCGGGCCAATGGCAGCGTTGAGGGAGCAGAGTTACGGAGCGGGGATGCAGAGCGTGTCGCCAGCGCGGATGTAGTTCAGGTTGTAGATGGAGTTGCACTCGGCGATCCGCCAGGGGCTTACCCCGAATCGCATGCCGATGCGGGTGAGGGTGTCCCCGGAAACGATGGTATAGTACGTTGTGCAGGTGCAGGGCGGCGGATACGGAGGCCCGAACTGGGGGGTACAGGCCGGACCGGGGGGCAGAGTCCGGTACGCGTCCGGGATGGCCAGGCGCATGCCGGAGTAGATACGGCTGGGGTTCACGATGCCGTTCTGCGAGGCGATGGCCCACGGGTCCACACCGTACGCGCGGCCGATGCAGAAGAGGGTTTCCCCGGGCCGGACCACGTGGTACCCCAGAATGGCCCACCGGGCCGGTGCTGCCGAGGCGGCCTGGGCAGTCAGCACCAGGAGCAGCAGCACGATGGTCAACGCGGTCGCTCTTCGCATGGTACACCTCCTTTCGGAAGAGCAGAGAGGGGGGAAATAAACGCAAATTGTAACTGTTCAGCCTCACCCCTCCCCCAGCGGCTTCGCCGCTGCCGCCACAGGCGGCGGGGGTGGGGTGAGGAAGCCTGAATAGTTACGCAAATTTATTGTACCGTTTTTTGGTGAAAAGGCAAGCGGTATGCAGGACAACCGCAAGCGGTTGTCCTGCATACATCCTCCGGGGAGTATCGGGGAGGGGCTACAGCACCCGGATGACCGCCAGCCCCACCAGTGCGCCCAGGGCCATGCCGACCAGAATGTCCAGCAGATAGTGAATCTGGAGGGCAACGCGGGAGAGGGAGACCAGCGCGGCCCACAGGCCCAGGATGGCGCTGGCCCACCAGCCGGGGAGAAGTGGGCTGAGCACCACCATGATGCAGGCGACGCGCGTGGCGTGCCCCGAGGGGAGCGCGTGGCGGTCCAGGTGGAAATAGAGCCCGGCCGACGGCCCGGGCGGCCGCTGGCGGCGGAATGTCCACTTCAGCGCGGTGGAGGCGACCCCCCCGGCCGTCATCGCCGTGATGATGCGGAGGGCCAGTTCCCGCCAGAAGGCGGCATCGGCCAGGAAGAAGAGCGTCCCCGCGCCGGCCAGCCAGACAGCGGCGTCGCCGGTGTGGGCGAAGAACGTGGCCAGATAACGCAGGAAGCGGGCCCGCAGCGCCAGCCGGGCCGAGAGGCGCGCGTCCAGATGGAACAACCGTTCCCAGAACGAGGTCTTGACGGGCTCATCCATCGCGGCGTCCCTCCAGTTCGGCCCGTACAATGTCCAACTGAAACGGTTTGTCCACGTCCATACCCACCTCGGGGTCTCTGCAGATAACGGCCCGCCCCCGTACGTTCAACGCCCGACTGGCCTGCCGTTCCGCCTCGGCCAGGCTCATTCGTCGGGTCAGCAGTTTCAGCACCGGCCAGATGCCCCCCAGAATTCGGGCCTGAGAAAGCGCGCTTTTCCGGGCATTCGCCACCTGCCGCCAGAGGTCCCGGTTGGCCAGCATCGCCCCCGGCCGCACCAGAATCATATCCCCTCCGGCGAAGTCCCCCTCCCGCAAATGGACGTAGGAGCGCCGGGAAGCAGGGAATCGCCCCTCCATAACCGACCGTTCCACTATCCCGTAGTACACGTCGTGGTCGGTGTTCAGGCAGTCCTCTATGAACCGGTCCACAATCTCCGGGGTGATCAGAGGGATGTCGGCGCTGCTGACCACGACACCGTCCAGGTCGGGGTGGGCGGCGATGGCGTGGGCGATGCCGGCCTCGGCGTTGCTGAAGAGGTCGCCGTGGGCCGGGAGGTGGGTGACGGGGACCGGCAGGGGCGGCCGGTCCTCCGGCGGCAGGCCGACCACGATGATGCTCCGGATGTAGCGGGAACCGGCCAGCGCCGCCACGACGTAGGCGATCATAGGACGGCCGGCAATCGGCAGAAGGCCTTTGGGCCGGCCCAGGGTGTGCCCAGCCAGAGGGTCGTTCTCTTTGGGGGAACTCCCGGCCAGGATGACGGCGACAATTCGCGGTACTCCGTTCATTTTCAACTCCATCTCTACGGATTCAACCGCTGGATGGTGGGCTCCAACCCCAGTTGGCGGACCATCTCCTCCAGTTCCTGTGGAGTCAGCGGGCGGCCCTTGCCAGCCACTGCGGTCAATGCGGCCTCCATCACATTGGTGCCGAACGAGCGCCCCTCTATGCGGGGGGTGGAGGTGATCAGATAGCGCACGCCCCGCTGGCGGAACGTCTCCACATCCGCTTCAGTGGTGGTGTTGGTGGCGATGATTTTGCCGTCCAGCCGCTCCGGCATGTGCCGTTTGATGTAGAGGCAGTCCCCGGCGACGACGGTGGCCCACCCGTACCACTGGGGGAATTTCGGTTTGATCGTCTCCTGCTTTTCCCCGGTCGGGTAGAGCCACTCAAAGGGCATCCGCAGCAGGATGGGGAGCAGGATGCGGGCCAGGATGTGGAGGGAGCGGAGGGAACGGAGGGGGATGGGCAGGCCCAGCGCGAACCCCAGGTCGCCGAAAAGGAGGTCGTACCCGGCTTCGGCGAAGGAGAGGGCCAGGTCGTACCGGTCCACCGCTGAGGGGATCAGCACCCGCTTCGGGTTCACTTCGGGGCCAATCGTCCTTTCAATGAATTGGGCGACCCGGCGCTCTATCATCTGACGCATGCCGCTGCCGTCCACCATCGGGGTCTGGCGGACTCCAGCGACGATTTTCTGGACGCTGTAGATGGGATAGTACCGCCCGGCGACGGTGAGCCCCAGGTCAAATCCGCCCACGCCGAAAGCGTCTACCCTGCCATCCAACTCGCGATACAGTTGGGCGGCCCGTTCGGCGTCGCCGTCCGTGCCAATCCGCTCAATCTCCACCTGTTCCCCGGCCAGCGTGATGGTCACCCGTTTATCGCGGGTGGAACTGCCCAGGCTGATGCTGACGACGTGTTTCATTGGCTGGTCGCTCCTTCAGGAAGTGGCGCGTTGGCCCGATATTGATTTGTGAAGATTTTACTACAAATCCCCTCTTTGCACAACGTGCCAGGCACTTCCAGAAGTGCCTGGTACGTTCTACACCCTGTAAGTCCTGATTTTTGAATCATACCCGCTCGTAGGGGTCAAACATCTTGGCGTATTCCTGCAGGGCGAAGCGGTCCGTCATCCCGGCGATGTAGTCGCAGACGACCCGGTACAGGTCTTCCCCCTCCTCCAGCCGGGCCTGGACCTCCAGGGGGAGTTGCGCCGGTTCCGCCACGTATGCCTGGAAGAGTTCGGCGACCACCCGTTCCGCCTTCTTCTGCATCCGGATCACCCGGGGGTGGCGGTAGAACCGTTCCAGGAGAAAGGTTTTCAGTTCCCGGTTCATCCGCTGCACCTCGGGGGAGAAGGCGACGACGTTCTCGGGCAGGCGGCGGACCGCCTCGGGAGAATCCGGCCCCCACATCTCCAGCCGACGGTGGGTCTCGGTGAGCAGGTCGGTGACCAGCAGGCCGATGAACCGGCGGATGAGCCGGTGGCGGACCAGGTCGGTGAAGTGGTCGCCGGGCCAGCCGACGCTCTCCTTCAGCCGTTCCCACCAGGCGATGCCGTCCAGGTCGCGCGGGGTGATGAGCCCGGAGCGCAGGCCGTCATCCAGGTCGTGGGCATTGTAGGCGATTTCGTCGGCGGGGTTGGCCAGTTGCGCCTCCAGTGTCCCCCGCTTTTCTGGCTCAAACCCGGCCGCGTCGGCGATGTCGTACTCTGTCTCATGCTTGACGATGCCTTCCCGCACCTCCCAGGTCAGGTTGAGGCCGCGGAAGTCGGGGAAGCGCTGTTCCAGGAAGTCCACGATACGCAGACTCTGGCGGTTGTGGTCAAAGCCGCCGTGGCCGGCCATCAGCGCGTTCAGGGTGGACTCCCCGGCGTGCCCGAAGGGGGGATGGCCCAGGTCGTGCGCCAGACAGATGGCCTCCACCAGGTCCTCGTTCGCTCCCAGCGCGCGGGCCATCGTCCGGCCAATTTGGGCCACCTCCAGCGTGTGAGTCAGGCGGGTGCGGTAGTAGTCCCCCTCGTAGATGACGAAGACCTGGGTTTTGTATTCCAGCCGGCGGAAGGCGGTGGTGTGGAGGATGCGGTCCCGGTCCCGCTGGAAGGCGGTGCGGTAAGGGTGCTCGTCCTCCGGCACCGCCCGGCCGCGCGACTCCCGACTCTTGAAGCCGTAGGGAGCCAGGAAGCGGGCTTCCCGCTCTTCGTACTCCTCCCGCAAGACGAACATCTTGCTCCTTTTCTACTTTCACCGCAAAGAGCGCAAAGGACGCAAAGATGGATGAAAAACCACGAAGGACACGAAGGGACACAAAGGATTATTTTTAAATTTAAAGTAACCGCCTTTGTGTCCTTTGTGGTTCTACGGCCTCCGTCTCCAGATAGCGCAGTACTTTCTCCCGGATGGCATCCCGCACTTGGCGGAAGGCGTCTATCCGGTCGGCCATAACGCCGTCGGCCCGGGCGGGGTCCGGGAAGCCCATGTGGACCGCCCGCCCCGGCCCCAGCCAGACGGGGCACTCCTGGGCCGCGCTGTCGCAGAGGGTGATGACGACGTCAAAGGGCTGGCCGCGAAACTCCTCCACCGATTTGGAGCGTTGCCCGGAGATGTCTATGCCCAGTTCGGCCATGGCCTGGACGGCCAGAGGATGGACGTAGCCGGTGGGATGAGTGCCCGCCGAGAGCGCCTCCCAGCGGTCGCCCAGGAAGTGGTTGACCAGTCCCTCCGCTATCTGGCTGCGGGCGGAGTTGCCGGTGCAGAGAAACAGGACGCGTCGCTTCATCGGCCTACACCCCCAGCCCTTTCCCGAAGGGGTCCACCCATGTCTGCAGGGCAACCCGGAGTTCGGGGTACTCCTGCGCGGCGTCCTCCAGCGGACGGCCCTCCATGGCGGCCTGGATGGCCTGGCGGAAGGCGCGGGCCCCGGCCACCGGTCCCTGCGGGTGGGCGTGAATCCCTCCACCGGAGCCGATGACGATGTCCGGCCCCAGGTCTTTGATGACCTGCGGCACCATTTTGGGGGTGATGCCGCCGGAGGGCATCGGGAAGGTCGGGCGAATGTGGTAGAACGGGAAGGAGAGGTTCTGCGCCACCCGCTGGAACTTTTCCGGCAGGACGGGCGCCTTCCCGTAGGGCGCGGGGAAGACGACGATGTCGGCCCCGGCCAGGCGGGGGAGTTTCCCCAACACCAGGTGGGAACTGATGCCGTGCCACTCCGAGGCGTAGAAGGCCCCCGCCACATCCATGTGAGCCAGGATGGGGACGTTGATGGCCGGGTCCTCCGCCAGCGCCCGCAGGACCGGGAAGCCCGTCGCCAGGTAGTTCACCATAATGGCGTTGCAGCCCAGTTCCACCGCCCGTCGGGCGTTCTCAAATACTTTGGGGACCTCGTCGGTGACGTTGACGGTGTAGAGGGTGTGCTCGCCGGTCTCTTCGTAGACCTGGCGTTCGGCCTCCATATAGAGTTTGACCCGCTTCTGGACTTCGTTGAAGGACGGGTTGGCCAGCAGTTCGTCGTCTTTGATGATGTCACAGCCGCCCAGCGCTGCGGCGCGGAAGAGTTCCACCCCCACCTCCGGCGGGTAGCCCGTGCAGGGCTTGATCATGTTGTTGAGCAGGGGGCGGTCGTACACGCCCAGCAGGTCACGAATCCCCTGGATGCCGAATTTCGGCCCCTGGAAACCTTCCACATACCTGCGCGGAAAGCGCAGGTCCAGCAGTTTCAGCCGTCCGGCCATAGAGATGTTGCCGACGACGGTGGTCAGGAGCATGGGAATCTGGGAGCCGAAGTTGACGACGGGGAAGGCAATCTGCAGGACGTAGTGGCGGTACTCCACCTCCGGCGGCACCATCCACTCGTAATCGGGAATTTCGTAGACGCCGACGACTTTGGCGACGTGTTTCCGGCGGACCTCGGGCGTCTCCCCGGGCACTGGGACCCAGGTGCCCGTGGATTGCTCAATGGCCAGCGCCGGGGCCAGTTTGGGCACCGGGAACGCTTTGGGGTAAGAGACCAGGTAGGTCCCGATGACGTACTCGTTCTCGTCCACGCCCTCGGGGAGGGCAATGGGCAGGGATTCTATATCTTCCCGCTTCATGGTTGACCTCCGGCTTGATGTAGCGCAGGCCGTCAGACCTGCGATGCAGGTTCAGCCTGTAGCGCGGGCCGCTATTGCAGGACCTCCGCCAGCGCTTCTTCCCAGAACCAGGAGCGCCCGTCCTGAAGCATCAGCACTTTGTGGGTCTTCGCTTCCTCCAGGGCCCCCATGGTGGCGTCCTCTCCCGCCACGGTGGGGATGGCCCGCAGGCCGGCCCGTCGGAGCAGGTCTGCCCGCTGTCGGGCCCGCTCCACATCATGCCGGTCCACCGTCGCCGATATTTCCACCACCAGCCAGACCTGCGGCGCTTCGGCCAGATGCCGCGGCCGTCCGCTGACCAGAAGGTCCACGGCCAGCAACTCGCGGAACTCCTCTTGCGTGATGCGGCCCTCCAGTTGGTCCTCTATTTCTGCGGGCAGGAGGGCCCGTGGCCGTCGCAGGAGATGGCCGAAGTAGGACCCCGCCTTCTGCTGATACGTGAGTTCCAGGAGACGGCCCTCCAGTTTGCCGGTCCGGTCGGTGAGTTTCTGGAGTTGAACGACCACCTGCTCCAGCACCGCCTCTATGCGGGCGAAGCGGGCCTCCGAGGCCTCCTGGTATCGCTCCTGGGCCTCAGCCAGTTCCCGAACCCGGGCCTCCGTCTGCGCCTGGGCCTCAGCCAGTTCCCGAAGTCGGGCCTCCGTCTGCGCCTGGGCCTTGACCAGTTGGTCCAACGTCGCCTCTATGCGGGCGAAGCGGGCCTCCGAGGCCTCCCGGTACTTCCGGAATTCCTCCTCCGTGCGGGCCTGGGCCTCGGCCAGCCGGTCCAGCGCCGCCTCTATGCGGGCAAAGCGGGCCTCCGAGGCCTCCTGGTATCGCTCCTGGGCCTCAGCCAGTTCCCGAAGTCGGGCCTCCATCTGCGCCTGGGCCTCGGCCAGCCGGTCCAGCGCCGCCTCTATGCGGGCAAAGCGGGCCTCCGAGGCCTCCCGGTACTTCCAGAGTTCCTCCTCTATGCGGGCCTGGGCCTCGGCCAGTTCCCGAACCCGGGCTTCCGTCTGCGCCTGAGCCTCGGAGAGCCGGTTCAGCGCGGCCTCCGTGCGCGCCTGGGCCTCAGATAGCCGATTCAGCGCGGCCTCCGTGCGGGCGTGGGCCTCTACCAGACGGTCAAATTCCTGGCGGACGACCCGAATCTCCTTCATCCGGTCATCCACAATGGCGATCACGGCCCTGTACATTTCAGCCGTCAATCCCTGGTATTGAGCCATGTTCACCTCCTCCAGACAGGACTTGTCAGCGCTTTCATCTTATTCGTTCCGTAGCCAGGCACGAAGCGCCAGCGGAGTGCCGTTTTGGGTCTTCTGGACGCCCCTTTGCTTCGCCTCGGCGCGTGGCGCTTCGTGGCTCACTACGAGCATTCCGTCTCGTTGCGGCCTCGCTACCGGCATTGCTGACCAAACCGCACCCGGTTCACCTCCCGGTACAGATCCCGCAGCGATGAGTACAGGCGGCGGTAGGCCCGGTAGAGCAGGTCGTAGGTCCCGGCGTTCTCGGGCCGGGGGTCAAATTCCCGCTCCACGCGGATGACCTTCCGCAGCGACTCAAAATCCGGATACAGCCCCAGGCCGACCCCGGCGGTGAGGGCCATGCCCACCGCGCCGGCCTCCTGGGGACTGGCGACGGTCTCCACCCGCCGACCGGTGACGTCGGCGATGATCTGCATCCAGGGCGCGCCGCGCGCGCCGCCACCGATAATCCGCAGCACGGGCAGCGGGAACCCGAAGGTCCGCTCCACAATCTCTATCAGCCAGCGCAGGTTGTAGGCCACTCCCTCGTAGACGGCCCGCAGGAGGTGCTCCCGGGTGTGGTCGGCGCTGATGTTGAAGAAGGTGGCCCGCACCCATGTATCGGAGACGGGCGCCCGCTCCCCGTACATCCACGGCGTACAGACCAGGTAATCCGACCCGGGCGGGATGCGCTCCACGTCCTCGTCCATCAGCGCGTAGACGTTGGGGATGTTGGGGTCGGCCTGCTCGTGGCGGTAGAACTGGTCGGCAATCCACTTCAGGCAGGCACCTGCCGTCTCCATCTCAGCGAAGAGCATCACCTTCTGGGGGTCGGCGGATTGAATGCAGGCGACGCCGTGGCGACCGGTGGGGGTCTTGCGGGTGACGACGCCCACCCAGCCGGAGGTGCCCAGGTAGACGTGACCGTCCCCTTCCCGGACGGCGCCGGCACCGACGGCGGCCCCCGGCGCGTCGCCGCCACCGCCGAAGACCGGGGTGCCCTCTAACAGGCCGCAGGCCCGCGCCGCCTCCGCCGTCAGGCCGCCGACCCGGTCGGTGGAGCGAACCAGTGGCGGGAACTTGGTCGGGTCTCCGCCGATGTACCGGATCAACCCGCGCATCCAGTCCTTCTTCTTCAGGTCCAGGGCGAAAGCCGAGGCGCACGACCATTCAAAGACCATTTGCCCGGTGGCCCGGTAGGTCAGGTAGCCGTTCACGTCCAGGAAACAGGACATGCCGTTGTAGACGTGCGGCTCGTTCTCCTTGAGCCAGAGGAGTTTGGGCAGGCCGTCCTTGCCGGAGAGTTCAGCGCCAGCGACCATCGCGAAGACCCGGCGGCCCAGGAAACGGCGCATGATGCGCTCCGCCTGCTGCGGCGCGCGGCCGTCCAGCCAGATGATGGCCCGCCGCAGAACCTGCCCGTCCCGGCCCATGGGGACGATGCCCAGCATCTGGGTGGCGTGGGTGACGGCCAGGACGTCTTTCGGCGAGACGCCTGTCCGCTCCAGCACCTGCCGGGTGGTCGTGGTGACCGCGCCCCACCAGTCCTCCGGCTCCTGTTCGGCCCAGTCGGGGCGGGGGTAGTGGACGGGGTAGGGCATGAAGGCGGTGGCGCGGACGTTTCCCTCCGTGTCCACCAGGACGGCCTTGTTGCCGCCCGTGCCGACGTCGTGGGCAATGATGTACTGGGTCATGGGCACCTCTTATCTGGGCATCGCACTCTCTATGATTTTGCGACGGATTTGCTCCAGAACCGGCGCCGGGAATCGGGAGACCTCCTCCAGCACTTCCTCAAAGACGTCCAGGGCCCGGTCCAGTTGCTCCTCGGTGATGGTCAGCGGCGGCTTGATTTTGACCACGTTGCGGCGGGTGGGGAGACCGTGCACCACATCGGGCATGTCCAGGTCAAAGATGACGCCGCGCTCCATAGCCAGTTCCACCAGCGCGGTGGCCCGCTCCGTTGCCGGGACTTTCGTCTCCGGGTCCTCCACCAGTTCCACGCCGATGAAGAGGCCCGGCCCGCGCACGTCGCCGATGAGGGGGTGGGTCTCCTGCATCTGCCGAAGGCGGGCGGTGGCCCGCTGGCCCAGGATGCGGGCACGGCCGGGGAGGTCCAGCCGCAGGGTGACCTCAATGGCCGCCAGCGCGGCAGCAAACGCCACGGGGTTGGCCCCGAAGGTGGTGTGCTCCTCCAGGTAGGTGAACCCTTTCAGGTCCTCCCGGGCCACGATGGCACCCACGGGGAAGCCGCCGCCCAGCCCCTTGGTGAGCACCAGGATGTCCGGGGGGACGCCGTAGTACTCGGCCGCGCTCATCGCCCCAATGCGCCCGAAGGCGGTCTGGCTCTCGTCGTAAATCAGCAGAATGTCGTAGCGATGACAGAGTTCTTTCAGGCCTGCCAGGTAACCGGGGGGCGTGGGAATCTGCCCACCAGCCCCCTGCATCGGCTCAATGATCAGGCCGGCGATGGGGGTGTTGGCGCCGTAGAGGATGGCCTGTTCCACCAGTTCCAGGCACGCCAGGCCGCAGGTGCCGGGGTCCCGGTGGATGGGACAGCGGTAGCAGTAGGGGTAGGGGAACCGGACGATGTGTTCCAGCCCCCAGCCGCTGAAGCGCATCAGGCCCGGCATGTAGTGGCTGGCCGCGATGGTCGCCAGGGTGTCTCCATGGTAGCCCCGGTAGGCCACCAGGAAGGTCGTCGCGCCGGGACGGTTGACCATGGCCAGTTTCATGGCCGCCTCTATGGCGGTACCGCCGCCCTGGTTGTTCAACGCCACCCGCTTCAGGTTGCCGGGGAAGAGGCCCGCCAGGCGGTTGATCAGTTTGATGCGGGGGATGGTGGGGAAGCCGTAACGGACGTGGGTGAGGTGGCGCATCTGCTCGGCGACGGCGGCCAGCACGTCCGGATGGCAGTACCCCACGTTGAGGGTCCAGGCCTGGGCCGTGCAGTCTATGTACTCCCGCCCTGTGACATCCCGCACGATGGCGCCGCCAGGGACGCCCTCGTAGAGGATTTCCCGCTTCAGGGGGGTCAGGGACAGGGCACGGGCCTGTTCTACTTCCTCCCCGGTAAGATCGTTCAGGAGAGAGTGGATTTCTTCCTGGGTCAACACCTGAGGTTGAAACATGGCAAGCCCCCTGCGAGAAGGTGTGCAGGTAACTATAGGCTGATTGTAACTGTTCAGCCTCACCCCTCCCCCAGCGGCTTCGCCGCTGCCGCCGCAGGCCTCGGCCCGAAGGGCCTTCGGCCCGAGGGCGGCGGGTGTGGGGTGAGGTCGGCGAAGGCCGACCATTGGCCTGCGGCCCCAAAAGGCTGACTTCAGTCAGCGAAAGTAATTACCTACCACGAAGGGCACAAAGTACTCACAAAGGACACAAAGGGATAAAATATCATCCTTCGTGCCCTTTGTACGGCCTTCGTGTCCTTCGTGGTTTTTATGAAACGGTTCTTGGGTAGGTAGTCACCAGCGAAAACATTATAGCACGCTCTGGATGAACCGCAATGCGGGGCCGTTCGCGCCGGGCCTCGGGGTTGAAGACCTGGCCGCCTTTGTAGGACAACTGCGAGCAGTTGTCCTACAGTTTTGAGATATACCCCCGAGAGCATCTCGTCGCGTCGCGGGCTGGGGTGTGGCGGGGTATGGCCTGAGGAGGGATGGGGTTTTGGGGGGGGGGGGGGGGGGCGCCCCCCCCCCACCCCCCCCCCCCCCGAACGAGAGCGGC
>Ga0315298_1007566_pt1 | contig 14237 bp, 12 predicted proteins | sample WHS_1_MG_FD_203077 | JGI IMG/M metagenome (GOLD analysis project Ga0315298, IMG submission 203077) | Extremophilic microbial mat communities from Washburn Hot Springs, YNP, Wyoming, USA - WHS_1_MG | ecosystem: Environmental > Aquatic > Thermal springs > Hot (42-90C) | place: USA: Wyoming... | reverse complement strand
CCCCATCCGGGGCAAGCCCCGGATGCAATAAAACCGACGCTGGCAGTAGCCATCCCGACGCGGTTTCAATCCCCATCCGGGGCAAGCCCCGGATGCAATCTCCCGCCGCGCGTCGTTCGGCGACCAGACGCCGGTTTCAATCCCCATCCGGGGCAAGCCCCGGATGCAATAACATCTGGGCGGCCTTGGTGTCCGAGCCATTGATGTTTCAATCCCCATCCGGGGCAAGCCCCGGATGCAATGGTCGTTCGGGGTCGGCGCATAGGTGAATGACTCGTTTCAATCCCCATCCGGGGCAAGCCCCGGATGCAATGGCGGTTTATGAGGACAGCAGCAAGGGGTTCGGGTTTCAATCCCCATCCGGGGCAAGCCCCGGATGCAATGTGCATTGGCGATACCGGCTTCCTGACCTGGGATGTTTCAATCCCCATCCGGGGCAAGCCCCGGATGCAATGCAGAGTGCCCATCGCCGGCGCCCTTGCTCAAGAAGTTTCAATCCCCATCCGGGGCAAGCCCCGGATGCAATTCGGCGTGCTCACTGTCCACCCAGGCATGCATGCGGTTTCAATCCCCATCCGGGGCAAGCCCCGGATGCAATGTGCCCGGAGGGGTATGACAGCCCGCTGTGTATGGTTTCAATCCCCATCCGGGGCAAGCCCCGGATGCAATCAACCGGCCCCGACACGGGGTTGGGTGCGCTCGAGTTTCAATCCCCATCCGGGGCAAGCCCCGGATGCAATGGGACCCGTACGATCATCGCCCGCGTGGTGCGGGTTTCAATCCCCATCCGGGGCAAGCCCCGGATGCAATCTCGCTCGCCATGGCGAAACACCTCCCCTACCTGGTTTCAATCCCCATCCGGGGCAAGCCCCGGATGCAATATGTACTTTGCCAGCTTCTGGTTGCGGAAGAACAAGTTTCAATCCCCATCCGGGGCAAGCCCCGGATGCAATGGGGCGCGCATGCCGCCCTGACCTCGGTGGACCGGTTTCAATCCCCATCCGGGGCAAGCCCCGGATGCAATCGTGACATACCAGATTGCGTCATCGGCGATGACGTTTCAATCCCCATCCGGGGCAAGCCCCGGATGCAATACGGTGGTCTCTGTGCGGTGGAAACTATTGGCGAGTTTCAATCCCCATCCGGGGCAAGCCCCGGATGCAATGTGGTCATCGGCCCGACTCCACAGGCCGAGTAGTTTCAATCCCCATCCGGGGCAAGCCCCGGATGCAATCACTACCTCGCGGGGGCTGCGCTGTCTGAGGCGCGTTTCAATCCCCATCCGGGGCAAGCCCCGGATGCAATGAGGGCGTAGCCGCGCGCGTGCGGGTAGGTCATGTTTCAATCCCCATCCGGGGCAAGCCCCGGATGCAATAGCCGGTCGAGTGCACTTTTTTCGCCCCGCGCCCGTTTCAATCCCCATCCGGGGCAAGCCCCGGATGCAATGCCTGTACCGGGGCATGCCTGGCAGCAGCCGGGTGGTTTCAATCCCCATCCGGGGCAAGCCCCGGATGCAATTCGGCCGCCTGGGCTGGCCGCAGCGCTTTGACGTTTCAATCCCCATCCGGGGCAAGCCCCGGATGCAATCCGGAGCGCAATCAGGTACCGGTCGGGGCCCCCGTTTCAATCCCCATCCGGGGCAAGCCCCGGATGCAATAACTCTGCAGCATGGTGGCGCAGCGGGGATACGAGTTTCAATCCCCATCCGGGGCAAGCCCCGGATGCAATTTGCTATCGGCTTCGTCCCAGGGTGGCACCTCATGTTTCAATCCCCATCCGGGGCAAGCCCCGGATGCAATGGCCTCTCTGAGCACGACACCTCGGCTTCGCCGTGCTCCTGAGCCCGGGGTCGGGTGCTTGCAGCGGGTCCCCACGCTCAGGGCCGGCCGCGGACCTCACGCTCCCGTCTGGTGCCACCCCTGGTTCTCATAGAATCAGCGGCTCCGTGAAATCGAGGTGCCGGTCAATCCCGTAGGCCTCCACGCTTTCTTTGCGGCTGGCCGGAAGGCGGTAGAGGCGCAGGCTGTCTTCCCCGGGCTCAATCACGTCCAGGAGCCGGTGGCGGAGCCGCGTGAGCTGCACCTCTGTAACCGTGCACTCGAAAACGGAAAACTGCACCCGTTGCCCACACCCCTCACAAAGCTTCGCCACCCGCCGCAGGCGGGCTCGCCCCTCCGGCGTCAGGGTATTCACGTCATAGGTTACCAGGACCTCCATATGGCCTCCTCAGGAGAAGAGGAAGGGATGATAGGCATCTGTCTCTCCCCGCAAGTGCCTGGCCAGCAGCCGCGCCTGCAGATGCAACACCAGGCCCAGCGGCACCGTCTCCTTAAGCAGGGTATGGCGCACCCCCTCTTCCTTGCGCTTCTGGTAGGCCGTCAGCACCAGCCTCCGTCCCTGCTCGTTCAACAGCACCGAATCTGCTGCCTCCGGGCGCACGTCAAAATGCTCGGGCCGCAGCTGCCTGCGGTTGATAAGGGTGAGCACCAGGCGATCCACCAGCCCCGACCTGAACTCCTCCGCCAAGTCGAGCCCCAGCGCAGGGCGCCCCGGACGCAACGCATGCAGAAACCCCACCTGAGGGTCGAGCCCCACTCCCTGTGCGGCGGAGGTGCAGTCGTGCGTCAGCAGTGAATACAGGAAGGAGAGGGTGGCATTCACCCGGTCGCGGGGCGGGCGACGGGTGCGCTGCACGAAAGCAAATTCGGGCGTCGGCACGCTTAGCAGCATGCCAAACACCCCAAAGTAGCGTGACGCCGCATCCCCCTCCGCGCCCCGCAGCCCGTCCAGGGTGGTAGCCCCCGGCAGCCCCGATACAGCCTGCGCCAGGGTCGCCGCCGCCTCCTGCAGGCGCAGACGCCTCTCTTCTCCAGCCTCCCGTGCCCAGCGCACCAGCGTATCCCGGCTGTTGCGAATCTTGGCCGCCACTATCCGCCGTGCGATTTCCAAGCAACGCAGCGCATCCCCATGGGCTGTGAATTGTGCCAGTCGCAGCAGCACGTTGCCGCTGGCAGGCCCCTCCACCCGGCAGCGAAAGCGCCCGGTATAGTCCAGAAAGGTGATCTCCCGCCCCTCGGCCGCACAGCGCTGCATCGCCTGCGGGCTCATCATGCTGTTGCCAAATAGCACGATCGCTCCCAGGTGCTGCAGCGGCACCTGCAGGTAGTTCCTCCCCTCGATCTCAACCCGCAGGGTGTCGTGGTCCAGCCGTACGTAGGCGTCCGGCGACTGCACGTATAGGGTGTTGAGGAGTTGACGGGTCATGGGACCTCCTCCTCCCGGGGAATGCGGTACAGGTCCTCCGGACGCGGTCGCCCCGCGGCTTGCATCATCTCGGGGCAACAGGCCGCGATCAGCGAACAGTTGGGGCAGCGGGCATCGTTGACCGGTGGCGGCAGGCGGCCGGAGTGCAACAGATCGCGCATCTCGGCAATCGCCCGCGCAGTGTCCCGGCGCAAGGAGGTGTCGAGCGCCACCTCCCTGCGCCGGCGGCTGCTATGATAGTAGAGCGCGCCCTGCTCCACCGGGCGCTGCAGCATCTCCTCCAGGCAGAAGGCCTGCGCGCATAACTGCAGCGCGTCGTGCCGTAGCGCCCGCCGCCCGCCCCGCTTGTACTCCACCGGCACCACCTTCCCGTCCGGGTGAAACTCGACCGCATCCGCCTTTCCCACCAGGCCCCACTTCTCGCTCCACAGGGGAACGGCCCGCTCGATCCGCTTCCCCTCTTCCCAGGTGGTATGTTCCTCGTCCACCCGCCGGTGGATCCGCGAGCCCTGCAGCGTCAGCACGTTCTCCTCATATAGCTGCTCCAGGTGGATCAACCCAAACTGGCGCGGGCAATATGAGTAGTGCTCCACCGCCGAAACCAGGATGAGATCGTCATCCCCAAACGGGCCTTGGGCCTCCATCCCTCAGCCCACCAGCCGATGCAGGCATACACCGGGGACTGCACCCTCGCCGGGCCAGTCCACCGCGACCACATAATCGGCGAAACTGCGCGGAGTGGTGACCTCCGGGCGCAGGCTCACCTGCACCCGGGCAAAGAGGTCTTGCGCCGGCGCGTTGCCCAGCGGGCTGTCATGCGTGAAGATGTAGAGCCCCCGCAGGCTCATCATGCCCCGGCTGGCCGAGCGGTCCAGGTCCCACATCTTGCGTAGGGCGTCCCAGAAAAGGGCCAGGTCCTCCTGCTTCACGCCCGTCTTGGCCGCAAAGGGTGCCGAGAAAAAGCCGTGTGCCCGGTATAGCCCATAGGGCACCAGCGCCTTGCGGCCCATCTGTCCGCTCGCCGCCTTCTCATCGCCGTCATCCCCACCTGCGACGGCCCGGTCCACGTCATCGGCGTTCGTGAGAGCAACTCTGGTCACCGACACATCCATCGGCACGATTGCAGAGATGGACCGGGCGAAGGTGAGCTGCACCGGACCCCGCACTTGGCCGCAGTTCCACTGTAACTCCTTCTTGTCTTTCTTCTGCCCCGACTTGCCCGTGGTCATCACGGCGCCAAACATGCGCACGTCGTAGTAGGTGGCGCACATGTACTCCCGGGCCTTCTCATTTGTACGGAGCGCTGGCTCCGCCCCTACACTCTCGTATGCCTTCCGCTGATGACCCGCGAGGATATCTCCGTGCCCGACGAAGATCATGCGCCCGGGTGCATCCCGGTCAACCATCGCCACATAGTCACGGACTTTGCGCTTCAGGCAGACATCGCTCACCAGCCCCTGCATGGTCTCGGGGTCCACCCGCGGCAGGTTACCGGCATCCGGGTCCCCGTTCGGGTTCCCGTCTGTAACGTCAAAGAGCAACACGAAGTCATGCCGCCTGCCCGGATCGGTGTAGGTCTCGCTATTCATTAGCCTTCCTCCTCGTTGCCGGTCTCGCGCTGCGCGCGGCGCTCCTGGGCGGCGGCCCGCCCCGCCGCGCGCTCATGGTAGTATCCCAACGAGAAAAGCGCCTGCTCCTGCAGGGTAAGAGTGCGCGGGAACCCCCCCAATCCCGCCAGCACCTGCTCCATCCGCTCCTGCAGGCCATAGTAGGCACCCTTCTTGTTCTTGCGCAGTTTGGCCAGATGCGGCTGCGCCGCGCTCAGCAGGTTGCCGAATACGCTCGCTGGCGCGGTGGAGGCGGCACCAAAGAAGCGATCCACCAACGTGGCGTTGATGCCCGGGACCGCCTGCCGTTGCACATCCTCCAGCACCGCCAGCAGCCTGCCGCACAGGTACGCCGGTGCGGTCTCCTGCGGCTCGAGTGCAGACATGTAGTCCTCCTTTCTCGACATCGTGCTTACCAGCACCGCCTTCATCAGGGCGGCGCGGGGGTACGTAACGCCCTGCTCGGCCCGGCACCGGTTAACGGCAACACTCAGCAGCCAGGCCGGTAGCGGCCGCCCATGCAGGGCGGCCCCGACGAGGGTCGCAGGCACCCCGGGCGGCATATCCTTGCGGGGGTTATGGTAGAGTCCGGCGGCCAGCGGATACACCCCCAAAGGGCGCCCCGGCTGGCCCTGGGAGTCCACCTGCGCCAGCAGGCCGAACCAGCGCGCAAGTTGCGACCTGGCGGCGCCTACGGTGGTATGCAGCCAATCGCGTATCACCGCCCGCCCCCCGCTGGCCGAGAGCGCAGTCGCATAGAAGGCGCTTTCCTCCACGCTCGGCAGCCGCCCAGTGCGATAAGACGCCAGCAAGTTACGCACGGCCTCCGGATCAGGGTTGCTCAGGAGTTGCAACAGCGACCTCTCCGGGCCCTCGCGCGTCCAGAAGACATAAACGAGCGGCCCCGTGACCAGGTGCGAATCCTCGGCCGCCAGCAGTTGGTTCAGCGCCTTGCAGAACCGCTCGCCGCAGTCCCCGCATACTCCCGCCGTCTGCCCTCGGGTCAGCCCATAGGACTCGAACGCCTCTGCATTCAGGCCGGTTGGCGCCACCCCGGAGGTCTGCCCGTTAGGCACACGCTTCACCATCACTGGCAGGCTCCCGGGGATGGACTTGGGTTGGCCGCACACGACGCATTGCCTCGGTGCGGTCTCCCCACCCGCACAGTGGGCCGCCCAGAATGCCTGCACCGCTGGTTCATCCACCGGCATGGTCCCCGCTACCCGGAAGGTCATCAGGTCATTCGGATCAACCTCGGGCAGATCCCCGACCGCACCCTCACCGTGTGAGGCGAGGAAGCGTGACACTGCCTGGACGGCTGCCGAGCCGGTTGTGGCGGCGCAGGCTTCAATCAGGGCTCGATATGCTTCGTGCTTCTCGGCTGCACGGGAATCGTCCGCAGCCCGCCCAAGCGTATAGGCCGGGGTATCTGCCAGCAGGAGAGGGCTCACGCCCGAGGTGCGGACCACCGCAGGCACGAGGTGGGCTGCACCACGATCCCGCCCCCTGCCACCCCCGCTCGTGGGGACGCATCCCAGGTACCTGCCATCCCCATCCAACTCAATAACCCACTTCACCGGCCGGCGGTCGTACATGGGCGGAGGCATATCACCGACAATCCGCTCGGCGTCGGCTGCCAGTTGCTGCAGGATCATGCGCCACCCCCTTCCCCGGTCGCAAAGTCATATGGCGGCACCGCCAGTACCCCACCTCGTACCTCGGCCTCGAAAAAGTGAGGCACCTGCCGCCCGTCCGGGCGAAACTCGATATCCAGTAGCATCAGCCCCAGCGGCTCGTCCACCTCCACCGCCCGCTCGCTGCCGTCCGGGGCCGCAAAGTCCGCCGCAAACTCCCGGCACCCCAGGTAAGGCCGATGGAAACACTGCCCGCGTGCTACCCGCCGCCGGAACTGGTCCCGGAACTTGGCCGGGTCCGCCTCCACGCCTGCGTTCACCGCGACCTCGGCAGTAATCAGATAGCCCACGTCCCGCAGCCCCAGCGTGTGCCGCTGCGTGCGGCATTCGCTTATGTCTATGCCAGGGCTGCGCGGGCTCATCCTGGTGCTCACCTCGTTGCGCACCATGGAGAAGTGCCGAATCGGGCGGAGCACGGTGATCTGGTGCACGCGCCACCGAAACTCCGGCTTCCAGAAAATCGCCTCGAGTACGCCACGTGCGGCCGAGGGCGTCATCACCTCGTAACTCACCCGCTCGGCCTTCATTTCCGGACGCGTGAAGCACGCCCGCTCGCCCCATACCTTGACTACCAATGGTGCATAGGCCATACCCTTGCCCCCTTTCCTTGGTGTCCTTCCCTGGCTATACGATCAGGTCTGCCGGGTCCACGCTCTGCCCACCAATGCCTCTCACCCGGTCGTACCCGCCCAACCACCGGTAGAGCCCCGAGCCCGCGACCACCTCGACCACCATGCCCCCGGCTACCAGCCGCTCCAACTCTCGCCGCCTCACCCCCACCGTATGCGGCTGTGCCGCCTGCCACAGGGCGGCGGTCACCCGGCCCGCCGCCGCTGCCGCTGCTGCCAATCCCTCCACCGCTGCCCGGTCATAGCCCACCAGGACCGGCACCGCGCTGTCGTCAATCAGGTGAAAATGGCTCTCAACTTCCGGGAAGTGGAACTTGCCGCGTTTCCGCTGGATGCCCTTAGCATCGGTATCCAGGTTGGCGTACACCTGGGCGAAGTAGGCGGGGAAGGTGTCGGGATCATCCAGGCGGATCGAGCTCTCCGACAGCATGAGCCGCGTCACCGCCGCGGCCGTCTGGTATGCCCCGGGCGGCAGGCTGCCGGACTCCGGGTCAAAGACCTCCATCTGCCCCTCGGAGAGGCGCCCCTCGCGATTGCAGCGTCCTGCCGCCTGCATGATACTGTCGAGTGGCCCATAGGCGCGCAGCACGCACGGGAAGTCCAGGTCCACCCCCGCCTCTACCACCTGGGTAGAAACCAACCGGCACGGCTCCCCCGCATCCAGGCGGCGCCGCACCTCGGCCAGTACCGCTCGGCGATGTGCCCCGCACAGCAGGGTCGAGAGGTGCAGGTCGGCATCCTGCCCCAATCCGTCCAGCAGCGCCAGGGCGTCCTTCTTGGTGTTCACGATAGCCAGGCACTGTCGCTCCTCCAGCATTCGGCTGGCCACCTCCCCCCAGGAGCACGGCTTGGTATCGAAGGAGAAGGCTACCCGCCGCAACGACCTGAAGTGCGCCGCCGCGTCCGTCACGATCTCCGTCGCCGGCGGCAAGCCCTCCAGGTACGGGGTCTTGCCCTCCAGCGCCGGCTGGGTGGCGGTGCACAGCACGAGTGTCATACCGTGTCGGGTCACCAGCGTGCGCAGGACGTCCACAATGGGGGCCAGCAGGTGTCCGGGTAGCAGTTGCGCCTCGTCCAGGATGAGCACGCTACCCGGCAGGTTGTGCACCTTCCGGCAGCGACCGGGATGCGCGGCGAACAGGCTCTCGAAGAGTTGCACGGTGGTGGTGACGATGATGGGTGCTGCCCAGTTGTCGGCTGCGAGAGAGCGCCAGGCCTCGACCTCCTCATCTTCGCTGCTGGCCGCAGCCGAGTGGTGCTCCAGCACGTGGCGGGGGTCGGCGAAGATTCCCCGGAAAACATCCACCGTTTGCTCGATGATGCTGGTGTAGGGAATGGCGTAGACCACCCGCTGCAGCCCGTGCCGGGCGGCATGCCGCAGCGCGAAGGCGAGCGAGGACCTGGTCTTCCCCCCTCCCGTTGGCACCGTCAGCCGGAACACCCCCGGCGGTAACTCGGCCGCCCGCAGGCAGTCCTCATAAACAAGCCGCCGCACGCGGTTCACCGGTGTATCTGGGGCGCCCGCCATTAGTTTCTTCTGGCTGCGCTCCATCGCCGGCCACAAGGCCTCGGGACTTGCGGGTGGCGTGCGCGCTGCCGCCTGGGCCGGGGAGAAGTGCGCCTCTGTGTCGAGCGCATCGGCATCCACCAGACAGGAGTAGAGCAGTCGCAGCAGCAACTCAAGTTCCAACTCGGATGAGGCCTTCCCCAGGAGTTCCCGGGCGATGACATCCTTCGGCTCCGGTTCCTGGCAGCCCGACAGCACCTCGTCCGCCTGCGCGAGCAGGCGGGCAGCCCTGCCCTCAGCGCGCGCCCGGGCGATGATGTCCTGGAGGTCGGCCCGCGAGGGCAGCCCGCCGTGGTGCCCGGCGATGGGGAAGGCGAGCGGATCGAGGATGCCGGCGGCCACCAGCGCACCGGCGCCCTTGTGATCCAGCCTGCCGCGGGGGACGGGCTTCCCCTCCAGGGCGGCCTGGTGGCAGGCGCGCAGATACGCCTGGAACTCGGGGGAGTACTTCCCCAGATCGTGCAAGAGTCCCAGCACCCGGCCTGCGGCAGCCAAGCCCAGCGGCCGGGCAAACTCCTCCGCCAACCGCGCGGTGTTCCTCAGGTGATCCGTCAGAGACTGAAAGTCTCCCCCTCCCGGCGGCGGCGTGTGGGCATAGAAGGAAGCGGCCATCCCCCACCTCACGGCAACCGGCCCTCCCCAGCGGGGCCGGTATCTCGTCTCTTAGGCGCCGGGTGAGGGAGGTCCTGCCGCTCTCTACCTTTTGTTCCCCATCTCCGGGCCGCAGGCCCCTGCCGCCCCTCCAGGGCTCAGTTGCTCCCTCCGTCTGCCTCCGGGGGCTCACGCACCCCGGCTATCAAGCGGTCGCCCGTTCCGGGCTGCGTCCTTGCCTCCCCTGCCCGAAACCTTACCCCCGAAACCCCAGACCCGCCCCCGCTGCCGCCGGGGCTTGACAACCCGAGTATAATACAGATAGAACACGCGTTCGCTGCAGGGCTCCCCTCCCATCCCCTCTCCCCGCTGGGAGAGGGTGAGGGTGAGGGGCCCCTCCAGCACCTGTCCGCCATAACCTCGGCAAGGAGGTCCCATGCGTCTCCTTACTCCCACCCAGCGCAAAGCCGCCGGCCTGCTCGCCCGCGGCTTCCGTCCTGCCTTCGTCGCCTCTTTCCTGCCCGTCAGCCGCGCCACCCTCCTGCGCTGGCGCCGCCGCCCCGACTTCGCCCACCTGGTCACCGTTCTGGCCCAGCCCGTTGCCGGTAGCGGCATCCCCGGCTGGCTCGTCAACCTCCTGCAGGATGCCGGCGAGCCCCTGGCCTACGCCCTCGCCGACCTCTCCCGCCACGGCGACCAGAAGGCCCTCGCCGTCACCCTCCAGGCCCTCCATCGCTGCCCCCTCCCGCTTGCCCCTTGCCCTGCCCCAGAGGGCAAGACCGGCACTGCCATCCCGGCCTCGGCTGCCTTCCCCGAAACCGGTGGCTGTGCCGGCTTTGCCGGTCTCTCCCCGCGGCCGCAGTCCGCCTGCCCCACCACTCCACCACTCGACTACTCTACCACTCCATCGACCGGCTGCCCAACCCCGGTCGTTTCTGACGCTGAACCGACGCCTGGCAATACTGAACTGACGCAAAACGATACTAAAATGACGCTGAACGATACTGAAATGAGGCAGAACTGATGCAGCCCAAGCCCGCCTTCACGCTCAGCAAGCCCATTCTCACGTTTCTCGCCAAGCCGGCAGGGCGCAAGCCATTGCCTCTCCCCGCGGGGAGAGGGAGAGGGTGAGGGGCGGCCGGGCACCCAGTACTGGCATCCTGTTCACATCGGTCAGGGGCTTGCTCCCTGCCCGGCACCGGGAGCCCACGGAGCGGCTCCCTAAGGATTCCTACCCTGGACCCGAAACCCGAGTCCTGGCACCTTGACAACAGCCGATAGGCATCTGGCGAGGCGTGGCAGCCCCACCCTACAGACCCCTACAGCCTCGGCTCCGAGCCCACCGTGCACCGGGGCGAGCCGATCTCCCGGTAGCGCACCACCAGGCTGGTGCCTGGCTGGGGCAGGTGCAGTGCCCAACCCGAGGCGAGCGTCTTCCCGGCTACCTTCTTGCGCACTGGCTTGCGATCGTCGCCGATCAGGTCAACCTGGTAGTCGGCCTCCGGGTGCAGTCCCCGCAGGCGCACCTCCAGCGTGGGATAGGGGCTCTGCGCCCGACGAAAGGCCAGCACCAGCCCGGAGTCCAGGTCGGGCCGGTGGAACTGCCAGGCCGCCCAATGCCCGGGGTCCAGGCTCGCCCCGGTCAGGGGGTAGTAGTCACCGTACCAGAAGATGGTGTTTGCTCGGGCCTCGGCGATCGCTGCCCGCCCCAGGTCCACTGGGAAGTCGTCGTCGAGTAATGCCCACTGGGAGATGGCGCCGCCCGTGGCCGCGCTGCGGAAGTCGTAGGGCTCCGGTGTCCACCCGCAGGCGGTGAAGAGTGGCACGTATGGGGCCAGTCCCATGCTTTGCACCTGGTTCCAGTCCGGGTGGCCGGGCGAGCATGAAGTGTCGCTGCGCCACAGGGGCAATGAACGCATGCACATCTCCAGGTCTATCCGCCGCCCCCCGCTCGAGCAGTTGTCTATGCGCAGGCCGGGGTGGCGGGCCAGCAGTTCGTCCCACATCTCATAGAGTCCCTCGACATACCGGATCTCGGTCATCCCTTGCCGGTCCTCAGTGTCGTTGGCTCGCCAATAGCCCAGGGGGTCCATGTTGAAGTCGTTGCGGTAGATGGTGATGCCGTACTCGGAGATTCGCTGAGAGAGCAGGTCGGTCAGCCAGCGCCTGGCCACCTGGTCGTCCAGGCGGAAGAGTCCCCCGCCTTTGCCGCCCTGGGCGGGATCAGAGGGGTGCACGAACTCCGGGTGCTCGGTGGCGATCTGCGTGCCCGGCGCCACCCGCTCGGGCTCGAACCAGACCACGAAATCCAGCCCCCGCTCCCGGCAGGCCTTGCCCACGGGCCCCAGGCCGTTCGGGAACTCCACCGGTTTCGCGTACCAGTTGCCCACCCCGTGCGGGAACTGGCCCGGGAACCAGGCGGCATCCAACCAGTGGGTGTCGCATCCCACCCTGGCCGCGAACTCCACGGCGCGTAACTGCCCGGCCTCGGTGGCCCATTCCGGACGCGTCTGCCAGTAGCGGTCGAAGGTCTGGGAGACGATGGGCAGGCGCACCGGCCGCCCCTCGTGCTGGGGGACAAAGTGGTGCAGTAGCAGGCGCCGCCAGCGGTTGTGGGCGGCCTCCCGGTCGCCCTTCCAGGTCATTATCAGAATGCGCGGGGTGCGGATGCGTTCGCCCGGATGCAGGCGCAGATGAGTCTTTTCCATGCCCGCGCGCACCGCCATGTCACCCCGCTCCGGGCGGTCAAAGGAGGCCGCCCATTGCCCGGTCCAGCCGATGGCTGCAATCAGCCCTTCCTCGGCGTACTCCAGGTCAAACCAGGGAAAGGCACTGATGGAGGAGGGACGCCCGCCGGTAGGGGCCATGCGTTCGGACTTGCCCGCCGGGATTTCGGTGTCGAAAGGCAGAAAACTCTCGGCTCCGCACGAGTCGCCTCGCAGCCGGTGCAGGATCGCCGGCCGCCGCTCGTTGCTCGTGCGCACGCGCACATCCAGCGCCTGGATATCCTCGAGCAGCGTGGTATCAGCCTGGCCCCGGTTCTCAAAGGAGAGTACCCAGTCGGCCGCCGGGTATCCCCGGAAGGCGCGCACGGTGGCGGTGGCCACCAGACCAGTGTCGGGGTCAGACCAGGCCACCAGATACTCGGTGTAGGCGGCGTGTTCCACCGTGGCGGTGGTACGCTTCCACCTGGCGAGGAACTCGGCGCTGGGTTTGCCTCCATAGACGAAGGAGAAGGGCACGCCCGCCTCCAGCAGTGGGTCGGGCTGGTCCTCGTCCAGGTAGCGCACGGAACCGTTGGCCATCACGAAATGCGCGTCACCCCAGTCGGCCTGGTCGTGGCTGGGGCCGTCCTCGGTGGTGTCCACCTTGAGCACAAGTTCGCGGGCGTCGGCAGGCAAGTCTACCTTGACCGCCTGGCCGGCGTCTCGGCCGCGGAGGGTGGGGGTGCGCATCGCCTCCTTACCGGCGACCTCCACGCTGAACTGCACGCTCCCCCGCTCGCCGCCGGTGTCATAGTTGTTGTCAATGCCTACCCAGGCCGCGAAGGCCCTGGCGCCGTCCGGGATGCCCACCGCGATTTCGCTGTTGGCATGCGTGCCCAGTCCATGGGCGAAGTGCCGCTTGCCGATCACGATCGGGGTCTCCATGCAGGAACGCCCGAAGCGCAGGCGGCTAAAATCCTGGCGCCGGACCGTGACCGGGATGCGGTCCGGGGCTGCCGGCGGCTGCTCGCCGGTGAAGGCACGTGCCACCCAGTCATGCAACTCCTGCACCAGGAACGACGGGGCCATCACCTCGGCTTGGGTAGCGTGGCTGGGAACGGGCAGGTCGGGCATGGGGACACCTCCGGTGGGAAAGGCAAGCACACAGCACATGAGCAGGATGACCAGCACCCTCGGGAGTGTGAGTGACAAGTATGGCCGTACTTCCATCGTGCCTGCCCCCTGTGCGTGCGAGCGGCTGATTATGGGGCCGGCCCGGTGGGGTGTCAATGGGCAAGCGGCCTGAGCGAAGGCGCGTCGGGGGGAGGCAGGCTTGGCTCCCCCCGCGCAGGCTACTCCGGAGCGGAAATCGGCCGAACGTAATCTGCCAGGAACTCCCAGAAAGTACCCCGCCAGTAGCGCACGTTGCCGCCCAGGTAGGCGAGCACGGTGCCACCCGTGAACTCGGCGCGCGTCCCCATGGGTGGCGGCAGGAAGTGCTGCTCCGCCCATTGCTTGGTGACCAATTCGTGGATGCCGAAGGAATCACAGCCGATTACCGGCACCCTGCTCGCGTCCACCTGGAGTTTGGGCGGCGAGATTTGGCAGGCGAAGAACTCACCCGGATGTGCGTCGCCGTCGCCACCCAGGATCACCCCCTCCGGCTCGCTGTCCTCATCTGAGTCATCGGGGCCAAAGTAATACAGCATGAGCGATAGCGGCGTGCGGTTCCAGGTGTCCTCGTTGCCCGGATCGTATTGCCGATGCCCGCCACAGGCCCAGAAGTACGAGCCACCCTGGATGGCTTTCAGTGGAGGATCGTCCGTAGCCCGAGTGCGGATGACCTCCCAGCCCAGGGTGGGGCAACGAAAGATATCGTCGTTCTTGGCGTATTCCCGCAGTGGGTCGGGAAGCAAGATGTTATGCCGGGGGTCACTGTCGTAGAGGGAATAGGAGGGCCGGTACGGGTGGTACCCGCAATGCTCCTGGTCAAAGTCCGCGCCGATGATGCCGCCGCCCTCTCCCCCGCTGGACCAGTCCTCGTTGTAGAGGGTGATGGCCAGGATGATCTGCCGCAGGTTGCTCCCGCACACACTGCGGCGGGCGGTTTCACGCACCCTCAGCAGCGCCGGCAGCATGATAGCCACCAGGATGCCGATGATCGTGATCACCACCAACAA
>Ga0315298_1007564_pt1 | contig 14239 bp, 16 predicted proteins | sample WHS_1_MG_FD_203077 | JGI IMG/M metagenome (GOLD analysis project Ga0315298, IMG submission 203077) | Extremophilic microbial mat communities from Washburn Hot Springs, YNP, Wyoming, USA - WHS_1_MG | ecosystem: Environmental > Aquatic > Thermal springs > Hot (42-90C) | place: USA: Wyoming... | reverse complement strand
ACGAGAAGTTCGCTGAAATAGTTAAACGCCTAGACACCCACGACCAAAAGTTTGCAGAGATAATTAAACGCCTAGAAGTCCACGACGAGAAGTTCGCTGAAATAGTTAAACGCCTAGACACCCACGACCAAAAGTTTGCAGAGATAATTAAACGCCTAGAAGTCCACGACGAGAAGTTCGCTGAAATAGTTAAACGCCTAGACACCCACGAAGAGGAGTTAGTGAAGCTTAGAGAGGACATGCATCGCGGTTTTGAGCGTATGGATAGACATTTAACCGCCTTAGGTGCAAGGTGGGGTTTAATGGCTGAGGAGGCTTTCAGGGAAGGGCTAAGGGGTCTAATAGAGAAGGAATTTGGCTACAAAGTTCAGAAGTGGGTTAAATTCGATGAGAAAGGTTTTGTATTCAGCTATCCAAGCCAAATAGAGATCGACGTAGCCCTCAGCGACGAAAAAACGATTCTAGTTGAAATCAAATCCCAAACAACAGCCCCAGACGTATATATGCTTAAAAGGAAAGCGGAATTCTACGAAAAAAGTGAGAAGAGGAAACCGTCCAAAATTATTATAGTAACACCCTACGCTGAAGAAAAAGCATTGGAAGCTGCAAAACATTTAGGCATAGAAATATACACAAAGGTTTAAAATGTTAAAAAGGCTATTGCCTGCAATTTAACAACAAAGATAACCTCATTAACATCGTGATGATGCACGTCACGTTGCGGATATTTACCTTTTAATTTCGTTTTCTGATGGAACATCCGCAAGCCTGTTAGAGGCTATGGCTTGCTCATTAGCACCAGTGGTCACGGAAATTCCTGGCAATGCAGAGTGGATTAAAGATGAAGTGAACGGCTTACTTGTTCCCGTGGCTGATTCTGAAAAACTTGCAGAAAAATTCTCTTATTAGCCCAACAATTATAAACTCCGCATGGATTAAGAGGAAGGAGATGTGGAAACTGTGAAAGCGAGGGTGAACTGGAAGTAAAATATGCAAAACTAACAAAAATAGTAGGTGAATTCGTATTTGATGCCTATGGAGGAAAGAATATTTGAAGTCTAAGATGCAAATTGTATATGTTTGCTCATCTGGTGCTCATGAATATTGGATCAATCTGGCTAATGCTATAAGTAAAAAATGCAATTTACATCTATTCCTTCCTGACTCTATAAGAAAAACAAAAATTCCGCAATATTTAGAAGAAGCTATAACAATCCATTATTTTAAGAAATTCAAGTTTTATGATATCAGAAATATGATTTCAATTTTGAGGGTGTATAAAAAAATCGTTGAATTAAGCCCTAATGTTATCCATCTACCCGGGGGTATACCATTTGGGCTTCCAATAATATATCCCCTTATAAAGTTAAGATTCCCACTAGTTATAACGGCTCATGAACCAGTGCCTAAGACCATACCACTTTATGATATGCTCCTACTGAAAATTCAAATGATTTTTGCGGACGCAATGATTGTTGCAGGAGAAGCTATAAAAAAGGAAGCTATGCTTTATTGGAAAAATAAAAAACTCAAAATATTTGTAGTTCCTTTTGGCGCATTTATTCACTATAATAAACTTAGAAAACCAAATGTTAATGAAGAAGAAGGTGCAGTTTTGTTTTTTGGTGCAATAACTCCGCATAAGGGACCAGAATATTTGATAGAGGCTGAACCTTTGGTTTCACGTAAAATCCAAGACTTCAAAATTATAGTTGCTGGTAAGGGTTTTGGTAGATATAAACAGCTTATAAGAGAACCGGAATTTTTTGAAATACATGACCGCTATGTAAGTGATCAAGAGTTGTGTGAGCTATTCCAAAGGGCAAGCGTGGTTGTGTTGCCTTATGTTTCTTCATTTCAAAGCGGTGTTATCTTTACTGCTTATGCCTTTCTGAAACCGGTGATAGTCACGAATGTTGGTTCTTTGCCTGAAAGTGTTTCACACTTAGAGACTGGACTAGTTATTAAACCAAGATCAGCAAGAGCGCTTTCAAAAGCAATAATAACTTTATTGGAAAATAAAGAATTGCGAAACAAGATGAAGGAAAACATTTACCGAAAGGTAACACAGGAATATTCTTGGGATGGAATTGCCAGTATGATGTTAAAAACATATTGTAAGACCGTGAAATCGGAGGGATCGGACTTGCATGTCGATAGTGCATTTAAAAAGCACGCTTAACCGCTGGGAGGGGAAATGGGTTGACGTTTAATATTCTTACATTTTACATTACAAAAGATATTATTGACAAAGAATGTTATGGCAGTGTTTTGAGACAGGAAGGAGTGCGGCAGGATGTTATTGTAATTTCAGCGAAGAAAGTAGGAGTTGGCAATAACTTTGTCGTAGAAGTGCCGCAAGAATACCCCTTACCAATAAGAGTGGGGCTGTCTATTAATCGTGCTCTGCCAATTTATTGGGATGAGAAGAAATACGACTTCTTTTTCAAAGTTGATGGTGATGTTTTGCTTCCACCTAATTACCTTTTAAACCAGATATCAAAAAGTAAGCCGATAATAGGTCCCGGAAACGCTATGCTAATTGAAGCCAAGTTTTTTAAGAGCCACTTTAAAAACAGATGGGCATTAACCTACGCAGATGATGAGTATATGAAGGCATATGCGTTTGCAATGGGTTTTATAGAAGAGGTGTGGGAAAAAGATTTAAGCATTGACTCTGCGGCGTATCGTCCCTCAATTTCGAGAGAATACATGTATGGCAAGGAATATTATAAATACGGTACTCCATTTTGGTTTATGTGTTTGCGTATAATGGCTTCCGTTAAAAATCGTATTAAACAACTTCCAACACGTATTCCCGTCTCAATGAGTATTTACACTATTAGTGGTTATCTTTCGGCTTTAGGGACGAAGAAGTATGAGTGGCATAATAATTTTGCCAAAAGATGGACAAGGCTATACCTTAAAAGAATAATATCAAAAGTTAAGCGGGCTTTTTAAACGGTAAGTAAAACCGAGGTAATGCCTTCAATCTTTTCAGCTTGCCATCGGGCTTATTTTTAGATGGTAATAACCTCATTTCAATATGAATTGGGAATTCGTAACATAAAAAATATATTTTAGGTAAAGTGAATGAAAAAAGGGTTGAGTTATGGGTTTGAAAGTTTGTTTCGTCATGTTTGGAACCGATGGAACTGGAGGCAATAGGTTTTTATTCGAGGTGAGAAACGGATTATCAAAGCGAGGGCATGGAATGGTTTTTTATCCTCTAGGACAACCTAGCGCACATACGCTTTGCCACTAGGAGATATTACTATATACGGTCCAAATACTCTGCACTTAAGATGCACCATTAAACTCTTTGCGACGCGCGCGACGCGCGCGCGAATATTATTCCCTTTCTTGAGGGCTTTAGGTCGCATTGATTTTATAGGCAAAGGGATTAATAGCTGCGGGATCGCCATTAAAGTCAGAAAAGTAAGTGACATAATTGGATAATTGATTCACGAGTGTTCTTTTATGGTTGACTTTATTATTTTGGGTGGTGGTTGGGCAAGTGCTGTTTTTGCTTTAGAACTTAAACATAATTTTCCGAATGCTGAGGTGGTGGTTTTAGAAAAATCAAATGTTCTTGGGGGTCTTCTAAGAAGTATTCGTATTAATAATCACGTTTTTGATATTGGCGGCAGTCATGTTATTTTTTCCCGCAACAAAAACATGTTAAACAAAATGCTTTCGTTGATAAGTAAAAATTTTGTAAGCCACAAGCGAAAGACATACGTATTATTAGGTTCAACATTTGTCCCATATCCTTTGGAAAATGGGCTTTATGTTCTACCTTTAAAAGAAAGGACGGAAGCATTGATCTCCTTTCTTGAAGTGCTATTGTCCAGAGATACGAGTTGGGCGCCGAAGACGTTTAAAGATTGGATTTATGGTTTTTTTGGGAAATGGATAGCAGAGAAATATTTGGTCCCATACAATTTGAAGATTTGGAAGAGACCATTAGATGAAATGGATGTCGATTGGGTTTATACTCCTGGTAGGCTACCAATACCAGACTGGAGAAACGTGGTTAGATCGGCTACAGGCATACCCACAGTTGGCTATGTTGAACAGAGTACGTTCTATTATCCAAAACGTGGCGGCATCCAAGCATTATTTAATTCTGCAGTAAAAAAAGCAAAAAGCCTTGGTGTAAAGTTTGTAACTAACGTTAAAGTTTCCGAAATTAAAAGGTATAATAACGAATGGGTCATAAATGATAAGTTCAAAGCTAAAAAGCTTATCAGCACAATTCCACTTAAAGAACTTCTAAAAGCTTTAGATGCACCAAACTTCATTATGAAGGCCTCTGAAGAATTAGACTTCAACAAAGTAGCAGTTATAGGCATCGCATTAAAGAAACCTGCTCCAAAGCAACATTGGATTTACGTACCAAACAACAACATCACATTTCACAGATATGCATGGATATCAAATTACAGTCCAAAAAACGCTCCACGTGGCGAATCTACAATGCTAGCTGAGGTTACGCTTCCTCCAAATTTAAAACCGAACATCGAAAAGTTGGCGGATAAAGTGACGGCAGATTTTGAAAAGCTCAACGTGCTTAATCAGGATGAGGTACTCTTTACTAAAATATGGCTGCACAAATACGGATACCCAGTTTATAAGGTAGGTCACAAAGAAAAACGTGAAATTATTATGAATTGGTTGAAAAAACAAAACATTGAATCAGTGGGTAGATGGGGAAGTTGGCATTACTGGAATATGGATAAAGTGTACGAAGAAGTATTAACGAAAACAAAAATGAGTAACCTATAATCGATGCAAATTAAAGAAAGCTATAATAAATAAGTTGAAGTTAGGTTGTTTTATGAAGGCTTTGGTTTTAAGTGGTGGCAGAGGCACTAGGCTTAGGCCTTTAACTTTCACCACTGCAAAGCAGCTTATTCCCGTGGCTAACAAACCCATACTAGGCTATGTTTTAGACCACGTAGCCCAAACAGGCATAAAAGACGTAGCCATAATAATCGCTCCAGAAACAGGACAAGACGTCAAAAACTACGTTAAAAACGGCGTCGCTTAGAATATTAACGTAATCTATATACTCGAGACCATTAGGCTTAGCGCATGCGGTAAAACTTCACAACTTTTCATTAATGAGCGATGGAAAAGTATATACGTAAATACATTTACATATCAATGTGATTGAAATGAAGACTTTAAGTGTTAAAGTGGATGAAGAACTCAGAGAACGCATGAAAAAGTTAAAGCATGTGAACTGGAGTGAGATAATAAGAGAATCCATTAGAAAGAAGATTGAAGAGGAAAACGGCCGCAACATTGCAGAGGCAGTTTTGCTCAACGAAAGACTGAGGAGAACAGCTCCTGAAGGGTGGGACAGTGCCAAGGTGATCAGGGAGTGGCGCTTGAAAAGGTAGTACTAGACGCCAGCGTAATAGCAAAATGGTACCTTAAAGAAAAATATAGTGAACAAGCGCTAAAGCTCCGCGACCACTACATTTCAGGACGCATAACCATAGCAGCCCCAACCCTGCTGGAATATGAAGTGCTGAACGCTCTAAAATACAGCGGAACATACTCGGAACAAGAGCTCACAGAGATTGCACGTTCACTAAACAAGTATGGCTTCGAATATTGGAGACTTAAGGACCGAATAAAGGATGAAATCATTAAAATAGCATCTAAATATGACATAACTATATATGATGCGAGTTATTTGGCATTAGCCACTCTCCTAAAAGCTCCATTTTACACAGCTGATGAAGAACTGCTAAGCAAGATTGCTGAATTAAAAACAGCCAAGCATCTGAAGGATTCAACAGCTAAATCAGAAGAGCCTTCGCATACTCAAAACACTTATTAAATCTAGCACGCGGAAAGTATAAACACTTACATTTTCATAGGGCACTTTAGTATAAGAGAAGGCTTAAAATATCAGCAAAAATGAGGTCAAATTATGAAGGCTCTTGTATTGAGCGGTGGCAGAGGCACTAGGCTTTAGACCCTTAACCTTCACAACAGCTAAACAATTAATTCCAGTCGCAAACAAACCAATTTTAGGCTACGTCTTATACCACATAGCCCAAACAAGGATAAAAGAAGTCAGCGTAATAATTAGCATTTGCAGATGAGTAGCTATAAAAAATCTGATGGTTCTTTTCTTTTCACGTCCACTCTGTCAAAATGCCTATCATAGCTAACTATAGCTTTCACCCCCAACTTCTTAGCTAAATAATACTGAACGGCATCGTCAAAATCAAGTTTCACCTTATCCATCAGCATCGACGCAGCCATTTCATCTTCTACACCAGTTTCATACACATTAAGCCCTAACGACCCTTGAACATTCCTTAGAAAAGAAAGAATCAACGCAGAATCATTAAGCGTAACCTCAATTGCATGAATTGTAAACTTTGAAACAACAGCTTCAAGCTCCCCCGAAGAAATTTTCTTCAGAAACCTTTCACATTCCTCAGCCTTCTCCTGCCCAAGGAAAAGCTCAATAAAGACGTTAGCATCCACCAGCAGCATTTAATCAACCTTTCTCCATATCTTATGTTGCAATTCCACGGATGTTAACTCGGATTGAATACATCCCCTCAAACTTTTCCAGTCAACATCGCCCGAAACAACAAAACGCTTCATAACGTCTTCAAGCGCTGCTTTCATGGCGCCCTTTTTATAACCATAAATTTCCATAGCTCGCTTCCTAAACTTTTTAGCCAAAGCCTCCGAAATCTCAGCTTTAATAACTTCAACCATAGGTACATATGGTAAATAAGTACTTTATAAACCTTCACAGCAAAACAGTTATGAATGATTACGCTATTTTCGCAACGCTTATTAAATCGCAAATACCTGTTTCATTCGGTGAACCAGAAAAATGCAGCAAAGCTGAGTTGGCTCGAAGGGCGAACTATTCCCTCCAAAGGAAATCAGAGAAAAATTAGGCCTCAACGCCCATACAAAAGTAATTTATAAAGTTGAAGATGAAAGACTCATAGTTGAACCCATACCAAGCATCGAAGAAATATTGAAAGAACCACCACTAGCAGAAGTTACTCTCCAAGATTTTCATAAATTCAGAAAAGAACTATCCCAGAAGGCTGAAACTTGAAACTACTACTAGACACCACATATCTCCTACCAGTCATAGGAATCTCAGTAAAAAATTTACCAAAAGACGCCGCAATCAAACTAATGCGCCAAGACACCAAATTTTCATAAGCGACATATCCATATTCGAACTTTCCACAAAAGGCGCCAAATACTCCGCCGCCGGAATAATACCGCCTGAAAGGATTTCTAGAGGCGTTAGAGCCATAATATACAACGAAACAATAAACACTTTCCCAATACATGAAAGTACAATCCTGCATACAGCCTTCAAACTCAAGAGCATACTCAACGACTTCATAGACTCTCATTCTCTCATCTGCCATAAATCACTGCGATGCCCTCATAACTGAAGATGCTGATATACAAAACATAAAAGAAAACAAAAACTCCCAAGAAATATTAGCCACAAAAAACCCAAAATTCCAAATACATAAATTAACAGAAATCCTATAACAAGTGTATCACCATGAAAGCTCTCGTGTTAAGCGGTGGCAGAGGCACTAGGCTTAGACCCTTAACCTTCACAACAGCAAAACAATTAATTCCAGTCGCAAACAAACCAATTTTAGGCTACGTTCTAGACCATGTAGCCCATGCGGGTATTAAAGATGTTGGGGTAATAATAGCTCCAGAAACTGGGCAAGAAGTTAAAAATTACGTTAAAGACGGCGCAGAATGGGACATCAACGTAACATACATACCTCAAGAACCATTGGGGCTGGCGCACGCCGTAAAAACAGCACAAAACTTCCTCGGCAAAGACAACTTCATAATGTGTTTAGGCGACAACCTAATAGGAAAAGGCTTCAACACACTAATAAAAAAATTTGAAAACGAAAAATTAGACGCCCTAATACTACTAAAAGAAGTTGAAGACCCCACAAGGTTCGGCATAGCCCTATTAGACGAAAAAGACAACATAATCAAACTAATAGAAAAACCAAAAACCCCGCCCAGCAACCTAGCCCTAGTAGGCGTATACCTATTCACAAGCAAAATCCACAAAGCCATAGAACGCATTAAACCATCTTGGCGCGGAGAACTTGAAATATCAGACGCCATACAAGAAATGATAAACATGGGCTATAAGGTGAAAGCTGAAAAACTCGAAACATGGTGGCTTGACACAGGCAAAAAAGACGACATACTATACGCGAATGCCAAAATACTTGACGAATACATAAAACAAGAAATAAACGGCGAAACCATAAACACCAAAATCGAGGGAAGAGTCACAATCCAAAAAAACGCAAAAACAATAAACAGCACCATAAGAGGACCAGCCATAATAGGCCAAAACTGCCAAATAGAAAACAGCTTCGTAGGCCCCTACACAAGCATAGGCAACAACACGCAAATAATAGAAAGCTCAATCGAGTATTCTGTGGTTCTAGAAAACGCCCTAATAAAAGGCGTAACCCGCCTAGAAGAAAGTCTCATAGGAAGAAACACCAAAATTATAAAAAACCAAAAACACAAAACCCTAAGGCTAAACGTAGGCGACTATTCAGAGGTAGAAATATGAAAGAATACGCGCTTAAAGGAGTGAAAGTTCAAGAAATAAATTTGATACCGGACGAAAGAGGCTTTTTCGCAGAAGCCCTAAGACAAGACTGGAAAGATCTCCTTGAAGAAGAATGGATAGTGCAGGCTAATATAAGCTACAGCTACCCCAACATAGTAAGGGCATGGCATAAACACGAACGAGGACAAGTCGACTACTTCCTCGTTCTTAAAGGAGCCATGAAAATTTGTGCTTATGAAGAGGAAACTGGAAAGCTTGTTGAAATTATAGCCAGCGGAGAAAAGCCCTCAATAGTAAGGATACCTGGAAAATACTTGCATGGAACAAAAACCGTTAGCAACACGCCGTCATTAACAGTCTACTTCGTTACAAGGCTTTATGATTACAACAGTCCAGATGAAATCCGCAGACCATGGAACGACCCGACAATAATTCCAACGGAAATAAACGGCCGAAAAGATGACCCCCGCGTTGGGAAACCTTGGGACTGGTTCTCGCCGCCCCACAAGTAGAGAGGCTGCAGCATGAAAGTTTTGGTTACTGGTGGAGCAGGCTACATAGGCGCGATTCTCTGCAGGCTCCTCGTAGAGAACGGCTATACTGTAACATGTTTAGACAGACTATTCTTTGGAACGGACTCTTTAAAAGATATAGCAGATAAAATAACAATCGTCAAGGACGATATCAGATGGTTTAAACCTGAAGTTTTGAATGGAATAGACGCCGTGTTTGATTTGGCCTCTCTTTCGAATGATCCAAGCGGAGAACTTGACCCTCAAAAAACCTTAGCAATAAACTATAAGGGAAGAGTTAGAGTGGCTAAACTTTCAAAGAAAAAAGGCGTCAAAAAATACGTTTTGGCCAGCACATGCAGCGTTTACGGTTTCCAAGAAGGAATCCTAACGGAAAAGTCAAGTCTAAACCCCCTTACAACCTACGCCAAAGCAAACACTCTGGCAGAAAAGGAAGTGCTGCCATTAGCCGACAAGTCTTTCAGCGTAACCGCCCTTAGGCAGGCCACAGTATACGGATATTCGCCTAGAATGAGGTTCGACCTTGCAATAAACGGCATGGTTTTAGGCTTTTACAAAAAGGGCAAAATCCCAATTATGAAGGATGGAAAACAGTGGCGTCCCTTCGTCCACGTTAGAGACACTGCAAACGCATTTATAAAAGTCTTAGAGGCAGAGCCAGAACTTGTCAATGAGCAGATTTTCAATGTGGGAAGCAATGAGCAAAACGTCCAAATATTTGACTTAGCAAAGCTCGTGGCGGAATCCATTAACATGCCCTTTAACTATGAATGGTACGGCTCACCAGACTATAGAAGCTACCGTGTAAACTTTGACAAAATTAAGAAAACCCTAAAATTCGAAACCAAATACACTCCAAGGGAAGGAGCAAAAGAAGTTTTTGAAGCGCTAAGGGATGGAAAGTTAAACGCTGATGACCCGAGAACAATAACGGTTCAATGGTATAAGCACTTGTTGGAAATGCACTCGCTAATTAAAAACATTGAAATTAAAGGAGTCATAATCTAAAATGCGAATAGCCATAATAGGGTCAAACGGGCAGCTTGGCACAGACCTTGTGAAAGCATTTAAAGCTCAGCATGAAGTTTTAGGCTTCACCCACAAAGATTTAGATGTTTCAGACTACAATAGCTGCCTAGTTTTAAAAGAGTGCAATCCCGAAGTGATCATAAACACCGCAGCATTCCATAAAACAGACCAGTGCGAAGAAGAACCGCTAAAAACTTTTTCTGTAAACGCTATAGGCGCAAGAAACATAGCCCTAATATCCAAAGAAGTTGACGCCACAACAGTTTTCATAAGCACCGACTACGTCTTCGACGGCTCAAAAAGCGAACCATACACTGAAGAAGACGCCCCAAACCCCGTTAACACTTATGGCATCTCAAAATTAGCCGGTGAATGCTACACAAAACAAAACCCTAAACATTACATTATAAGGGTTGCAAGCCTCTTCGGAGTTGCAGGAGCCAGCGGAAAAGGTGGAAACTTCGTTGAAACAATGATAGATAAGGCGAGGAAAGGCGAAACCATAAATGTGGTTGATGACATGTGGATGTCCCCAACCTATACGAGGGATGCTGCTGAAACGATAAAGAAGATAGTGGAATTAGGCTTACCCTCCGGAACATACCATGCAACAAATGATGGATACTGCACATGGTTCCAATTCGCATGTGAGATATTCAAACTTTTAGGTTTGAACCCCAAGATAAACCAGATAAAAACCAGTCAGCTTCAAGCCAAAGCTAAAAGACCAGTGTTTTCTGCCTTGAAAAGCGTAAAACTTTCGAAACACGGCATGAAAATGCGCACGTGGAGAGAAGCCCTTCGCGAGTATTTAATGGAAAAGAAACATATGTAAAACGTTTTTTCCGCATGTTTAGAGCTTGAAGGTAAGTTGCTGCTAACTTTAAACACTTATTGTTGATTATGTATCTACGTAAGGAAAACTTTGGAAGAGACGGGTTTGATGGCGACTAAAAATGTGCCGATTTTTTGTTTCTGGCTATGTGAGCTAGAAAAGTTTTACAATATAAAGGGAAGGTGATCATTTCAAACCTCCCACTATAATGGAACCTAACGTTTAGAGATCATGTAAAAGCAAACGGCTTACTTATTATACGAAACCCACCAGACCCAATGTGGAAAAGTTACCATCAGATAAGTAAAGCTTACATGCACACGATAATAAATCTCGGGATCCAACTCCCAAGATCTTTTTAAGCTCCATAATATCGTTTGGACCACTTGTATAATCCACAAATTTTGCATCCCAAATATCAACCTACCTATACCTTGCAAAAAGAACCCCAATATTAGATTGGTAAACATGTTTTTCCGTGTCTACCATGTAAGAATCCACAGGTGCACTTATATCAATAAGGTTAATTTTTAGGTCTTCTTTTTGGCGATTTTTTAATTTTGCTTGGGTGTCATCAGTTGATTTATTGACTACGATGGTTTCGTCTGCGAAATCTTTAATGGGTTTTAAGGAATATACAATCCAATCGTCATTGCGGCTTCGTATAGCTGCACTTATTCCCTTTGGTCTTTCTAAAGGAGGATGTTTAACAAGCCCAATCTTTGGAAGAAAACTGAAACAATATGTAAGTTCAATGCCTTATACCCAAGCACCTCATACGACTTGAGGGGAAGCTTCAAGTAAAAACTCTCAGCTGTACCTTCCACAGGAAAACCCCCGCACCATTATTGTGTTACTTGCACTTTTGGAAAACGTTTCTTTTCAGAAGTGTACTTTCAAACATTTCCGTTCTCCGCGCAATTTTTTCAACCTCCCCTCTAACATCCTCATTCATAATCTCCTCTTTTCTTTTCTTGTTGGAATTTAAAATTTGCCGCAAGAACTCTGAATCATAGGCCTCCAGGAGCAGTTTCGTATTCGGAATTAGACAGTGTCCACCAATAACTCCCGGAAACATAACTGGCCTATCTAGTCTTACAAGGTGCGTGTCTTCTATAAAATCCACCACGCTGTCAAAATCTGCTCCAAAATGTCTACTGATCCTGTGCATTTCCTGGAAGCACGCAATCATCCAAGCCCTATAAGTGGTCTCAAAAAGTTTAGCCAACTCCGTCTCCAAACAACCCCTCAAAACCTTGGTTTTCAACCCAAGCTTCTCAAAATGCCCTTTGGCTTTTTCTGCCGACTCCTCATTTACGCCGCCAACATATTTTGTCCAACGCTTCAACTCCCACTTCATATAATCCAAACTCTTATGAACACCACGCACAGGCGAATGCGCCACAAGACATGCGCCATTAATTCGCCCATAGATTTCCGCAGTTGTGCCAGGCGCAACAGTACTATTAATAATCACAAGTTTAGGCTTAAAACGCCCCACATAATCCGCAATGCAGTTCACAAAATCCTCCTTATCAACACAAGGAATACAAACATGCATAACGTCAACCGCATAAGGCAAGGCATCCACAGACTGCCCAACATCCCGCATCTTTTCAGTATCAAAATCAAAACCGTAAACCTCAAACTTTCCACTTTCCTTTAAAAGCTCAAATAACGGGCGCCCGACTTCACCCAAACCTACAACTAAAACCTTCTCTTTAATCATCCTTGAACCATCCTTTTACCAGCAGAAACAAACTAAAATCGTCAAACTATTTAAACCTCACACAACCACATAACACTAAAGGAGAACAAACAATGTCCACACCTAAAACAGGTAAAGGTGTAATGATTGGTAAGAATGTCCAATTCGGCAGAGAGGTCGTTCTCTGGAACTATGTAGTTATAGGCGATGATACGCGTATAGGTGATGGAACCCGCATAGGAAGCTTCTGTGACATCGGCAGAAATGTTGTCATAGGCAGAAACTGCATAATTCAAGCTCATGTTACAATATCAAACGAATGCAGAGTAGGCAACAATGTGTTTATAGGGCCGAACACAAGTCTGCTAAACGACCGATTCCCCCATAGCAAATGCTTGACCCCATCCATAATAAAGGATAACGTTGTCATAGGCGGATGCGTAACAATACTCCCAAACGTCACAGTGCACGAAAACTCCGTAATAGCTGCAGGAAGCGTGGTAACAAAAGACATTCCACCCAACACAGTAGTCAAAGGAGTACCCGCAAAACCAATGATGACAAGACAAGAATACGAAGATAAAAGAAAGGCCTTCATCAAAGCGAGGAAAAAACCGATTTTTTAAGGCTTTCCTTTCGCCTCGACCCTCTTCACAACATTGGCGATTACATCAACGGGGTTTTCAAGTTTAGCCAACAAATCACCCACATCTGTCCTACAGCCTAAAACTCTTTTAGCTAGCTTAAAAACAGACGCCAATTTCGCTTTAAAAATTGGAAACCCCTTTTCAGCTAAATAGTCATTAACATACTGTTTTTTGAATACATCTACAACAATGGCAGGTGTCCCCTGCAGCGCGGCTTCCCGTGTGATGGTTCCACCAGCTCCAATAAAAAGGTCTGCCTGCGCCACTAAACTTGCAGAATCAACAAAACCTTCAGGAACGATCAAACTTTTAATTGGTCGACGGCGATACCTGGAAAGGAAAACAACTATGCCCAAACACGTCAACTTTTTCGCTAAGGCAACAGAAGAAAAACCCTTTCCAGCGTAAACAGCCTTCTCCTCCAACTCCCTCACTACAATGAGCGGTCTTCCAAAATCATATTTTACCAAAGGCTTAAAACCACTAATCCATGCAACTTCATCCACGCCATCGAAGCGGATCATTTTGCCTTTAACATTGTAAACTTGCAAAGTCTTTTCTGGAATAGCCTTCGAAGTAACGATGTAATCGGCGAGGGGCAAAGTAAGCCTATGCACAGCTTCAGCATAAGGCGTGTCCACGGTTGTAATTGTGGGGATTCTTAAGCCGAAGGCTACTCGCATCTGATCCACAGAACCATGAGAAATAGCAATGTCAGGGGGGCTTTTCCCAAAAATTCTGCAGAATAAAAGCTGGCGGTGAACTCCTGCCTTAAGTCTTGAAAGTAAAGATTTTGGGTCGTATTTCCCTACAACAATCACTTTTTCATTAAGGAAGTTTGCGACTGGTAAT
>Ga0315298_1007560_pt1 | contig 14245 bp, 15 predicted proteins | sample WHS_1_MG_FD_203077 | JGI IMG/M metagenome (GOLD analysis project Ga0315298, IMG submission 203077) | Extremophilic microbial mat communities from Washburn Hot Springs, YNP, Wyoming, USA - WHS_1_MG | ecosystem: Environmental > Aquatic > Thermal springs > Hot (42-90C) | place: USA: Wyoming... | reverse complement strand
TTGGAAAGCAGGGAGCAGTTGATCAGCTCCTGCGCACCCAAAGAAAAGCTGCAACTTTCTTTTCCCAGGTTTTCTTTGGAAAGCAGGGAGCAGTTGATCAGCTCCTGCGCACCCAAAGAAAAGCTGCTAGAAGGCTGCCGCTCTATCCAAACTGAGCTACGGGCCCGTGGTTATTTATTGCAGGCCACATATTTTAAGTTTTGCGCTTCTGAATAAGACAATGATCTCATTCTATCTTATTGCAGTCATGTTCTTGGTATTTTTTCTCCAGCTCATACCGGGATTTACCGAAGCATTCATCTTTGACCCTGCGTTGGCACTTTCACAGCCCTGGCGATTCATCACCTCGATGTTCCTGCACGGGGATTTCACGCACATATTCTTCAATATGCTGGCGCTGCTGATGTTCGGCCCCATACTTGAGAGCAGGGTTGGCACAAAAAAATTCCTTATGTTTTTCTTCATTGGAGGTATAGTTGGATCACTGCTTTACTACCTAACTATTATAGTTGGAATTGCACCACCAGTCCCAGCATTGGGTGCAAGCGGGGGGATATACGCAATACTTGGCGCACTTGCGGTGCTAACACCAGATTTGGTCGTCTACTTATGGTTTGTCCCAATGAGGATGTCCATGGCGGCAATAGTCTGGGTAATACTGGAGTTCTTGGGCACATTCAACCCATACTCCGGGATTGCGAGCGCGGCGCATCTTGGTGGCCTGATATTCGGCTGGGTGTATGCCAAACTATTTGAGGGAGGGGCGATACTGCACACCCGCTGGCCACACGAGGAAGAGGAAGAATTTGAGTTTTATAAATGATATGGCCCGAAAAATAACACAAGGTGAAATGGAATGGCACAAGTTGCAGTTCTTATAAGGATTTACCCTGAAGAGCAGGAAAAGGTTGATGAGCTTATAGCAAAGATAAAGGCGGAACTCAAGCCAATACAGATTGGAAAGGAGGAGCTCGCATTCGGCGCACAAGCCATCAAAGCGCTCTTTTATGCAGAGGAGAAGGATGGGAGCGGGCCTCTTGAAGATGCGCTCCAGCACTTCCCAAATGTAAGCAGCATAGATGTCGTTGCTGTTGACAGGCTCGGCTGAATAGCAAATAAAAAACTATTCTTCATCTTGCAGCATAGATGTTGTTGCTGTTGACAGGCTCGGCTGAATAGCAAATAAAAAACTATTCTTCATCTTGCAGCATAGATGTTGTTGCTGTTGACAGGCTCGGCTGAATAGCAAATAAAAAACTATTCTTCTTTTTTCATATACCTGGTGCGCAGCAATTTTGCAATCTCACGGGCGCGCTTTTTTCCCACACCTTTCACTTCTGCGAGCTCCTGTTCAGTCGCACTAAACAGGTTCTGCAGTGTCCCGAAATGAAGGAGCAGGTTCTCAGCGATTTTCTCACCGATCAACGGGATTGCGGATGCAACATAGAGGATTGCAAGCTGCTCATTATCGTGCTTCTTCGGCTTTTTCAGAAGTATTGTGCGCTTAGATTCAATCTGCTCCTTTGAGGCAAGCGCACAGATGAGCTCTGCACTTGCAGATGGATCCCGCGTGAAGAAGAGTGAGATGTTATTGTTGAGTATAAGCGAGGAGATAGCTGCCATCAGCGCCTTCCTGTTGACCCGGCCTGCAAATGCACTCCCCTCTATTATGTATATAACCCGCTCATATGCCTGTGTGATGCGCGAAACCTGATCAAACAATCGGCCGTCTATGATTGAGCTTTCAAAATCATCACGCGTCTTGCGTTCCACAACTGCCCTATCTGAAACTACATAATCCCCAACATCGAGCTGTTTTATTACAACCTTGCACCCCTGCTCTTCAATCGCGCTTATAACTGCACTGTCCTCACGCGTGTCTGCATATACAACCACTTCACCGGGGGAAGCAAAACCGCTGAGCGTGGACTGCGACTCCGCCGTATTGCCTACCGCGTGAAGATCAGAAGAGCTTGTTGGCATGCAACTCACGCATAATCTCGTCTATCTCCTCAAAACTAATGCTGCACCCGGAGAGCTTCACGCCGTAAAGCGCACCTTCAAGCGCTTTGGCCTTCAACTCCCCGTAATGATCAAAATAGCCATACTTGTATGCTAGGATGATAATCTCAGAACTGCGCAGTACGTGCAGGTCGCCAGTTAGCTCACTGAACTGCTTAAGAAGCGATTCATCCATACGAACATTGCAGCGGAACTCGCGCTCAAGATGCTCTTTATGCCTCAACGGCGCTTCAATAAGCGTACGCGTGGTACGCTCATCAATCAGCAGGGTTGAAATCCCAAACTCCCGGGCAATCGCCACCTGTGCGGCCTCGCCAGCATCAACAAGATGGATGGGCTTGCCATTAACTGAGAATATGTTATTTGCGATATCCATAATCTCTGACATCTCTTTAGTAATATCATATTCAAAGAAGTGTATTGCACCGCTCTTCTCATAATCCATAAGCCTGAGTGCGCGGAGGGCATGCTCGCGCATGTTGAGCGGGTTCTCTATTGATTCAATGCGCACAGTCCTGGGGTATATGAACTCGCCGTACATATGCTGTTTGAGAAATGATAGTATGTCAAGCTGGCAACTCTCGGCTAGCGAGATCAGCGAGCTTGAATCGCACACTATTGAATTGCGGTTAATCTCTAAATATTCCTGCGACATTTGAAAGCCTCTCCTTAATCGAGAACGTCTTACCGAACCTGTCGGATATGAGCGTTCTTCCTGAATAGCGGAGTATATCATCGCGCGATGCCCCGCATAAAGATGAAGCCATACCGAGAGAAAGACCCTGGCCGTAAAGCGTTGAACCAATCTTCACGCGCACCTGCATAACTACGGAATCCACATAACGCCTGTCCTGCTGCTCCACATTGCTGAGCTTGCTGAGTATTGATTTCACATTGCGCGAAATGCCTTTGAGATCGTTGCGCTCGGCGCATGCCAGCGACTGCCTTAGGTTTTCCTCAATCGAGAATAGGATATCTTTCCACTGCTCATACCTCCAGAACCGCGGCTTCTCGATCATCTTCGCAAGCACGAGAGAGACGAGCGCAAGGTCAAGATAAACCGGGTCCCTAAAAATCAGCAGGTCCTGCGTGAATATGTTTGAGACATCCCTCAGCCCACGAATGTTCCTAACCCGCACATTGTTGTACATCTTCTTGAGGTCATCCTTCAAGTGAGAATCTTTCTGGGGCATGGGGATCACGATAGATTTATAAGCATTGATGTTATAATGATAGTGTCATGACAATGTCATGATACATACATGATGTTGTCAAGCGGGTTGAGCGCAATGGAAGAACAGAAAGAATTGGCAGCAAAAGATTATAAGTTTGAGGCAGCAGTAGCTGACGCAAACGCAGAGGAGAAGATTGCACTCTCAAAGAACGCGCAGGACCCCGTATTCCTTGCACAGCTCATGTACTCGCTCAAGGAGGAGCGCGAGAGAACAAACAGCCTTATCGCAACCGTCTTGAGCAAGGTGGAGAAGCTTGAGATGAAGATTGAAATGCTGGAGAGAGAGCTCGGGAAGGCCGAGAAGAAGGATGAGTTTCTCGGTGAAGTTGATTCCGAACTGCTCAGGTATGTAAAGAAGATGAAGATGGTTACTGCGGAAGAAGTGCAAAAGCACTTCAAGTATAAGGGAACGAATGGCGCAAGCTCGCGCCTGCACCGGCTGTTCTCGCTTGGTTACCTGGATAAGAAACAGGCGGGAAGAAAGGTGCTTTACATCATAAAGTAATATTCACACCTCCAACTGGCGGCGTGAAACTCGGAGGCTACACGGCACGCCCTCACAATACCCCCACACACACGTGGACGTGCCGCTCCCTATTTTTTAAATTTCAGCCCTGTTAATATAGTGCTGGTTATGCAATGTGCGACACTTGTTCAAAACTAAACAATAACGCGTACACGGGCGCGCTGAGCAAGTATATGCTTGAAGATGTACAGCGGCTTGTAAATAATGAGAATGGCACGGAGAATCATCTTCTATTTTCGCAGGCGGACTTCCCGTTCCTTGAACCGTTTCTTTATTTAGAACCGCGCGTTGCCCTGCCGAAGCCTACAAGGTATTATCAAGGGATAAAGGTGGACAATAGAGAATTGAGAACTGATTGGTCATCGGGCTCGCTGAGAGCGCTCGGGTTTAAGGATGATCGGATAGTACTCCTTACAAAAGCGGCGGTAAAATCTATAGGGGAGGCAGAGCGCCTCGACCATTATCTATTATTAAAACTCAGCAAAAATGAGGTTAAGGTGAGCGAGGCAAACTCAACTATAACAATCTCATTCAACGGGCATGCAGATGGCGTTAATATAAAAAGCAGGAAAACGGAGGGCCACGATATTGAGTTTTTATTCCAGCACCACAACAATGAGAATGCTATTGTACCTATTGCCGCTATTAACGCAAGTGCTGTGTACGGGGGCAAGGTAAGGGTGCAGGGCAACACGCCCATACTCTCGCGGTTTGAGAACTATTCCGTCACTGTATCGCATTTTGCACCACACCCAATCATACTGCAACTGCACAAGGAATTGGGGTATGAGAGCGCGCTGGCGATGCAGAGAGGTGTGGGCGTAATACTCAAACAGCACCTGCTATAGGTGATATGATGCCCGCACGCAACGAGATTGAGGAAGTAATAGAATGGTGCAAAAAGGAGAAAGCCGAGAAGAAGACTGCGCCGATTATAGAGCTCAACCCGTTCAGGGAGAAATTCTCGTGGATGCTGGCGCGCATACGTATTGCAATAGACCTGCCACTTGAAGAGGCAAAACCCGATATGGTTGTGTATGACTCGCCCACCAGTTCACTATATCTAAATATAGGGGGGCAATGGATACGGGTCGAGCCAGACGATATATTTGGAGGCTGACCGGTTTCTGGTACATTTATAAAATATTACCGTCTTAATTTTCAACGTGAGCGGAGCGTTCATCAGCAGGTTGAAATGCAGGAATTTCAAATCCTTCAAGAACGTAAATGTTGACCTTATTAAGGGATTTCAGGCGTTTATGGGGCCGAATGGAAGCGGCAAGAGCAATGTATGTGATGCAATCAGGTTTGCAATAGGAGAGATGCGATTCTCCGCACTCAGGGCAAAAGGGATAAAAGACCTGATCAACCATACCGCCGACCACGCAGAGGTAAGCATTGAGATCAGCACGCCAGAAGGTGAGATTACAATTGCGAGAAGGATAAGCAGGGAGGGAAAAAGCGGCTATAAGATCAACGGAAAGAATGCCACACGCGGGGCTGTTATTGAACTGCTGAAGAAGTATAATATTGAGAACGGCACACATAACATAATCGCACAGGGTGAAGTGCAAAAGATTATTGAGATGAATTCCATAGAGAAAAGGAAGATCATTGATGAGATCGCTGGTGTTGCGGAGTTTGACGCAAAGAAGAATGAGGCAATGAAAGAGCTCGAGACGGTCCAGCAGAGGATTAATGATACACGGCTCGTGCTCAAGGAGAAGGAAGGGTACATAAAAGAGCTGGAGAAAGACAGGGAGATTGCACTCAAGTATATGGCGCTTAAGAAGGAGACCACGAACCTGAAGAACAGCGTTATCTACTGGGAGATCAGGAGAGTGGAAGAGGAGTATGATGAAGTTACCAAGGAGTATGCAATCAAGAAGGCAAAGATCTCCGAGATTGATAATGCAATTGCAGAGCTTGATAATGCGATTAAGGAGAAATCACTGCTGATTAAGGAGATTTCAGATGAGATAAACAAGAACAGTGCAAGCAATAAGACATACCAGGAGTATGATGCACTCAAGACCGAGCTTGCAGTTAGTGCCGAGAAGAAGGAAAACCTGGCAAGAAAACGCGATGAACTGGTAAAGCGGCTTGCAGACCTGCAGGCAAAGAAGATGGAGGGCGAGTCCCGGATTGCATCATTCGGCACCGCACTCTCCGAGAAGGAGCAGAGGTTGATTACTGCAAGGAATGAGCTGGCAGAGCTTAAGAGAAAGGCGGATATGGCAAGGAAGCGCGATTCAACACTTGTTAATGAGTCACAGAAGCTTGGGGAAGAAATCAAATCGCTTGAGGATGAGATATATTCAAAAGAGGAAATTCTCAGGGGGCATGAGGGTGCAGCACTTCAAGCAGATATCAGGCTTAGTGCAAAACGCGAGGAGCTTGAGAAAGCGCTCCGTGCTGCTGAAGAAGGTGTTTCTTCTGAGCAAAGGGAGATTGAGAGGAAGATTAGGGAGGCTGAGAAGGAGCTTGAGAAGAAAAAGAAGGAATCTGATGACTTATTCGTGCAGGAGAGAAAGCTTAATGAGCAGAGCGCTGAGATTGACAGGACACTGCTCAGGCTCAAGGAAGAGCATTCAAAGTACAGAGCGATTGCCGGCTCATCGCACGCTGAAAGCGTGATAAACTTCATTAAGGAATTGCAGGAAAAAAATGCGGTTAAAGGCATCCACGGAACGGTACAGGAGCTCTGCACATTTGACCCTAAATATGCAGTTGCGATAGAGGCATCTGCCGGGGGCAGGCTGAACTATTTCATTGTTGAGAATGTTGAAGCGAGCAAGGAGGTTATTGAACAGCTGAGGGCAAGGAAGCTTGGCAGGGCTACATTCCTCCCGCTAAAGATGAATGTGGATATGCAGAGGGAACCGCTGAACTATCCGGGTGTTCTCGGCAGGCTCATAGATTTCATACAGTATGACCCAAGGTATACTGGGCCTATGATGTACGTGTTTGGTGATACTGTACTCGTCAGTGATATTGAAAGCGCGAGGGATGTCGGGCTCATCGGCAAGGCACGGCTCGTAACACTTGCCGGGGATATAATCGAAAAGTCAAGCGCGATCACGGGCGGATATTTCGTTTCCGGGATGAAGCTTGCTGAGAAGAAGAAAGTGGCAGAGCTTGAGGAAAGGATTACAAACCTGCAGGCGGAGAAGGAAGGGATCGTAAACTCGTTATACCAGCTTCGCGATGAATCGGCGCGCATTAGGAGAGAGCGCGCAGAACTTGAAGTGCAGATCAAATCGTTGCAGATCGATGCACAGGCGATTGCCAAAAATGTTGATGAGGCGGAGAAGAGCAGGGCCAAGGTGAAATTGCTAAAAGAGGAGATTGCACAGCTGGAGAAGACCAAACGCGAAAGTGCAGCGGAGATTGAGAAAGCAATGGGGCAGGTCCTTAAACTCAAGGAGAGGCTTGCAGCCATACGCCAGAAGAAGAATGAGATTGATTCTGTACTCTATAAGAAAGAGGGCGGGGCTGAGGAAAAGATCAGCGTGTTGCAGGATGAAGTTGCAATGCTTGAGGCGGAGTTCAAGAGCAGTACTACAGAGGTTGAGCTCCTGAAAAGAAATATGGATGACCTGAACAGCCAGATAAGTGAAGTTGAAGGGATGATCAAGGCAAATGATGATGAGAGCGTACAGACCGAGAAGAGGATGGAGCATCTTGCAAAGGAGATGGAACAGAAGAAGAAACAGATGGAGAGAACAAATGAAGAGATCAGGGCGCTTGTACATAAAAGAGATGCTGTGCAAGAGGAGGCGGATAAACTCGCAGAGAATAAGGGAGGGCTTTTCCGCACCAAAGAGGGAATAATGCAGGAGCTGGGCAAGATAGAGACGAAGAAAGCACTGCACGAGCAGAAGCTCATAGACCTGAAAGCTGAGGCCACTAATGAGGAGTTTGAACTCATAGAGGGGAACTTAAACAAGATGAAAGCTGAACTGAAAGAGAAGGAAGCTGCACTTATGAGTATAGGAAATGTAAACCTGAATGCACCCGCAATGTATGAGGAGAGGAAGAAGGAAGCGGATGAGATGAACGAACGCTTGGCACAGCTTGAGAAGGAAAGGGATGCAGTAATACTTATGATCAACGAGGTTGAGAAGAGAAAGATAGATGTGTTTATGGAAGCATTTGAGAAGGTAAACAAGAACTTTGAACGATTATTCTCGCAGACATTTGCCACGGGCGAGGCGCATCTCGTCCTGCAAAATCCAAAGGATCCGTTTGAAGGTGGGCTTGATGTCAAGCTCATACGCGAGCAGGGGCGGCAGGAGAGGCTTGAGGGTTTATCTGGAGGAGAAAAATCCACCATTGCAATACTGCTTGTGTTTGCGATACATATGTATCACCCATCTGCATTCTACATACTTGATGAGATCGAGTCAACGCTTGATAAGATAAGGAGCAGGCTTGTGGCTGACCTAATAAAGAAATTATCAAAGGAAACACAGTTCATCGTTGTATCGCATAATGATACTACACTCTCATCCGCAGATGCAGTGATGGGCGTGAGCAAGGTGCATGGGGTATCGCAGGTTGTCAGCCTGCAGTTGACTAAACCTATGATGGCCACTGAAGAGACAAGGGTTGCCGGCAATGAAAATTGATAGGATCACCATTGAAAGAAGAGCAAAGGAGATAATTGGCAAGATTGGTTCTACAGTTATAATTCCGAGATGGGGTGGGTATTCACCGAATTTTTTCTATTTTGCAGGGATGGACATTGACCATTCAGTTCTGGTGCTGCATAAGAATGGGGACATTACGCTAATTTCAAATAAACTGAATGAAGCGCTTGTTAAGGAGAGATATGAAGGGATTGCAGATGTTTTATTCTATGATAAGAAGAATACGGTTAGGGATGTTCTCAAGAACGTGTGCGGGAATTCAAGGTGTGCACTGGATGCCAGTGTAATCCCACATGTGGTTTACAGGAGGATGCATCTCAAGGGTATGAAACCTATTGGACGCGAGATCCTAAGTGTAAGAGAGGTAAAGGATAACCGCGAGATTGAGGTAATGAGAGAGGTAAAGCGTAAGACAATGAGTATATTGAATGCGATTTCAAAGGAGGACATGCGAGGAAAAAGCGAGCAGGAAATAAAGAAAATGGTCCTTGTTGAGATTGCAAAGATGGGATGTACAGAAGCATTTGAGACGATTGTTGCAAACTCAAGAAATGCGCGGTTCCCTCACTATATTGATGCTGGTAGAGATAAGATAACTGATTATGTGCTCATAGATATGGGTGTGAAATACAAGCATTACAATTCAGATATGACAAGGTGTATTGGGGATCTTGACGGGATGGCTGGCCCGTATGAACAGTTGCGGAATGCATCACTTGAGGTTGCGGATGCTGCTGTTGCAGGAAAGAAAATAGGGGAGTTCGTTAAGGAAGTTGATATAATACTAAAGAGGAATGGGTTGAGAGAGTTCCCACATGGGATAGGTCATGGAGTGGGCCTTGAAGTGCATGAGTTTCCGCATCTCTATGCCGGGTCAACTGATACGCTTAAAGAGAATTCTGTGATCACGATTGAGCCCGGGCAGTATTTCAAGAAAGGAATCAGGTATGAGGATATGTATATTATTGGGAAGAAAAAAGCAAGATTGCTTTGAGAGGATTTGCTTCTTTTATTTTCTTAATTTTGTTCGACTGATGCCAAAATAATGGAAATGTTTATAAGTACTGTTATACACCAAAAACACGTGAGTGACATGAAATCCGATCAAAAGATCAACCCGGAGAAAATTGGGAAAAAAACGCTAAATAATAAGATAGAAAAAACGCATGATAAATTAGAAGTTGAGAGTATTACAAAGAAAGTGAACCTCACTCCTGAAGAAAAGAAACAAATTAATGCACACTTCCTAGAAGCAGCAAAGAGTGGAGACAAGGCAAAAGTTGAAAGATTACTAAAAGCAGGTGCAGATGTGGATGCTAAGGATAATAATGGAATGACCGCATTGATGTGGGCTTCTAAAAACGGGCATAAAGAAACTGTTGATATTCTTATTAAAGCAGGTGCAGATGTGAATGCTAAAGATAATTCCGGATGGACCGCACGAATATTGGCCTCTAAAAATGAGTATGAAGAAATCGTGGATATTCTAAAGAAAGCTGAAGCAAAAAAGTAATAATTCTGCTTTCTGAAATTTTGATAGCTGAAATTAAAACCTCTACTTTCTTTATTTTCTGCAATTTAGGCCCAAAAATTAAATCCTGAAACGGACGAGCATCTTATCCAAGTCTGTTTTTGTAAACCAGGACATCTCCCCGCGCATACCGTTCTTCTTGAATCGGGCCATCAGGTCTTCAGTAGTGCTGAAAACAACATCCTGAAGGTTCTGGCTGATGATCTCCACATCAAAATCAAAATTACCTATTGAAATGAGCCTTGCGGCAACACCATCAGCATTTGCATTGAATTCACTGAGACACTTGTTAATAACAAATTCGTAATCAACAGGTTTTGGCATGGATAAATAAAAGAGGTGAAAATATTAAAACATGCTTAGACAGCCACTGTCTCGTAGAATGCACCCTCCTGGAAAGAGAGTACAATTGCCTGCCCCTCTGCAGTTTCAATTATGAACTCGGGCCTCGGCTCGTTCATCTGCTCATAATACATGCTCAGCAACCCTGCAAAGTTTGTGATGAAGTTTTCAGTGCTGCCATTCTTGAAGAGCAGTTTGAGCATCTTGCCTGCCTGGTTGGTCTCCGCCTCCTCCATCGTCATAAGCTCGCGGAGCACTCGTGAAGATTCATTCGCAACATACTCAATCTCAGGGTATATCACTAATGGGTTCCAGGCACCGCTGAATATTGCATAAACCGCAGGCATTGAGATGTACTTGTCTTTTGATGATTTCTTTGATTTGCCATCCTTGGATGAAGATTCAAGTATTATGCCATTGCTTATGAGGTCAGCAAGCCTATCCTCTATCTCCTTCTTATCAAAGAGGAGGCGTTTCCTATAGATGGGCACATTGCCCACATACCTCAACAGCGTCTTTTCTGAATATCTCTCATCAAAGTAGTCCATGAGTTGATTGTGCGTAAACGTGAGGTGCATCTTCAGGAAGTTTGAGAATGCATTGTCCAGTACATCTTCATTCTCAAGCTCGATGAACTTTGAAATGTTCGGCTGGATGTTTGAGTCCAGAGCGAAAAGCAATCTCTCGTATTCCTTGAGTGCATCCTGTATGTTGAGCGCCTTTTCAGCGAAGGCATCCGCATTCTCTAATGAAACATTCATGCTTTCTTCGTGCAGGGCCTTCTTGAGCGCACGGTAGGCCTCTGTAAAAATGCCTAATGCAACCGTATCATAGAGCACAAGCTCCTGTGCACCCATCTGCGAACGGAGCTCTTCATAAACAGATATATCCTCAATCTTCTCTTTTGCCATTGAGACACCCATCCCTATTAGGGCAGGGAGCATTTTTAAAAACATTGCGATTTATGCATTTCGAACATTAGAACACGGGAACCTGCTTGTGCTAATCTTTTATATTAGTTGACACCTTAAATTGTCTGGAATATTCTACTCAAGGTGAATTTTATGGCTAGCAAGGAGTTTGAGTTAAAGGTTGCTGAAGCATTGCAGCACGATGTCGGGAGAGGAATTGTGCGGATAGATAGTGCAGCACGCAAAGAGCTCGATGTAACTACGGGAGATGTTGTTGAATTGAAAGGGAAGAGAAGCACTGCAGCTATTGTGTGGCAGGCCCACCCACGCGATGAAGGTTTTGGAATCATAAGGATGGATGGATACCTAAGACAGAATGCCGGTGTTGCAATCGGTGATAAGATTACCATAAAGAAAGCGGATGTAAAGGAGGCAAAGAAGATCACACTCACGCCAAAACAACCAATGCAGTTCCCCACAGGGTTTGACAAGATCCTGCAGAGAAGGCTCGTAGGGAGGGCGCTCACAAGGGGGGATATCATATACATTGCAGTGTTTGGAACACCATACCCGCTGGTTGTAACGCAGACATTCCCTACGGGTATTGTATTGATAGGAAATGATACCGACCTCACACTCAAGAATGAACCCACAAAGGATATGGGTAGGGTTCCAACGATCTCATACGAGGATATTGGCGGGCTCAAAGAGGAGATACAGAAGATCAGGGAGATGGTGGAGCTGCCATTGAGACATCCTGAACTGTTCCAGAGGCTGGGGATTGACCCGCCTAAAGGAGTGTTGATGTACGGCCCGCCCGGTACTGGAAAGACGCTGCTCGCAAAAGCGGTTGCTTCTGAAAGCGAGGCCAACTTCTATTATATAGGGGGCCCAGAACTTGTGAGCAAGTATGTAGGTGAAAGTGAAGAGCGGCTGAGGAAGCTGTTCAAGGAAGCAGAGGAGAACAGCCCGAGCATCATATTCATGGATGAGCTTGATGCGATTGCGCCCAAGAGAGAGGAGGCTACTGGTGAGGTTGAGAGAAGAATGGTGAGCCAGCTGCTAACGTTAATGGATGGGCTCACCAGCAGGGGCCAGGTAATTGTGATAGGCGCAACCAATAGGCCAAATTCAATAGACCAGGCGCTCAGAAGACCCGGCAGGTTTGACAGGGAGATTGAGATAGGCGTGCCGGACAGGAACGCTAGGGAGGAGATATTGGAAATTCACGCAAGGCATATGCCCCTAGCAAAGAATGTTGATCTGAAGAAACTTGCGGATATCACTTATGGATATACGGGTGCAGACATTGCATCGCTGAGCAAGGAAGCAGCTATGCGCGCACTCAGGAGGATACTGCCCAAACTTGACCTTGAAGGCGCAATACCGCCTGAAGTGCTTGACACTATTGAAGTCACACAGGACGATTTCCTCGAAGCCATGAAAGAGATCCTGCCTTCCGCACTTAGGGAGATATTCACTGAGGTACCAAATGTCAAATGGGAGGATATCGGCGGGCTTGATAATGCAAAGAGAATACTCAAAGAGGGTGTGGAACTCCCGTTAAAGCATCCTGAATATTTTGAGAAGATTGGCATCAGGGCCACTAAAGGGATATTGCTCGTAGGCCCGCCCGGTACTGGGAAGACGCTGCTCGCAAAAGCAGTCGCAACGGAGAGCCAGGCCAACTTTATCTCGATCAAGGGGCCGGAAGTGCTGAGCAAATGGGTTGGCGAGAGCGAGAAGATCGTGCGCGAGATATTCAGGAAAGCAAAACTCGCATCACCGTGCATCGTGTTCATAGATGAGATTGATGCGATTGCACCGGTACGCGGGCAGGATGAAGGATCCAAGGTTACGGAGCGGGTAGTCAACACCATACTCACAGAGATGGACGGCATGACGAATACGAAAGGGTTGGTGGTGATTGCCGCAACCAATAGGCCAGATATACTTGACCCGGCGCTGATACGTGCAGGGCGATTTGATTATGTTGTAAGCATAGATATGCCGGATGAGAAGACGCGCGAGGAGATATTCAAGGTGCACACCAAGCATATGCCTCTTGCGAAGAATGTGAACCTCAAAGAACTTGCTGCACTGACCGAGGGATACTCAGGTGCAGATATTGAGGGTGTGTGCAGAGAGGCCGGGATGGTGCTCATCCGCGAGAATAGGGTTGATGATAAGATAACCATGCAGGACTTCCAGAAAGCATTACAGATAGTCAAACCATCAACAACTAAGACAGATATGGGAAGGATACAGAAATTCAAGGAGATTGAGAATGTGATATACAGGTGAGCAGAATGAATTTCAACATCAGGGTATTCATAGGCACCTTCCTTGTTTCCTTTGCACTTGCGCTGGTAGCATTTGCAGTACTCCCAGAAAGCGATCTGATGCTGCTTCTGAAACTGCTGGCGCTTGCGCTCGGGATTACCCTGCTCTCACCGTTCTGGTACCCGCATGTGCGCGGTGTAAGGAAAGGCGATATGGTTACGATTACAAGCGATGCAGTAGTTGGGAGCCTGCGCGGGGAAGCGCTTGAGAGCGGGCGCCAGGGGCAGGAGATCCGCGTACTGACTGAGGACGGTAAAGAGATTAAATGCAAGATTACCAAATATGCTGGCACATTCTCAAGAGCAAAAGTGAAGGCAAATGATGAGACGCAGGTTATTGAGATACAATGAATGGTGTGAGAAAGATGTTCAAGATAGATTTGATTGAGATTAATGATATTGCAATAGCAACATTGGCCATTTCAATTGCGCTATTCATAGCATTCAATGCGGATGCCGGGGTTTTAAACATCCTAAAGATGCCTATTACGGAGATTGCAAAACAGGTGGGTATCCTCATAATCACTGTGGGCAGTGCATTCATACTGCACGAGATGGCGCATAAGATAGTTGCACAGAGATATGGTGCACAAGCAGGGTTCAGGGTATGGCCACTCGGGCTCTTTCTGGCATTCTTATTCTCTTTCTTTGGGTTTGTGCTCGCCGCACCGGGTGCAGTGTACAT
>Ga0315298_1007558_pt1 | contig 14246 bp, 10 predicted proteins | sample WHS_1_MG_FD_203077 | JGI IMG/M metagenome (GOLD analysis project Ga0315298, IMG submission 203077) | Extremophilic microbial mat communities from Washburn Hot Springs, YNP, Wyoming, USA - WHS_1_MG | ecosystem: Environmental > Aquatic > Thermal springs > Hot (42-90C) | place: USA: Wyoming... | reverse complement strand
CTTTTCTCTTATGTGGTCACGGTTTGTGACTCTAAAGCTGCGGAGCGCTGCCCCCATTTTCCCGGGCTTCTCACAGAGACAATCAACTGGAACGTTGATGATCCCCAATCATTTTCGGGGACACCAGAAGAGAAGCTCGAGAAGATGCGCCAAGTCCGGGATATAATCAAAGAAAAGGTCTTAGATTTTATCCGGAATTTCGAAGCAGCCGACAAGTCCTAAAGAGCAGGAGGCATGTTCTAAAGGTTTATTATGGGAGAAAGGTCCATCTCCCTTATTGATCGTCCCTTTTTAGCATAAAAAGGTCCGTTTCTCTCGAAAAATTTATTTTTCTCATCATTCTTGAAATGGACCGGGTTCTTTAAGACCATAGTCAAAAATATCCACAAATAAAGAAGTTATAAAGAATATTCTGGATTTGGTAAAAAACAATTGGCCTTCATTAAGCCAGCCATCAATCGCTTCAGTTAGCTATCCTTAATCAATCGCATAATCATCTGGATGTTTACTCCCCCCAGGGGAAGCTTCTTACCTTTGTTTTTATAGACATTGATTATTTTGACGTTAACTCTTTCTGCCAGGAAACCAGGTCATCACAAACTGATCGGACTTTATAAAATCCTTCATTTAATATTAAATAAAAACCATCGGATGAAAAAATAAGTCAGGAGGGATCGGTGCAAAAAAAATATTTAGGGCCATTTTTAATTTTACTCTTATTGTTCTTTGTTATTATTAGCCTTCCATACAGCCAGGAAAAAACTCAGGCCCGAGCTGATTATTCTGAAGCTCTGAGGCTGATAGACGTCTGGCTTGAGGCCCAGCGCGATTACGAGCAGCTTCCGGGAATGTCTGTGGCCATTGTTGAGAACCAGGAAGTAATTTTTGCCCGGGGATATGGCCTGGCCGACCTGGAGAAAAAAATTAAAGCAACACCAGAAACGATTTACAGCATTTGTTCCATCTCCAAGCTGTTCACTGCAGTGGCCATCATGCAGCTTCGCGACGCCGGGAAACTGAGGCTTGATGATGAAGTGAGCGAGTACCTTCCCTGGTTCAATATCAAGCAGCAGTATCCGGAGAGCGGACCAATTACCATCCGCTCTCTCCTGACCCATTCTTCCGGTCTGCCCCGCGAATCCGATTATCCTTACTGGAGCAAACCTGATTTTCACTTCCCTACGCGGGAACAGCTCAAGGAAAAGCTCGGCCAGCAGAAAACCCTCTATCCGCCATCAACCTACTTTCAATACAGCAACCTGGGAATAGCCCTTCTGGGAGAAATTGTGGCTGAAATTTCGGGAATGTCTTACGACGATTATGTAAATGAAAAAATCCTGAAACCACTGGGGATGACCGATACCCGACCCTATCTGCCTAAAGAGCTCTGGCGGGGACAACTGGCCACTGGCTATAGCTCCTTAACTCGCAATGGAACCAGAGAGATGCTGCCCTTTTTTCAGACTGAAGGCATCAAGCCAGCTGCCGGTTTTTCTTCAACGGTTCTGGATCTGGCCAAATTCGCTTCCTGGCAGTTCAGGCTCCTGGAAAGAGGCGGGGAAGAAGTGCTTAAGGCCCCGACTCTGCGGGAAATGCACCGGGTGCACTGGATGGACCCTGACTGGAAAACTTCATGGGGACTTGGATTTGAAGTGTATCAAATGGATGGGAAGACCATGGTCGGACATGGCGGCTCCTGTCCGGGCTATAGAAGTATCCTGATGATGGAACCAGGCAAGAAGCAGGCCTTTGTGGTCATGATCAATGCTTCGGGAACCCAGCCAGAAAAGTATGCCCGGGGAATGAGAGAGATACTGAAAAAGGCAGCCTTGAAAAAAGAAGAAACGCCCAAAAGCAAGGTAAATCTTGAAGATTATGCGGGCTATTACGATGCTCAACCCTGGTGGGGAGAAACAGTCGTTCTCCCCTGGCAGGGAAATCTGGCCATGGTCAGCCTGCCGTCTGACAATCCTGCCCAGGGACTTACTCTTTTCAAACACATAGAGGGAGACACCTTCAGGCGGATAAGAGATGATGAAACCCTGGGCGAGGAACTCATTTTTGAAAGGGATAAAACCGGTCAGGTGATTCGCTTTGTCCGACACAGCAATTATTATCCTAAGATTAAAGGTTTGAACTGAACTGCGTTCTTTGAACCGTTTTTGACCCCCAAAAGAGAGGACCAGGGACGAGTGAAATCTTATTTTGTCCCGATAAAAAGTGTAGTGATTTATTAGGCTTATATCAGCTGTATTTCTATTAAAATCATTAAGATACAAGAATTTAAGCATGCTCTAAATGCCTTTTAAAAAGAGAGGACAAATTATTTTCATTCTCACCTTTAAAAAGGGATCAACTTAAGGCTTTATAAAACGCTATTTCTCCCCCTATTCAAGAGTTCTTTTAGGCGAAAAGAAGGTTCGGGATTCAAGATGAAAAATCGATGAACTCACCACCATTTTTAAGGAATGAGCCATCTTTGTAAATGGTTGAAGGAGAAAATGTGGGTGAGTCTGTCCACTAGACAGAAAGGGCATTAGGGAAATTCCTACTTTCTTCTCTTTAATTAAGAGGGAAGGATAAGTTTCATGACAGGTTTTGCTGGGCAAGAAGGCGACTGATTAACAAAAACCAGGCGGGGAAAAAGAAGTTTCAAGAAGAAGGAGCGATTACCCCACCCAGGTTGGATGATTTTGACTTGAAAGTTTTTCTACCTTCCATTGACACTTCCAGGAGGGAAAAAATAGAATTAGCTAAAGCGGGTTGCCAAGAAAAAAAGATAATGGCTGCTTTGAATACGATTGCCGAGGAAACGATTCCTGGCTCTGATCATGGAGAAATCAGGAAGCTTTTAATTATTTTCCCCCTTACTTTTGTCACTCTATGCTTTCTCGTGATAATTTTTCCCTATGAAATTAAAGATCCTGATTCTGCTGTCTATAGCCAGATTGGCTGGCAGCTGGCCCATGAGCCTCTAAAATACTGGTGCGCGCCCCTCTGGCAGGGTCATGATAATGATCCGCTGCACCCCGAATTATTCATCGATCATCCACCCGGGATGTTCTGGATTATTGCCTGTCTTATCAGAGCCGGTTTTCCGGGGAGAAAAGCTGGCTTAGGGGCCAATTTTCTTTTTATCTTTCTTTCTCTTTATTTCCTGTTCTGTTTAGGTAAAAGAATCAGGGATTATACTGTAGGCTGGGCCGTTCTCTATGGCTATGTCTTCTCTCCCATTTTTTTACTTTATCTCATCCGGGCCAATCTGGAACATCCGATGAACCTTGCCATGCTGGCCGGAATTTATGGCTTTATCCGTTCGGAGGAATCATGGAAATATAAAGTTTTGTTTGCTCTGAGTTTCGTCCTGGCGCTTTTTATTAAAGGAATAATGAGTTTTCTTTTATTAATTCTGGCTCTATGCTCCTGGTTTTTATTTTCCAGGAAAAGGGAAAAGCTGGCTCTGATGGTTTTTTCCTTTTTTACCGGCCTCATTTTTATGGGTCTGTTCGAAATCTGGTATCTAAGGGTAACCGGAGGAGTGAGCTTCTGGAAAAATTATCTCCTCTTTCAGGGAACGAGCACGCTCAAATTTGGCTTTAGTTTTAGCCATATGATCGCCAACTTTTTCTGGTATCTCGGTCGAGCCCTCTTTTTTGCGGCACCCTGGGTCTTTTTTTTGCCCCTGGCTATTTATAAATCAATGAAGTCAGATAGGTTATTTCTCCAGAACAGGCTTTTCCAGTTTTTCCTTACCTCATCTTTTGTTATCATTCTATTTTTTTCTCTGATTGCCCGCAGAGCTGACCGCTACATTTTTTCTGCCTATTGTTTTCTCATTGCTGGCGGAATCTGGGCGCTTCTTTACTTAAAGCCCAAGATAGGTCACTATCTGGCCGCAAAAAAGAGACAATTACCTCTTTATTTATCTCTGGCTTTGATTTTATTAACTTTATTAAGAATATATTTCCATTCCTTTCATTATCGTTTCATCAAATTTTGAGCTCAGCCTGATCTCAATTAAATTTTTTTCCCCGATGGTAAAAAAGCGTTGCCTGCCTGAATAATATTTCGCGGTTTTTTGGTCTGGCTTGATAAGATAACGAGAATCGGCTTATGGAGTAAATTGTCTTTCAGCTCAAGTGGTTAAATCTCACTTCCATCCCCATTGATTTAAAGCCTAAAGGAATACAGCTACTGAGAGCTTAATGAATGACCAAAGTCTTTACAGCAAAGCACTTGACACTCTGGCAACTAACTAAGTAATCTGAGTATCCCCAGGCAAATTCCCTGGCTTAAACCTTCTCTGACGACGCAGCTCTGGTCATGGCATTTAACGGCAGCTCCCAGCAGAAGTAAAGGAGGGCAATATTTACCCTCCAAAGCAGGGCAAAGGCACTGCATATCGTTATTAGAAAACAGACACAGTTCGCACATGCCTTTTTCACACATATTGGGCACAAAGAGAAAGGTCACATCAAACCTCACGGGATAAAACCCCAAGCTGAGAGCTTCAGCCTTTAAATTTTCGAACAAATATCTAATAACCTTAGGCATATTCCATCTTTTTGTTTTTTCATTAAAAGAAACAGCCTTAGCCAGTAAGTAATTTTTTATTTTTAAGTTATTATTCCAGACATCTCCCGGAAGTTCGATTTGCTCGACCCGAAGATTTCGCCACAAGCTGGTCATTTTATTTGCATCCAATTTATTTTCATAAATTTACTCAATTGCTCTAACAAAGATATCTGAAAATGATCCGAGCGTATAATCTCTGAGACAGCACCAGAGGCGCTTTTTTCCTTCAGTCGTCATCTGTTTAAATCTGATTAATTCCCTTTCAAAAAGGCTCTCATTATTCATTATGGCTAACACATCTTTTTCAGTTTTTGTAAGAGCATAAGTCAGCAACCAGAGAGCGGCGGCTATCCTTAAAAGAAGATCTTCTCTATTTTCATAGGTATTTATTATGTTAAGAGTATAAAGAACCAGATTTTTCTCGTAACTCTCCAGGACCTTTAAGGTTTTTAGAAGGCAGGCGTAATCTTAGTTATAGTAACGTGGGACAAATTTTGCCTGACTTTTCTTAGAGATGAGATATTTTCCCTTCTTATATTCAGCAACAATTTCCTCAACACCTTTCCTGTTCTCCTTAAGATAGTCTTCGACAATTTCAGAAATGATTAAAGCCCCATCATGCCAAACTTTAAAGACAGGCATCTGCCTGTCCATGATATATGTAAGCCAGTGGGTAAGAATCTTTTGTGTGGGCGGAGAAGAGCTGTCTCTTAAAGCGATAAAAGGCGTCCAGTTATCCTGCTTCTTAAGCATTTCATCGAGCCAGCAGATAGTTTGAAAAAAATTTAAAAGTATTTGCTTATTTTTTATTTCCAAAGGACCCTCCTTTATTTTCTTTGCAATTTTATATCAAATGAAGCCAATAACATCAAATTTTAACCACATCAACTTATCTCAAATTAGACCTTTCAGCTACACCGGGTTTAAAAAATCATATCTGACATTGATTAGAGAAAAAAGTTTTTGCTGCCTTTTATCTTCGCCTTTCAGCTTTCAGCTAGATGACTATTTATTTAGCTGAAGCATTATTTTAATATTTTACTTATTTTGCTAGCTTTCGGTTGTAATTGATAAGGAAAATAGGCTTCTATTTCAGGACAAATTGTCTTACTGGTCGAATTGTGAGACATTATTTAATTTAAATTAGCCCGGACTGAAAATCTCGAGACAAATTTCTCTGGAAAAATAAACCATCAAAAATCGGCCAGAGCTGAAAAGAGGAGTTTTCAGAAATTTTTTGAACTCAGAGTAGCTCAGGCGACTGATTAAAATGCCTTCATTATGTCCGCTTTTTTCTGGTAAGATGTAATCTTATAAAGAACAGCGATGAAGGCTAAAGTTAAATTAAAAGTGGCTCTATTTCTTTTAATTTTTTTATTTCTTTTTAAATTTCCACTTTTTGGCCAGGAGGTTTTAATTCTTTATGATGGGCCTGAGGGAAAATCTGAGGCCTTTAAATCAGCTAGCTTTATCAGACGGCTTCTGGGCCATTTTCAGATAGATTCGAGTTCAGTAGCTTCCATTCGTCATTATCAATCCTCTTTCGTTTATGAGCCTGATTTCCTGTTTCTGGTCTTTGAGGAGGGCCACCCTGAATTTCCACCCCGGCTGCTGAGTGACCTAGCTGAAAGAAACAGACCGACCATCTGGATTCATATGCATATTGACCATTTTCTGGAATCAGCCGGAGAGAAATTAGGTCTGGCCTATGATGACTGGGAAGAAAGAACTGACTGGAAGATTTTTTATCAGGGTGAGGAATTTCCCAAGGAAGATCCTGGCCTGAATCGACTGAAAATTCTGGATCCGGATAAAGTCGAGGTCCTGGCCAGAATCGTTTCCGGCGATGGTTGCTCTTATCCTTATGTTTTAAGAAGCGGCCATTTCTGGTACTGGGCTGATTCACCCTTTTCCTATGCCAGTGAGGGCGGCCGTTTCCTTATTCTGGCCGATTTGCTCCATGACATTCTGGATCAGGACCATGCCCGTTCCCATCAGGCCATGATAAGACTTGAGGATGTTAATCCCGAAGATAATCCAGAGGACCTCCTTCGCCTCGGCTACTGGTTAAAAAAGGAGGGAATTCCCTTTGCTATCTCTTTAATTCCTATCTTTCGCGAGCCTTCAACCCAGCAGGAAATCAGACTTTCTCAAAGACCGAAACTCGTGGCGGCTCTGAGGGAACTTGTTTCCCTGGGCGGAACCATTGTGCTGCATGGAGCGACCCATCAGCACCAGGGGAGAACAGCGGAAGATTATGAATTCTGGGATGACATCGTGGGTCAGCCTGTGCCTCATGAAAGTCCGGACTGGGTGGAAGAAAGGATAAAACTGGGGCTGGAAGAATGCCTGCGCTGCGGCCTTTATCCCCTGGCCTGGGAGACGCCCCATTATTCCGCTTCGCAGAGCGATTATCGACTCATTGCCCGTTTCTTCGATACCTTCTATGATCGGCTGATGGCCGCCGAGCTTGTTGGTACGCAGCAGATTTTCCCCTACCCCTGTTATGTAGAAGAATTTAAGATAAAGATTGTCCCTGAAAATTTGGGGTATGTTGATTTCGAAAAACCCGACCCTGATGATCTTATAAAACGAGCCAGGCGCATGCTGGTCGTCCGGGATAGTCTGGCTTCTTTCTTTTTCCATCCCTTTGTGCCAATCAAATATTTGCAGGAAATCTGTTTAAGTCTCAAAGCTATGGGCTGGAAATTTATCTCTTTGCGCGACTTTCCCTGTAATCTCCGGACTGATTCCCTCTGGGTGACCTCAGAAGGGGGTGAGGCCACAATTGTTTTAAGAGGAGAGTATCTTCATGAACTTTTTATAGATCGAGAAGGCCGCCTTATCAGGGAAAAATATTCGGACCAACCCATTGATGGCCTCTGGCCGCAAAAAATTGATTTGCCCCCGGGCTCCCTTTATGTCCTGGAAGCAGTCACCTCTCTTCCGGTTAAAGCCAGGACCTTTCCCCTTAAGCTGATTAACTCAGTTAAAAATATTTTCCTGAAGAAGGCGGCTCAGCCTGTCCGTTTGACGGAAACAGCCATCTTAACCATTGAGGACCTAAAACAGGAAGAAGAAAAGAATGACCTTAAGAGCTTCCTGAATTTCTTCCGGGTTTATGGCCTTAATCCACAGGAGGTTTCATTAAGAAGGGCAGGTTCGCTGAGACCAGGAAATCCAGACCTCCTGGTCATTGCTTATCCGGTGGCCCGGCGTCTCAGGGAAGCTCAAATTAATCGCCTCCTTGATTTTGTGGAGAGAGGCGGGCTGCTGATTACTGACGGACCGTCTCCCCTGGCTGAAAAGCTGGGTTTTAAATTCAGCCAGGAAAAGGTAAAAATAAGAGGGCTCAGGGAGACTACGCTCCCTGCTCCTGTTTTTGAATGGTCTGAGCCAGCCATTGAGCCTTCCTTTACCTTTGAATCAGGCCTGGTTCTGGCTCGCGATTTAGACCAGAATCTGCCTCTGGCCGTAATGCGATTATATGGAGAGGGTAAGGCTCTTTATCTCGCCACCCTCTTTGACCCAAAGACGAGCTTTGGCCTGAGCCGGTATCCCTATCTCATTTATTATCTTAAAAACAATCTGGGGATTCCCCTGAATATCAGAAGGAATAGCATCGAGCTTTATTTTGATCCTGGCCTGAGACAGCAGGTAAGCCTGGAAAAGCTCGTCCGGCACTGGCGGTCCTGCGGCGTCAAAATCATTTATTTAGCTACGTGGCATTTCTATGAAAATTATCAATTTCCTTATGACTATTTTCTTGACCTCTGCCATCGCTTTGGTCTGGCTGTTTATGCCTGGTTTGAATTTCCTCAGGTTACCCCCGTGCTCTGGGAGAAAAATCCTGAATGGCGGGAAAAACAGGTCAATGGCCAGGATGCCCGCAATGGCTGGCGTTTGCCTTTAAATCTTTTTCATCCTGAGGCTCGCCTGGCAGCGATTAACTTCCTGAGAGAAATGCTGCTTCGTTATGACTGGGATGGCGTTAATCTGGCCGAGATAAGCTTCGATACGGCGGGCGGGCTCCAGTATCCTGAAAAATTTACACCCTTTAATGATGAAGTCAGGAAGCTCTTTAAGGAAAAGGAGGGCTTTGATCTGGCCGAAATTTTTAAACCTGATTCTCCCCATTACTGGCAGAAAAATGCTGAGGCCAGGTCAAAATTAATGGCTTTTCGCTGCAGCCTCATCAGGGATTTACATCTTCTTTTTCTGGAAGAAATAGAAAAAATCAGAAAGATGAAGAAAGCTGAATGGGAAATTATTGTTACCAATTACGATTCAATTCTTCATCCGGAGATCAGGGAAGAGTGCGGTGTGGACACAGGGCTTATTCTTGATTTGATGAAGACCTTTTCTTTTGTTCTTCAGGTTGAGGATCCAGCCCGCTCCTGGGTGGAGTTGCCCTCTCGTTATGAGAGATATTTTGAAACTTATAAAAATTTAGTTCCTGATCTGAACCGGCTCATGTTTGATCTCAATGTTGTCCCCTGGCGGGATATCCGGGGAACACCCTTCCCCCTCGCTCAGGCCTGTGGCACCGAACTGGCCAGCCTGGTTTATTTCGCGTCGCGGCCTTCTGGCCGGGTCGGAATTTATTCAGAGGCTACCCTTAATCCCCTTGATTTGCCTCCTCTGCCCTTTGTTCTTGGGGCTGAGGTGGAGGTAGTGGAGAAAGATGGGAAATACATCAGCCGGAGTCGTCGTCCCTTCAATCTGGTAATCAATGGAAGCCACTGGGAGGTCTGGCTTAATGGTCAGGCCTGGCCACTGACATATCAGAATATGGTTGCTCTCCCGGCCGGCACAAAGACGATTGTCTTTAAAAGGTCAGCCTGGTTTAATTTTTCCTGGCCTGTTTTTCGCTTTTTTCTGGATGGTGAGCTCATGGAGATAGAAATTGATGAGCCCTGGTATCGTCTCACCTATTCTTCCTCTCTGCCTGTTTCTTTTTTCTTTAATTCCCTTCCCGGCCGGCTCTTGCTTGATGGTGAAGCCCGTTCGCTCCGGCTCGATCAATCCAGTCTCATTCTCCCTCGGGGCCGGCATCGTCTCGAAATCTTTACTGAAAGTCCGAGCGTCCACCGGCTTAAATCTTTCGGTTATTTTTCCTCCCTCCTTTTTTTCCTACTTGGCTCTCTTTCCGTGGGTTCCCTGGCCTTGATTTATTTTTACGTCAGAATAAGGCGATGAGCCTCCTTTTCTTCTTGCGGGATGCTCTTTTTATTTTTGCCGTTGTTTTTATCTGGTTGATGTTGCTTTATCAATTCCTTTTAACCATGGGCGGTCTTTTATTCTGGAGGAAGGAAAGAGTTCATCGGAAGAAAAATATTTTCTGGGAAGAGGCAAATCTGCCTCTGGTTTCAATTTTGATTCCAGCGCGCAATGAGGCTTTAGTCATTGAAGGTCTCCTGGAGCGGCTGGCCGAGCAGGATTATCCGCAGGAGAAGATGGAAATAATTGTAATCAATGATGGCAGCACCGATGCTACAGGTGACATCGTTACAAAGTGGAAACATAAAAATAAAGTAAATCTCAGGCTGGTTAATATTCCGCTCGAAGAAAGCGGGCGAGGCAAAGGGGCTGCCCTGAACCGGGGCTTGAAATTCTCGCAGGGTGAGGTTGTGGCCGTCTATGATGCCGATAATCTTCCAGAAAAGGATTCGTTAAGGCAGCTCGTCCTTGAACTTATCAGTCAGCCCTCACTCGCAGCGGTCACCGGACTTTTCCGGGCCTATAATCGGCACCGCAATCTGCTCACCCGCCTGATCAATCTTGAATCCATTGCTTTTCAGTGGATAATTCAGGCTGGCCGCAACTTTTTCCTCCATATTGCCTTTCTGGCCGGAACTAATTATGTTATTCGCCGCAAGGTCCTAGAAGCTCTTCAGGGCTGGGACGAGAAAGCCCTGACCGAAGATACAGAACTTACCTTGAGAATTTATGAGCGGGGCTGGCGGGTAAAATTTTTACCCTCAGCTGTTACCTGGGAACAGGAGCCAGAAAAATTGACCACCTGGATCAGACAGAGAACGCGCTGGGCCAGAGGGAATAATGAACTCATTCTTCGCCAGATGAAAAATATCTTTCGGCGGCGAATATCTTCAACCACGCTCGAACTGGCCAACCTTTTTTACCTTTATTATTTCTTCGTCCTGGCGATTATTATTTCTGATGTTTTTTTTATCCTGTCAGTACCGGGACTGGTTAATCTGCGGCTCCCGGGTCCTTATTTTGAGCTCTGGATTCTGGCTTTCTCGCTCTTTGTTCTGGAGATTCTTGTGGCCTTAGCTATGGAAAAGGAAGATTCCTGGCTCAATTTTTTTCTGGCCCTTCTGGCTTACTTTACCTACACCAAGCTCTGGGCCCTGGTGGTGCTGCGGAGTTTTTTTGAAGATTTTATCCGGCGGAAGGAAAAAATCTGGATAAAAACAGATCGTTTTCCGGAATCTGCCTATCAGCAACGACTTTCTTCTTCTGGGAGGCAAAATGAAAGGAGCCATCAGGACTAAATTTCTTCTTGGCCTTTTTTTCCTTCTGGTGATAAAAGGATCGGCCACCATCCTTTATCCTCAGGCCGGGGTTGAATATTATTCTGGTGCCAATAAATTTCGCAGTCTTAAGCCCTGGCTGGGAGTGAGAATAAGCCTCTCAGCCAGTTCCTCCGTCCTGTGGAAATATACTTTCCATGATTTGAGTTTCGATTATCAGTCTGAGGAGGGGATTGCAGCTAAGCGCGAATCCTCTTTATCTCAATTCATTGGCGCCTTTTATCATGCCCGGAATAAGATGGAGGGCTATTTAGCTCTGAGCTATTTCCGGGGAACTGATAATTACAGTGCCTACAATTTCGACGGAGGAGCTGCCTGGAAGCTAAATTCCAGCCTGGCTCTGGAAGGCGGACTTTACCTGCTGGATGAAAGTTCGGTTCTCTGGTATCCTGATGAGCCTGCGCGGAGAATCCAGCTCGGAGCCATAAAGGCAGGCTTAAAAATAAATTTAAGCCGCTTTCTCGAGATCAATCCCCTCATTTATTTTTATCAGAATTCGGAGCAGGTCCGGGCCAGGACCGTAGCCCTTAGCCTTACTTTTATTCCCCGGGACCCCTTTTACCTTGTTGTTACCTTCTGGGATTATCGCGAATCGGCTGAATATCGATTTTCCGGTCAGTACCTATCCCTTGGTTTGCATATATATTTTTGACGCAGAAGCGATTTTTTAATAAAAAATTCGGCACCTCCTTCTCTTTTCTTGGAGTTAAACCTGAGAATCAGAGGGACTGATAGTCTCTAAAATGATTCCTCTGCCCGGGGGATTTAAAAAAATTTATTCTTATCTTCCCTGTGTCTGCTTTAAATTCTTTTAATCAGCTCTACCGGTAATAAATTCTCAGGGGCCAAAATAGCCCCGATTTGCCCGGAAATATTTTGTTTCTGACCACGAATATGCAGCATAAGTCCTTTTTTAATATAATAAAAATTAAATCGATTTTGGCTCAGATTAAAGCGACTGAGGATTTTTCTGAATTTTTATCTGAGGCGCAATCTTTCCGTCTTTTTATAATCGGCTGGAATCGAGTAGGCTGTCGGGGGTGGTGTGGCTTTGCTGATTTCTATAACTTCAGAAGTACTGTGGATTTTGGCCCCCATTATCTCGCCTGTCACTTCCGAAGAAATCCAGTAGCCCTTAATTTTAAAAAACTCGGCCAGACTATTATCGTCGAGCCTCATTTGAAGTTTGAGCAAAGGCGCCTGGAATTTTTCCATAACTTGATTGGCATCAAAGGGAACATCGGTGGTGGCCCAGACCGTCATCTTCATCGGCATCATCATCATGGAAAGACTGACTTCATAACCCTGACACTTCCAGGAGCCAATGGTTTTTGTCTGACCGGTGGGATTGACACTCACGCTCATTTGCATCATGGACATCATCTGGGCCATTTCCGGGGGCAAAAGTTTGCTGAGATCAAGGGGCAGGCTGGCCTCAACATAGGTTTTTTCCTTATGATCAAGGAAATAAAGCAGGTTTTTCTTCAGGTCGACAATCATGGACGTATCAGAAGCATGATTCGCATAGCGATCCTGTCCAATCCAGGTCTCAATAACCTCATTTCTTTCAGGCTGGCTCTGGCCCATAACAGTAACAGCATCTGTATGAGTTTTAGTTTTGATGTGAATGTCAGCTAAAGCGAAGGAAAAGAGAAAAATAAAAGCGGCCATCAAAAAAAGGAACTTTTTCATTGAACCTCCTTTTCAGTTCGAAACAATTATATCTGAGCCAGAATATTTAATCAAATGGCCGCAGCCTGGAAAGCCATGGAATTAATAGAACGGCTTATTAAAGTTAAAGAGCGATATAAGAAGCGGGGCTATTTTAAACAAATGGCGTGGTGATAAAACTGGTAGGGCAAATTAAGCTAAAGCAAGGGGCTGGCTAAAGGAAAGAGTCATTCTCAGCTCTCCTTTTGAAGGAGAAAGCTTTAAGCAGGAAGGCGCCAAGGGCGATGGCGCCAAAAGATTATAAAGCCTTCCGGGAAAATGGCTAACAGGGTTTTTGCTGGAGGTGACCCGTTTAAGGCAATGTTAGAAAAATTACAGGCAAGCTGATTAAGTGACCAGCAGATAAAATGGAATCCAAGGAAATATAAGAAATTTTTTAGATTCAGCCTCCCCATCATTTTCGTTTCTTTTCCTTTTTCTTTTCTCTTCCCCCCTTATTTTCTTTTTCTTTTTCTTTTTCCTTTTCCTTTTCCTTCTTTTTCTTTTTCTTCTTTTTCTTCTTCTTCTTTTTCTTCTTCTTCTTCCATCCTTTTCCTTTCCATTTCCTTTTTTCTTTCCCTTTTCCCTTTCTTTTCTTTTCTTTTCTTTTCTTCTCTTCTCTTCTCTTCTCTTCTCTCCTCTCCTCTTCTCTTCTCTCCTCTCCTCTTTCCTTTCCCTTTTTTTCTCCTCCTCTTTTTCCCGATTGAAGCCATTCGCTCAGAGCCGCTTCAGTTTGTGTTTTAATTAAATAAAAACAGGCGATTCCTGGATTCAAAAGAAACCGGAAAATAATAAGCCCGGTACCCAGTGAAGTCGAGAATAAAATATGAGAATAAAGGGGTAAATTGGCCAGAGGGAAAGAAAAGCCTCAGGAAAATTTCTTGACTAATGGCCGGGGATTTCATTAATTATACTTTCTCAGGAGAGGAATTAATGTTTATCTGGGTTTTCCATCGAGTCACTGGCCTTTTGATGATTCTTTTTCTTGGGCTGAAGTTCCTGACTTCCTTTTTCCTCATGACCAGGGATAAGAAGCCTGACTGGGCTCTGGCCCTGCACACAAGCCCGGTCATAGATGTGGTTCTGATTATCTGTGTGGTTTATCATGCCCTCTACGGTTTGCGAACGGTTATAATGGATATGGGCTTTAAGAAAGAGAAATTGCTTTTCTGGCTTTTTACGGCACTGGCCACTGCTCTAACGGCTGCCATGCTGGTTATCTACTTCACCAGGGATTATTAATGCTTGCTCATGATATCCTGATTGTTGGTGGAGGCCTGGCTGGCCTGGCCGCTTCCCTTCAGGCTGATCCCACCCTCTCCGTAGCCATCATCTCTCGGGTCCATCCTCTCAGGTCCCATTCCGTGGCGGCTCAGGGGGGAATTAATGCCGCTCTGGGTAACC
>Ga0315298_1007557_pt1 | contig 14246 bp, 10 predicted proteins | sample WHS_1_MG_FD_203077 | JGI IMG/M metagenome (GOLD analysis project Ga0315298, IMG submission 203077) | Extremophilic microbial mat communities from Washburn Hot Springs, YNP, Wyoming, USA - WHS_1_MG | ecosystem: Environmental > Aquatic > Thermal springs > Hot (42-90C) | place: USA: Wyoming... | reverse complement strand
TGCCTATTATAGTGCATGAAGACATGTTTAAGACTAGAGGCGTAGCCAATCCCGATGGAACCATAAGGAAATACCCGAAATTCCCAACAGATGAAGAGGTGAAGCCAGCCAAGTACGTCAAAACTAGACAGCCACAATTACTAGCTGATGATTTGATACTCGTAACTGGCGAAATCCCTAGAAAAACAAGCTTTGAAAAGGGATATCCGCAACACAGAATGTTTACACAAGACAAATGGCAACCAGACCCATGGATCTGGGACGACCGCGCGCTCGTAATCAACATTAAGCGTAAAGGCTTAGTCGTAATGTCTGGCTGCGCCCATGCAGGCATAATAAACACAATAATTCACGCACAAAAACTTGCGAGAGTAAAAACCATATATGCCGTAATTGGCGGCTTCCACTTAGCAGGAAAAGAATATGAACCGCGCATAAACCAAACAGTAAAAGCGCTAAAAAGAATAAACCCTAAACTCGTAGCGCCTTCACATTGCACAGGATGGCGGGGAAAATGCAAAATAGCTGAGAAAATGCCGAAAGCCTTTGTCTGGAACAGCGTTGGAAACCTCTACACCCTTTAAAATGCAACAGGAAGCATAAGCACTCCCTAAAACTGCAAAGCTACGTCACATTTTACAATCAAATTTACGTTTCTGCGCGCGCAAATTGCGTGTTAACTGTCTGTCCGCTATAGATTGGACAGGAAGTTTAAACTCAGATTTTTGAGTTTTGTTGAAAATTTGTCTTAGGCTTTGTTGGGTATGGCTATGAGGATATCAGTTGATGAAATAACATAGAGATAAGTTGGCTATCATTTCATTATAAAAAGAATGTTGATTCTTAAAGAGACAGGAGACATTTATTAGGCGCGTAACGCACGCATATGCACGCATACATAAACTCAAGATGATGTAAATCGCTGTTGGCTAGCACATAATGCTGCGTACATTTTTATAAGGTTTGACAGCTATTACGCTTCCAGCGAACTTGAGATTGTGCATTTTGACACGTGCGCGTAAAAGCGACTTCTGTTAGTGGCTTTAACTGCATATAGTTCAATGTTGGATTCTAAGCGCGTGTATTATGTCGCTTCTTGTTAGAATTCCGAGTAGTAAGTATTTGTTTTTCTTGTTGACGACGAGTAGTCTTCCAATATTGTGTTTTTTCATTTTTTTGAAGGCTTCTGCCACTGATTCTTCCGGGAAGGTTGTGACCAATTTTTTTGTGCAGATTTCTTCGAGGGATATTTTGTCTCTTTTTTCTTTGGCGACTTTCATTGCATCTTGTAGAGTGACTATTCCCACTAGTTTTTTGGATTCGTCTATTATTGGGAAACCTGTGTGGTGGTGTTCGGCTATTTTGTCGAAGAATTCGTTTACCGTCGTTGTCGATGCCAATGCTATTACGTTTTTTGTCATAATTTGCTCCACTTTCATTTCCTTAAGTATGCCAATTTCGATCGGTGTTGGCTTTATGTAAAACTCTGCGGCTGTGGGAATCGTTATGCCTTCTTTCTCCATGTTTTTTGCCTCTTGTAATGCGTTGTTCCTTTTTTGGGTTGATATGTTGATCAGATGTGCCAGCGCGTCCGGTTCAACTGCTATTTCTCTAACAGTCAGGATTTCTTTTTCAACGGCTAAGTTGAGCAAGTCTTCGCCTTTTTTGGTTCTGACAATTATTATTGACCAGTCTTTTAGCGGAGTTGCCCCACCAACGCTTAAATCTGCAAGCTCAGATGTGAAGTCCGTGCATGTTTTGCAGCGGTTCATGATGTGCTGTTTAATTTCCGACATGGGGATTCTGAGTGTGCGATCTTCTGTGGTCACCACATATTTTTCTCCTTCCAAGTCAACATTCATAATTTCATTAGCTGCAACATCATGTTCTTGCAAAAGGTACTCTAATAGTCGGCCAAGTGAAAAGGTCCAGAGGCAGAAAAGTCCTATTGTTACTTCGAGACTATCGATAAGTTTGTGTTGCCAAGCTTCAAGTTTTCGGAGGGCGAGGACGTGGCATGGGATGCCGACGAAGGCTATGTGAATTTTGCCATGTTCAAAGACTGCACGTCCGAAAGCCTCTGCAACTGCGCATGGCATGATTTTTGAGTCTACGGCGGAAAGGGCATCGTCTGGCACGAGACCTATTAGGGGCTTAACTTTTACGGCTAGGCTTGGAGACACTTTTGAAACAATGGTGCTGTCGATGATTTTTTGGTTAATTGCAAAGTTTAGCAGAGCGTTTATAACTCCGCCGCTTTTTGTTGCCTCTCTTATTGTGGGGTTGGTAGCTTGTGCAAGTATAATTTTTCTGTAGCAGCCCAAAGCTTCCCTTCTGTGTGGTGCATCTGCAACGAATCTTAATGTTTCGTATAAAAGTGCGCTTGTGTGTGGGCATATATCATAACAAATTGGGCATGTGTCTAAATATTCAGAACAATCGTACAGCCTACTTGGTTTGTCTGTGACTTTTATTGCGTGGATTGGGCAAGCAGCTTCACATGCGCCGCAAACTGTGCAAAAATCATGATCTATTACAAGCTTTTTTAAATCATCGAAAGCTATAAGCTTATTCTTGTTCTTCTCCGTTTTTCCATTCCCCCATTTAATATTTAGAGGCAGTTATGGCATAAAAGGAAACTGCTTTATCACAGGGTCTATAAGATTTAAAACAGCTGTGGGGTAGATGCCCAAAAATATTATTGTAATTGCAAGAATGAATATTGGGACAAGCGGTTTTTTTGGTTCTTTTATTTTTGCTTCAGCTTCTGCGTTAGGCTTTCTACCATACATGTAATTAATTAGCCTTAAGAGATATGCGGCTTGGATGACGCTTGTTAAGACACCTATGACGGCTAGCCAACTCATATTCGCCTCTATTGCAGACGTGAAAACTAAGTATTTGGCTATAAAACCTGCTAATGTTGGAACTCCGGCGAATGAGAAGGCAGCTAGAATTAGGGCTAAGCTTGTAAGCGGCATTTTTCTACCTACCCCAGAAAAATCATCTAAAGTTTTGAATCCCATACTATTAAAGATGCCTACAGCCATGAAGGAAAGCGCTGTTGTTATTCCACCAGCAAGGAAAAAGTAGAGGTTCCCCATTATTCCGAGCGGTGTTACACTTGTTATTGCCACAAGGTTATAGCCTACATCTGCAATGCAAATATACGCGAATAGTCGTTTCACATTTCTCTCAGTCAAAGCAAGCAAGTTACCAACAACCATCGTTAATGCCGAGAGAACCGCAAACATGAAAGTCCACGGCAAAACTGTTGGCGGCGTCAAAATGTAAATGAGAACCCTTAACAAAACGTAGTAGCTTCCCTGATCAACCAATGCTGAAAGGAAGGCTGAGGAAGAAGCTGGTGCCGCTGTGTAAGCGTCCGGAAGCCACATGTGAAATGGCACAACTGCAGCCTCTATCGAGTAGCCTGCCGCAATGAAAATGAAGGCGATTTCAAGTAAATGTTTGTCCGCGAGAACAGCCAAGGCATGTTTTACTGCCCAAAAGTTAAGTGTCCCTGTAAGAGCGTAAATCACTGAAAGTCCGTAAATTATGAAGGCTGAAGCGATTACTATCATCACCAAATACTTTAGTGTAGCATGCAAAGACCTTGCTGTTTTCTGGTATAGCATCAAGAAGCTTGAGCCAGTTGCTGTGGCTTCCCAGAATATGAAAAGTGTTAACAAATCGCCGGCGAGGGCTGTTCCTATAACGCAGCCAATAAGTATTAACATAACAGCGTAATAGCGTTCTGAAAACTTTTCGTTTGAATTTATGTAGAAAAGGCTGTATATGAGGGCTACTGCGCCGACGAGTGTGAAGATTATCGCCATATAAATTGAAACTGCGTCGACAAGGAACATGCTGGAGAAGATGGCGGAAGAACCCTCAATTAACGATAAGTTTAGAAAAGGTTGAAGTGGCGGTTCCGAGTAATATTTTAATGCTAGATTTGCCACTGTTGCGCCTGTGATGGCGAAAACTGCCAAAAACCAGCACAAGTTTAGAGTATTTTCCCATTTTTGTCTTTTTCTAGCGGCTTTAATTACCGGTATTGTTAATAGTGCGAACGAGGCGAAAACGATTACGGGTAGGGATACGTCTAAAATTTCTATCATTTTTTCGCCTCGTTAAACAAGACTTACGGTTGTTATGAGTTGTATGAAGAATGTGGGCCATACGCCGAGGACAACGACGAACACGGCTAAAATAATCATGGCTAATTTCATGAAGGATGGGGCGTCTGCGACTTTCTCATGTTTTGTTGAACCTAAGAAGACGTGGCTTAGAAATCGTAAGGCGTATGCCAGAGATAAAACTGTGGCTACTAGCATTAGCGCTGTTGGAATAAGGTAGAAGTTGTCAACTTTGATTGTTTGAAATGCCCCAACGAATATTAGAAATTCACTCATGAAACATGCGAAAGGCGGTATTCCAGCAATGCTCAAAGCCGCTGTTGTCGATGTTGTAGCTGTGACTGGCATTTTTCCTGCAAGCCCACCCATTTCACGTATGTCACGAATTTCAAGCTGCTTCATAACTGCGCCGGCTGACAAGAAGAATAAGCCTTTGCTCACGGCATGGTTTACAAGATGTAGGACCGTTCCCGTTATGGGTTCTTGAGATGGAAAGAGCGAAAGCCCAAAAAGAACGTAGCCCATGTGAGCTATACTTGAGTAGGCAATTATCCTTTTTATGTCTGTTTCAACCAGGGCGATTAATGAACCGAAAAACGCGGATATAACTCCGAAAACCGTTAGTCCATGCAGAAATACGCTTCCGAATTCTGTTGCGCTTATTGCTGGAAAAACAGTTAACAATGACACCCGCAATATGGCGTAGGCGCCAGCGCCGATTATGACGCCGCTCAATAATGCGGACATCGGTGCGGGAGCTTCAGAATGGGCGTCTGGCAGCCACATGTGAACTGGAACTGCTGCCATTTTTACTGCGAAGCCAACCGTAAGCGAGAGTAAAATCCATTTGACGAGTTCCGGGTTGGTTGTCATTAATACGGTCTGCGCTTGGAAAATGTCCAAGTCGCCTGTAACCATGAATATTGCGCCTATACCTAGCAGAACGAAGACTGCGCCTGCGTGGGTGAATATGAAGAATTTGAACGCTGCCTTGTATGGCTCTTTGTATCCCCATCCGCCTATTATGAAGTAGGATGGTAGAAGCATTAGTTCCCAGCAGAAGTAGAAGAGCATTAGGTTTGATGTGATGAAAACACCTATAAGCCCCACTGAAAGAAGCGTTAAAAGCGCATAGTATTCTGCAAGTCCTTTCTTTTCTTGCATGTAGTTGATTGAGAATATGGCGGCTGTTAGAATGAGTATTAAGGTTATTATTGCCATTGAGAAGCTTATTCCGTCGACGAAAAGTGTGAAGGAAGCGCGGAGAACTGGAACCCAATAGTAAGACTCAACATACTTGTGGTCTGTGCCGTTCAGAATTGTAGGCACAAGAGTAGAAAGAAGTGCGATGTCAACAATGCATATAAAGGCTATTAGAAAAGCCGCTATCTTCGCAGATTTTTTACCTAACAAATAAACTAAAAGCGTAGCCAGCGCAGGCAGAAGTAGCGTTAACAACAAAGTGTTTTGCATTTTCCTTCACCTAAGCATAGTGACTATTATCAATATTAGGATTATTAAAAACCCAACTAATGCTGCTGCTACATAATGCTCCAATGAGTTGGACCTTACCCTCTTAATTCTTGACGCTGATGTCATAGTCTTATTTGTTGCGATATATAGTAACTCATCAACGAAAATGTCTAAATATTTCTGGGTGCCATGAGCTAAACCCATAACGCCATTTCCAACAAGAAGAGGTAAACGATTAAAGAAGACATTTTCAGCATGTCTTAGACTTTTGGCGACCAGTGAAACACCTCCAGCAACAACCTTTTCGTAGAAGACATCAAAGAAATATCCATTCTCCAAAATTTTATTTAAAGGAGAAAACTTCCGCCTCACTTGTTCCATTAAAAGCGGTTTTTTATAATAAGTCAGGTAAACGCAAAAGCCTCCCACTAAAAGGGTGGAGAAGAATATCAAGGTTGATGAACTTAATACTTCATTTAATCCTATTTCCACGTTAGTGCCCATAAATTGTGCAATAGAGTTTCCAAACAGAGCAGCAACAGCGCAGAGGAAAGCCAAAATTCCAGCCGAGAAAAGCATTATTTTTGGCGCTTCGTGAAGGTGAAATTGTTTTAGATATTCTGATTTTTCACGTACATATACGAGCGTTATGACCCGCAAAGTGTAAGCAAAGGTAATTGCAGTAGACGCATAAAGCATAAGCGCAGCATAAAAACTTCCAGACGATAAGACGCTCTGAAAAACCAGTTCTTTGCTGAAGAAACTTATGAAGGGTGGTATTCCAGCGCGAGCCAATAAGACGATTATGCTGAAACTAAAGGTTATTGGCATTGCCGTGCGCAGCCCGCCCATTAGCCGCATATCACGTGTTTTTGTTGCGTGGATGATTCCGCCTATCAATAGGAAGTCGAGACCTTGAAAAAGAGCATGACTCAATAAGTGGAGCAAGCTTGCAAACCAGCCTAACGATGTAGAAGAAGTTGTGCCTAATGCTGCGAACATGAATCCTATTTGGCTGATTGTGGAGTATGCAGCCACGCCTTTTATGTCTGTTGTAGACATGGCTAATGTGGCTCCGATAAATGCTGTTATTGTGCCAATCCACAGGATGGTTGGCGACCACATTGGAATAGAAGCCGTTAATGAGCCGAAGAGCAGCATTAGTCTGGCAATTAAGTAGACGCCAGCTTTAACCATTGTTGCTGAATGCAGAAGCGCGCTTACTGTTGTGGGTGCTTCCATGGCGCTGTAAAGCCACGTGTGTAGTGGTAATTGTGCTGATTTTGCGATGGCGCCTACAAGCATAAGGAAAGCAGATGCCGTTAAGACTGGCAGAGGCACTTGCATTACGTTTTTAACAATGTAGGAGAAGGAGAACGACCCTAAGCTCATGTAGAGAAGGCAGATTCCAGCTAAAAGACAAGCGTCGCCGATGCGGGTCATGAGGAAAACTTTGGTGGCTGAACGCACGGTTTCTGGGCGTTTATACCAGAAGGAAATTAGCGAGTAAGAGCAAAGTCCAACCATCTCCCAAAAAATAAACAGTTGAATGAAATTGTCTGACATAACCAAACCAGTCATCGAACCTATGAAAAGGAGCATGAAGAAGTAATATCTCGTTAAGCCTTCCTCGCCAGCCATGTAACCCAAAGAATAAACAGTTATAACAAGACCAAAGAAAGTGACTAAACATGCAAGCAAAACGCTTAACGGGTCAATGTATACGCCGGCATTTATGCCTAAAGGCGGAATCCAAGAAATAGTTGAACTTGCGCTCTCCACAGTGTTAAAGTAAACATCTGAAACCATAGAAAATGCGAACACTACAGCGACTAAGGAAACAGCAACGGCGAAGTAATCCCTCGCTTTCTTGTTAAAACGTGCGATTAATGGCACAAGTAGACTGGAAAATGTCGGAAGTACCCAAACGAGCCAAGGTGCATAAGGAAGCAAGTCATCACCTCACTTTTGAACTGCGCCATTTAATGCCATTTGCGGTTTCTTCGTGTCTTACGCCTTCTTAGCCCTTTTTAGCTTTCTGAAAATAGAACGCCCACGATTTAAATTTTGTCCAAAACATGGTTGCAATTAGGGTGATTTTCATAAGTTTTTGCAATTGTTTGGCATGCAGTTTTTATATAAGCTGTAAGGGTTTGCTTTGCGGTGGCGTCATGGACTATGATTCAGTGGTTGCCCTAGCAATTTTCATAATCACGCTTTATATGATGATACGACGCCCACGTGGCATTAGCCTAGGTCTAGCCGCTGGGATAGGTGCAGCAGCTTCGCTTCTGTTTGGGACAGTTACATTGAATGATGCTGCAACCGCCTTTGTCGACATTTGGGATGCCGCTCTAGCCTTCATAGGCATAGTAACCCTATCGGTGACGCTTGACGCCATGGGGTTTTTCAAATGGGCAGCCTTGAAGGTTGTTAAGTTGGCTGGGGGAAGCGGATTAAAACTCTATTTCTACATTTCGCTGCTCACAGCTTGTGTGAGCATACTTTTTGCAAACGACAGCGCGGTGCTCATATTAACGCCAATAGTTCTTGAAATAATCAGTCAACTAAAAATAGATGCTGACGGAAGGCTTGCTTACCTATTCTCAGCTGGACTTATTGCTGACACCGCGGCAATGCCACTTATTACAAGCAACCCAGTGAACATTGTAAGCGCTGACTTTTTCAAATACAGTTTCATTGACCATTTGATTTTCATGGGCCCTGTTGCTGTGGCAACAATAGTGAGCAGCCTCCTGTTGGTTTACTTTTTCTTTAGAAAGAAGGTCCCAAAGTCATATTCAATGAACCTTGTAGAAGCCTTAAATGCTGGGGGACAACCGATAACGCCTTCACTTTTAAGGATAAGCATAACCACACTGGTTACAATTGACATTGGCTATGTTTTAGCTTCTTTGAATCGAATTCCAGTTTCAATAGTCATATGCTCTGGCGCCCTATTCCTTTTGGCAGTATACAAAATCACACTAGAAGCGCATTCCACGCTGAAAGAAGAGCGAAAAGGCATAAGAAATCTAGTGAAGGAGATTAACTGGGACATAATCCTCTTCATGATAGGCATATTCCTAGTCGTTCAGGGGTTAAGGCACACCGGCGCCGTGGAATTCTTTGCATACCTTTTTACAGAAACCTTGTTCTTGCCATCAATCTTTTCTGTGCTTGTTCCCAGCCTCATAGTTACAATAGGCGCAAGTGCAATGAACAATTGGCCGATGACGATACTTGGGCTTTTGTCTATAAGACAAGCAGCAAACGCCACTAGCCTAGACGCGCGGCATTTAACAAGCTTAATATTCTCAAACATTATTGGAAACAATTTGGGACCGCATTTCTTTCCATTAGGGTCTTTAGCGATATTGATGTGGCTTGAAACTATGCGCCGAAAAGGCGTGACAATAAGGCTTACGGATTACTTGAAGGTGGGTTCTGTTGTGTCAATTCTGGAGGTCACAGTGGCATCTCTGGTTTTGTGGTTTGAACTAACCTTTTTGAATTTACGCTTGAATGTTCAACTATAGAGCCAAGTGATGCGCTGCCATCAGATCTTCTTGTAAGTTGACTTTTGTAGAAAGACCTGCTTCCTGTAAAGAAGTAGCTTATTGAAGCAGAAACCACTGTAGGAATTATAAAGCTTGGACCCACAGTTTCAGCAACTAGAGCTATGCTTGTCAATAAGCTCTTACTTGTTGCAGCCAGCATAGCGCTCATCGCCAATGTGACGTATAAAACCGTTGGTTCGAGCCCAATCATCTGTGCGTAAATAAGTCCAAGCGTTCCGCCAACATAAAGTGACGGGATAAAAAGTCCACCGCTTCCACCAAAATTCATCGTTAAACTTGTGGCTACAATTTTGAGAATTAAAAGTGCAACTAAAGTTGCAATAGACAACTGCCCTAACTCATTTATGGTAATTTTGTGAATAAAATCATAACCCAGCCCAAGGGCTTCTGGATAAAATAAGCCCAGTATGCCCAGCGTCAGTCCAACAAATCCGCTCATTAAAAACATTGGAAATTTTACGGCTAACCACCTGCTAACAGCATTTGTTCTATCTAAAGTTTCCATAAATACCAAGGCAACTAAAGCCGTCAAAACACCTATGACAATTGCATGTAAAAGGGCGGAGAACGTTGGTGGTACAGAAACCGATGATGGGAAAATTGTTTCTGTTCCAAGGGTTACGACCGAAGTGAAGTAGGCGGTAACCGAAGCTATTGAGGCTTGAACGAAAACTTCAGTTTCAACATCCCTCTTGTAGGGTATCTCAAGCGCAAGCAATATCGCAGATAGTGGAGCCTTAAATATAGCTGAAAAACCAGCAGCAGCACCGCACAAAAACAAGGTTTTCACCTCTTTTTGGCTCATTTTTAGCCTTCGAGTAATGACGGAAGAAAACCCGCCGCCAAGCAAAAGGCTTGGCCCTTCCAGCCCCGCGCTTCCGCCAAAACCTATCGTTATCAATGAAGCCAAAGTTTTGCTTGTAGTATCCCTCAAACAGACAAGTCCGTCTTTACAATGATATCTCTCGATTAGAAATTCGGTTCCGCAACCGCACTCCTTATTCTCAGCGAAAAGTTTTACGGTTAAGTATCCGCCACAGAGCGCGATAACTGTGGACACAATAATGAAAAACGGATTTAAATTTACGATTAAAAGCGATGCACAGTTCAATAATCTATAGATACAGACCAAGGCAAATATCCCTAAACCAATCACAAAACCCAAGAATAAAGGTAACAACCAATATCTTGCCAACTCGAGAAATCTTTCAAGACGCAGCCTCAAAATCTCCCCTCAATTATTCCTCTTGAATGAACTGAAAACAAGGGACACCCCTAATCATTCTTACTCTCGCCTCGTCCGCTTTCGGCTATTTCTGCTAGCTTTCTGATGTCGCATGTCCCATATTTCTTGGCAGCTATGACTAATAGTGCTAACACGATGGCTGTTACACATGTGTCCGTGGAAAAGGCAAGTATAAGAAATGCCTCGCCCAATGCTCTATCCAGCGAGGAAGCCAGTAAAACGAAGTTCATAGACGCGCCCATTGCAATCAATTCGATGGATATTAAAACTTTCACCAAATGACGCTTGGTCAATAAACCGTAAACGCCTATTGCAAGCAATGTTGCAGAAAGAATCATGTAATCCATTAGTTTTCACGCTCCCTTCCTTTCATGAAGAACTATGGCGATGCCCAGAACCACAGTCAATATCACCAAACCCTGCAATATCACGTCCACTGCTCTCAAATCCCAAAGCGCCCTTCCAAAAGTAACACCGGATGAAACATTAGCAGGAGTAACCGCGACAGAAAAGAAAATTGACGGAAACGCCAAAACCAAAGCTAATACGCCAACAAGGAAAACATTTCTTAAAGGCTTTTCTTTATTTGGCTTCTCGCTTAACATCTCCCCAGCTAAGAAAAGAACAGCCAAAGTACCAGCGCCTACGGCTAACTGAAAAACAGCCACGAAAACAGCATCGTTCAACGCATACAAAACCGTCAAAAAAATAAATGCGCAAGCCAAAGAAGCAACAGAATAAACTGCCTCATCAAGGTAAACGGCCAAACAAGCCGAAACAACCAATCCAACAGCAAGCAACTCAACAATCATGTTATTGGCTGCCTCCACTCACAGAGTTTTCCTTAGGTTTCACAACCAAGTCAGACTTATTAGTTGACGCAAGCTCAAAAATCTCCGAACTTTTTATCGCATTTCTAGGACAACTTTCAGCACACTGGTAACAGAAAATACAGCGGTCTAAATGAAAAAGCGGTCTCATTTTACCTTCCACATCAACCATCTCAATAGCCTTCGCCGGACAATCCCTAGCGCACAACCCACAACTAATGCAAAGGGTTATATCAAATATTTGCCTGCCACGAAGACCAGCAGGAACTTTCGGCTTCACTTCTGGATACCTTCGGGTTGCAGGCTTCTTAAACACTTGAGAAATCACTTCCCTCAAAATTGGTGACAATTTAGCCATTTCCCTCTTCACCTTCACAATGGATTAAGCCACAAGCCCACACCGACAGTTACGGCAAGAGAAAGAAGCGCCAATGGCAAAAGCAATTTCCAGTTAACAACTAAAACTTGGTCGATGCGCAACCTAGCAAAAATACATGTCAAATATTCAGTAACCACTACGACTATTAGGAGTTTAAGCACAAACCACAAAGTATACCAGACAGCAGACAAGCCATAAAAGATAGGACCGTAAGGCCCACCCAGAAATAGTTCAACAGCAATCGCTGCACCTAACACCATTTGCACATCTTTGGCAAGTTTAAGAAAAGCCAACCGCCTACCAGTATATTCAGTTTCATACCCAGCCACTATTTCGGTTTCAGCGTGAGGAACATCAAACGGGTCTTTCTCCAACTCTGCTTGAAGATTGATTATGAAAAGCGCAAAAGTCCATGGAATTAAAAACGCAAAGGGTACATACTGCTTATTAGCTATGGCTGCAATGTTGAGGCTTCCAGCTAGAAAAGCAGGAGCTAAAGCAAAGATAAAAAGAGGTATGTCATAGCCTAAAAGCTGTGTTAAAACTCGCGTCGCGCCTATTGCACTGTAGGGGTTTGTGGAGGACCATCCTGAAAGGAAAAGCAAAAAGTTGGCAATGGAAACCAACGTTAAAACGAGAATCAGATCGCCTTCAAAATTTGAACCGGAAACAACGCTTGCTCCATCAATTGGCAAGAATGCAAAAGAAAAGACAAAGATCGAGAAAGAAACGATGGGGGCAAATCTGAAAACAAAATTTTTCGCGTTAAATGGAACTATGTCCTCCTTTGTCAGCAGCTTAATGAAGTCAGCTAGTGGCTGAAGAACCCCTGCTGGACCAGTGTAAATTGGACCCATCCTGTTCTGCATTCGAGCTTCAATCTTCCTTTCAACCCAATCACAAAACATTGTAAACAGCAGTATGAAAGCGAAGCCCGGAAAAACCAGAACACGGAAAACAAAATTTAAGTCCAAACTCACTTTTCAATTCGCCTCTATCTATCTGTGCATGAGAAACATGGATCAAGACTTACAAAGCTGGCTGGCACATCTGCTACGTTGCCGCCCTCTGCGATGTGAACAAAAGAGAGAATGTTAGCAAACGTTGGAGTGCGCACTTTAACGCGCTCAGGATATGCCGTACCATTGCTTTTCACATAATAGAATAGCTCGCCTCTCGGCGCTTCCACACGGCCAATGGCTTCTCCCGTTGGCACAGTTCTGGGAACTCTAACCCTGTAGGGTCCAGTTGGCAGATGGTCTAAAGCATACTGTATTATGTTGACACTTTCGCCAACTTCATCTAAGCGAACCATAAGCCTCGCCCATGAGTCTCCCTCATCGTAAGTGATAACGTTGAATGGTATCTCGTTATAAGCAGCATAAGGTTCATCTCTTCTAACATCCATGTTCACGCCAGACCCACGTGCCACAGGACCAACAACACCCAATTTTAATGCATCCTGTTTGCTCAGAACCCCAACATTTCTTGTTCGCATCTTCAATGTCGAGTCACTTTCAAAAAGATTCTTGTAAAAACTTAGCCTTTCCTTCAATTTTGTCAATTCTGCCTTAATTTTGGGAACATCTTCCTCCTTTAAATCTCTTCTCACCCCGCCTATGGTAATGAACGATGCGATAACACGATTGCCAGTAAGCGCCTCCATAATATCCATAATCAGTTCTCGATCCCGCCAAATATAATGAAACAAAGTTTCGTATCCAATTTCAAGACCAGCATGACCCAAAAGAAGCATGTGACTATGAATCCTATTCAACTCTAAAATTATCGTGCGCAAATATCTTGCCCTAGGTGATACGCTTACTCCCATAATTGCCTCAACCGTCTGACAGAAACAAGCAGCATGGCACGCATTACAAATGCCACAAATCCTCTCAACCAGATAAATATCCTGCAGATAAGTACGGCTCTCCGCAGCCTTCTCAATACCCCTATGAACATAGCCAATCCTAGGCTCAACCTCCCTCACAATTTCCCCGTCAACCCTTAAAGAGAACTTTTCAGGCTCTATTAATGCGGGATGCTGAGGTCCCAACACAATGTTTACCAGCCTTCCCTCGCTTGAAACATGCTTTTCATCCTTTGAAACTCCAAAGTTTCCTATTTTACTTGGAATGTTCGCCACGGAAACTTCCTTTCTAAGTGGGAAAACGTTCTCAGGCCAGTCTTCTGGAAGAATTAGCCTTTTAGGGTTTGGATGTCCCTCGAAGGTTACGCCGAAAAGGTCGGAAACTTCCCTCTCATGGAAATTGGCACCTGGAAAAATATCTGTTATACTTTCGATTTTCGCGTCTTTTTTCGGCACTTCTGCCCCTATAGTAATTATAGTGTCACAGGTGCGAATGTGATACATTAACTCAATTGTTTCGCCGAGGTCAACGCCAGTAATTGCAGAAACACCGGCTTCATTATCCTCCTGAAGTACAATCCTCACGGCGTCTTTGTGGGCGCCAGTTTGAACCTGAATATAACTTTTTCCAGGCTGCAAGGTTCTGGTTTGAATTATCCTTTTTCCAAGCGAATCGCTTAAAGCTTTTAAAATTTTATCAGCGCTTGCCACTTTGCTTTCCTCCC
>Ga0315298_1007554_pt1 | contig 14252 bp, 6 predicted proteins | sample WHS_1_MG_FD_203077 | JGI IMG/M metagenome (GOLD analysis project Ga0315298, IMG submission 203077) | Extremophilic microbial mat communities from Washburn Hot Springs, YNP, Wyoming, USA - WHS_1_MG | ecosystem: Environmental > Aquatic > Thermal springs > Hot (42-90C) | place: USA: Wyoming... | reverse complement strand
GCTGTTTTGCGTTTACTGTCAGTTCCGTTCAAATCAATTTTATTTTGTTCAATCGATTGAATCAGGTGAGAGCTTTTGGTCGAAATATACCAGTTTTTCCAATCATCATAAGGTTGTAGTTTTTCGGTATTTTTCTCTTTCACCGCTTCTACAATCAAAGAAGCGAGCCGAAAGCTGTATGGTTCATTGTTTTTGTAATAGATTATTTCGTTTTGAAATTTATGATTCAAAACAGGTAACACATCTTCATCCGAAATTGGTATAGTTAACACTCGTTTGGTAATAATATTTTTGACTATGTCATAGTTGTCTTTTTGCTTTTTATCTTTTAGAGAATCTCGTTTGATAAGCGTTTTGTTGTCAATACTCAAAGCAAAACTATCTGATTTCTTTTTGGGAAGAATTTCCGAAGTTCTTACATTCGTTTCACCTTCATAGACCAAGGCCCCATTAACTGTTGTACGATGCATCAATACCATCACCTTTCGGTTATTGTCCTGTACTTTTACTTTTGATATTCTCATGACATTATGTTTATAGGTGGATTCTAAAAATTGCCTTCGTTGAACTCGGCTTTCGCCTTCGTTTCATTTTTTCACGTTCTCATATAACACATTAGAACTCATTTGAATCTGTGTTGAAAAAGTAATGCAATATTACCATTTATTTATCAAATCATACTCTATTTTTTTCTAAAGATGACGAATTAACTAAAAATAATATACCTTAATACACTCATGGCGCGGGGACTCTTTGTTTAGCGTCATTATTGTTTTTCGATAGAGGTGGCAGCATCTCTATGGCAGCTTTTTGATCGGGAACTTATCCTACATGCTGACCCATATTTTGCTAACTTTTGCTGGTGCAACTAGTAAACTTCTTGGGGGCGAAGTACATTCTGATAGGCAATGAGCCACCATTGAAGGAATGTCGGTTTATTTTTCAACGCTCGTTTACCTCAACTTTCCATCCATATCAAGCTGAACACATTGCTGAACCGTTGTGTTTAGCTATGATTGAACACGTTGGGATTTGGGTGTGAAAGGTTGGGTTAAAAAATTTGTTCTGAATAGTTTCTACAAATATACAGACTTTGTCAAATATGACATAAGTCATAAATAGTTTAGATATAAATCATATTTCAAAAAGACATATAACTTATCATGAAATATTGCTGAAATTTTTGATACGATTCTTGTAAAATTTTTGGCAAAAATATGAGTAGGGCTTTTAACGGCTCCTAGAAGCCATATTCTTATCAATTTAGTAAAAAAGGAAAACGTAAAAGTGACAACAATATACCTTTGATTAACTAAAAGAAACGCTTATACACTTTTGGTGATTCTACAGTCTTTTTCGGAACATTTTCGCATTTTAAATGTATTTTTGTCAAGAAAAATAGTCTGCCATGAAAAAGATTTGTTTCGGGTTTGTTTGTTTTTTAATCGCTCATGTTGGATTTGCCAACAACGAAATGGATTCGTTGCTTCGTGTTTTGGATCAAACCATTGACAATCATGCAATCTATGACAAGGTTAAAGATGCCAAATTATGCCATCTAAAAGAACTTTTGCAAATTGCTTCTTCGGACGACGTGAGATACAATATTTGCGGTCAACTATTTGACGAATATAAAGCATATAAATCAGATTCTGCACTTAGTTATGCTCGCATCAAATTGCAAATTGCGGAGAAACTTCACGACAAAAATAAGCTTAATGAGGCCCGCTTAAATTTGGCTTCCATTATGGGCACTGTTGGCATGTATAATGAAGCTTTAGACATTGTCAAAAGTGTAGATATAAAATACTCACCCGATTTAAGAGCCTATTATTTTTATATCTACCGAACTATTTATGGATATCTGGCTGATTATGCCGTTTCAAATCAAGAAAAAGCCCGATATGATTATTTAACTGCCAATTACCGCGACTCACTTCTTATCACCAATCCTCCGAAATCCAGTCCGTACATTATGGTGAGATCGGATCAATTGATAGTAAATAAAAAATATGATGAGGCTTTGAAATTATTGCAGGCATATTATCCCACAATTCCTAAAGATAATCATGATCGTGCAATTATTGCTTATAGCATATCGCAAGCCTATCATGGAAAAAGAGAGCGGAATCTTGAAGAGAAATGGCTTACCATATCCGCAATCTACGATTTACAATCGGACACAAAAGAATATATCTCCCTGCGTAGTCTTGCATTTATCTTATACGAAGACGGCGAGATTGACAGAGCTTACAAGTATATAAAACGCTCTCTTGAAGACGCCCTCTTTTGTAATGCTCGTTTGCGAACTATTGAAATATCCCAGATGTTGCCCATCATTGAAAAAGCCTATCAGTTGGAAACAAAGGCACGACAGCGGCAATTGATCGTTTTCCTGATAAGTATCAGTGTCTTGGCTTTGTTTTTGCTGATAGTTTTGTTTTTGCTGTATAGGCAAATGAAAAAGTTGAAAAAAGCACGGATGGATTTAAGTCGGGCAAATGAGCAACTGAATGGGTTGAATAAGGAGCTCTTTTCAATTAATCAGCAGCTCAAAGAGACAAATAACACACTTTTTGAAGCCAACCTAATTAAAGAAGAATACATTGGTCGTTATATGGATCAATGTTCCCTCTATATCGATAAGCTGGATAATTATCGTCATTTATTAAACAGAACTGCTGCCGCAGGTAAAATCAATGATCTTTTGTTAGCCATCAAGTCAAATCAGTTTATTGAAGATGAGCTGAAAGAGTTTTACGCCAATTTCGACAGTACTTTCTTGCAGCTTTTTCCCAATTTCATTGAAGAATTCAATAGCTTATTAGTGAAAGGCGAAGCTATAGTTCCTAAGTCAGGAGAACTCCTGAATACGGAATTGCGGATTTTTGCCCTTATTCGACTTGGGATCACTGATAGTGTTAAAATATCGCATTTTTTGCGCTATTCATTATCGACTATATATAATTATCGCACGAAAGTAAGAAACAAAGCCATAGGTGCTCGTGAAGAATTTGAAGCACAAGTGATGCGGATTGGGACGATTATACAGTAAATTTTGTGGCATTTTAACGAAAAGTCCTATAAGAAAAAAAGTTCTTATAGGACTTTTTTTTTGAATTCTACTACATTATTTTTCGCACCCTAATATTCAAACAATTTGTTTATCAATATGATAACTGCTATATACATGCTACGGCTACTACATTTACATTCCTGAGAAAATTACCTGAGTGAATCATTTCTACATTTGCTACACAAAAAGCAAGCAATTGACTTGAGAAATTGTTTTCGATTGTTAACCATTAAAATTTTAACTCAATGAGAAAAAAGCACACTTTTAAACATCCCCCTCCCTGAAATTTAGTAACTCATCCGGCCTAATTCTGTTAGCAGAGTTATTCTACGTGAAAATTATCAATCATCTAAAAAACAACTATTTGTAAATGAAAGTAACAACCTTAAATTTTAAATCAATGATATATCTAAAAAAAGTGTCATACGGCATAGTGATACTATGGTGTATGCTATTTATCTCGCTGGGATTAACAGCCCAAACTACGGGAATGATCACCGGCACAGTAGTCGATGCCAAAGGCGAGGCGCTTATTGGTGTCAGTGTAGTATTTGAGGGAACCTCCATAGGTACAATAACTAATGCTGATGGAAAATTCACTCTTTCAAACAAAACGATCAAGAATCCTGTTCTGCGATTTTCGTATATTGGATTTACTTCACAAGAAGTTGTTCCAAAAGGAGATACTCCACTTCACATTGTAATGACCGAACAATCTAAAGCTCTTAATGAGGTGGTAGTTGTGGGTTATGGAACGCAACGAAAAAAAGATTTAACAGGATCTGTTGCTTTGATTGATCCTCAAGATCTAAATTCAGTTCCTGTTGCAACGATTGGTGATGCTTTAGAAGGTAAAGCAGCAGGAGTGCAGATTATTTCTTCCGGAGTACCCGGAAGCGATCCGACTGTTCTTATACGAGGTGTGGGAACTATTAATAATGCTTCTCCGCTTTATGTGATTAATGGCGTACCAGTATCAAGCGGATTGGGAGAATTAAATATGAATGATGTTGAGTCTGTTCAGATATTAAAGGATGCTTCCGCAACAGCTATTTATGGTTCTCAAGGCGCTAATGGTGTAGTGATTGTGACCACAAAACATGGTCAAAATGACTCAAAACCACGGATAAACCTGAACTATTTTTTTGCTCTTCAGCAAGCAGCAAAAATTGTAAAAATGTTGGATGCTTCACAATTTGCGGCATTACATAATGATATGATGGACAATGCCGGTCTAGCAAGAGATCCGGCTTACGCTAACCCTGCGTCTTTAGGGAAAGGTACTGATTGGCTTGGAGCGCTTTTCAATATTGCGCCAATGCACAATCTTTCTTTCTCGTACTCAAGAGGTAATGATAAATCAAATTATTATGTTTCAGGTAATTATATTGATCAAAATGGTATCATTGTCAATACTGGCTATAAGAAGCTTACTCTGCAATTTAATGCAGATGATCAGTTGTTGAGTAACCTGCGATTTGGCAATAGGCTTACATTAAATCATGATATCCGAACTAATGGGAATTATAACATTCTGAATACGATGCTGGCTTTGCCAACTCAACCTATTTACAGAGCTGATGGATCGTATTCAGGTCCTATTGCACAGCCGATATGGGATGGTGATCTTGTTAATCCGATTGGATTGGCAAAAACAGTTGATAATGCCACAAATGGATATAATATAATCGGATCGATTTATGGAGAGCTGGAAATAATAACGGGATTGAAATTGAAATCAACTGCTGGTCTTCAGGGAAATTTATGGGATAGCAGGACTTGGGCGCCTAAGTATTCGTGGGACACCAGCATCAATCCCAATTCCTTTCTTAGCGAACAATATAATAAAAGTTTTACATGGAATTGGGATAACACGCTTACGTACGACAAACAGTTTGGGCAACATCATGTAACTGCCATGGTTGGAACGAGTGCCCAGGAAAATCAATATAATTTCTTGAATGGTTCTATTCAGGGTTTTGCCAGTGAACTAACCCAACAAATGACAAATGGCACCACCAATCCTACCGTAGGCGGTGACGCAAGCAGTTGGTCACTACTATCCTACATAGGGCGCGTGAATTATAATTATGCAGATAAATACCTTTTTACAGCCACGTTACGTCGGGATGGATCTTCCCGTTTTGGAAGTGGAAATAAATGGGGGATGTTCCCTTCCGGGTCGACAGCATGGAGAATTTCAAAAGAAAATTTCTTCAAAAACATTCGTTTCGTGGATGATCTTAAACTACGTGCAGGTTTTGGTGTCACAGGTAACCAGCAAATCGGGAATTATTCGTTTGCTTCAGCTTTACAAACTATAGCATATAATTTCAATAATTCTATTGTGTCGGCTGTAGTTCCAAATGTTATGCCCAATCCCAATGTTCAATGGGAGGAACAAAAACAAACCAATATCGGGATTGACGCCATACTCTTGAATGATAGAATTAATTTCACGCTTGATGGTTATTTAAAGTACACAGATAAAATGTTAGTACCTATGTCCGTACCAATTACAACAGGTTACTCCGATGTATATGTGCCTTCCATCAATGCCGGTAAAATGGAAAATAAGGGAGTGGAATTATCTTTAAACACCAAAAATTTGACAGGTAAATTTAAATGGTCTTCCTCTTTCAATATTTCTTACAATCAAAATAAAGTAATCAGTATCAATGACACTGTGCCTATGCCTACAGGGAGTATCGGATTGAATTATAACTTAGCCCTAATACAGGCAGGACACCCTATTAATGAGTTTTATGGATATGTAACCGATGGTATTTTTCAGACTCAGGCTGAGGTAAATAACCATGCATTACAGATACAGGGGAATGATACGTACAATCGCACTTCTCCTGGGGATATAAGGTTCAAAGATCTTAATAACGATGGGGTGATTAATGACAAAGACCGTACGTTTTTGGGGAATCCAAATCCGACATTCATTTTTTCATTAAGCAATACATTTTCATATATGGGTTTTGATTTAAGTATTTATCTTCAGGGAGTTGCTGGGAATAAAATATTTAATGCCAATCGGCTTTATGATGAAAGTATGTATGCGGCATATAATCAGACAACGGCAGTGTTAGCCCGTTGGACAGGCCCCGGAACCAGCAACTCTATGCCTCGTGCTGTGTACAACGATCCAAATGAAAACACCCGCCCATCCGACAGATATATTGAAAATGGCTCTTATTTGAGAATTAAGAATGTAACACTTAATTATACGATCCCTCAAAAACTCTTAAAGCCTCTTTCAATTGCTTCTGCCCGCGTTTATGTTTCTGCCGAAAACTTATATACATTAACAAAATATACGGGCTTTGATCCTGAAGTCGGGGCAAATGGAATAGACAATAACGTTTATCCTGTTACGCGTACTGTAAGCATGGGCATTAATCTTGGTTTTTAATATTCTAAACACAAAATCATATGAAATACATAGTGTATTTATCAATTTTCATTTTGTCTGCGACATTAATAGGATGCAGCAATAATTTCCTGAACAAAGCGCCGGAAGATTCCATCAATACATCCAATTTTTTCCAGACTGAGAGTGATGCTGTTTCTGCTATTAACGGTGCGTATCAGCCTTTACAGTGGCCGAAGTTGTACAACATGCGCATGTGGACATCCGATATCTATGCTGGCAATAGTGTTGTGGGTGCCGGTGGCGGAACGGATGGAATAGAAACACAGGAAGAGGCTAATTTTGTTACAGCGCCTGACAATGCCGGTGTACTCGATTTATGGCGGGGGCCATGGCCAGGCATACTTCGTTGTAACATTATTTTACAAGAAGTTCCCGGTATGAATATTAATACAACAATAAAGAACAGGGTGTTAGGAGAAGCATATTTTCTACGCGGTCTCTATTATTTCATTCTGGTACGATTTTTCGGAGATGTTCCTTTAGTTACAAAACCAGTTACCCCAGGAGATAACCTTCGTCCTGCAAGAACACCTAAAGTAGAAGTCTATAATCAAATCATTTCCGATTTTTCCAATGCTATTACATTACTGCCACCTCGTGAAAGTTATTCTGGTTCTGATGTTGGCCGTGCTTCAAAAGGATCGGCGGAAGGAATGCTTGCAAAGGTTTTTCTTACCCTTGGCAATTGGCAACGGGTAGTAACCCTTAGTGATTCGGTGAAGGCCTTAGGTTATGTTTTGGATGCTAACTATGCCGATAATTTTAATCCTTTGACTAAAAACTCTCCGGAATCATTGTTTGAGATACAATATTCGGGAAGCGTAGCATATAATTTCTGGGCAAACGAAAATCAGGCTTCCTGGACAAGCACCTATATGGGGCCCCGTGGCTCTAATATGGTAGCCGGTGGTTGGGGTTGGAATCAACCTACACAAGAGTTTGTCAATTCTTATGAACCAGGTGATTTGCGAAAGGATGTGACTATTCTTTACCAGGGATGTCCACAATTTGGCGGTATGGATTACTCAAGTAGTTATTCCACTACCGGATATAATGTGCGGAAATTTTTAGTACCCATGTCGATAGCTTCATCATACAATAACAGTCCTGAAGATTTTCCTGTATTGCGTTATGCAGATGTGCTTTTAATGAAGGCTGAGGCTTTGAATGAAATGGGACAAACATCCCAAGCTGAGGAGCCTTTGAATGAAGTTCGCGCCCGTGCCGGATTGGGAGCCATAAGTGGTCTTTCACAAAGTGATATGAGAAATAAGATTCTTCATGAACGTCGCATGGAATTAGCTTTTGAAGGCCAACGGTGGTTCGACTTGATTCGTGTAAACAATGGTCAGTATGGTATTGATTTTCTGCATTCTATCGGGAAGTTAAATATGAATACTAAATTTCTTTTGATGCCAATTCCTCAGGTAGATATTGACGCAAATCCAAACCTGGTACAAAACCCCGGTTATTAATCAATCTCCACATAAAACACTAAAGTAAAATGAAAAAACACACTACAATGCACATTCGTGTGCAACATGTGCGCGCAAGCCTTGCATTTTGTTCCCGTAGCATTCTGTTTCTTATTATTGCGATGATGATGGGTTCCTGTCAGGATAATTTAATGAATAATATAGCTGTAGCCGGCCCATTAGCCATCACATCATCGACTGACAATCTTGTATTGGCTCAGAAAAATGATAATTCAACTGCACTGACTTTGAATTGGACAACAGGAACAAATCATGGCACAGGATCTTCCATTGCTTACGTATTGCAAATAGATAAGAAAGGCAATAATTTTGCGACAGCGATTCAGTTTAATATGGGGAAAGGAATTTATACGAAGAGTTTCACCGTTGCCGAACTGAATGATTCTTTGCTCCATCACTGGCAATTTCAGACGGGCGTTGTTGCGCAGCTTGAAGCACGGGTCATTGATACGGTGTATTCTGCACCAATGACAAAAGATGTTTCCGGATCAGTGTATATTAATGTGACGCCTTATCAACCGGTAAGCAAAACTTTGTATTTGATTGGTGATGCTTCTCCCAATGGTTGGGATGCCAATACGGCTATTGCCCTGACTCCAAATGTTACAGATCCTACAGTGTTTATTTATCAAGGGTCTTTAAATGCCGGAGCCTTAAAATTCATTACAACCTTGGGACAATTTTTGCCTTCTTATAACGAAGGTGCCGATTCCACTCACATTGTTTATCGTACTGACAATAGTCAGCCTGATAACAAGTTTGCTATTCCGGCAGCAGGATTATATAAGATTACCGTGAGTCTTTTGGATTCTACTATCTCCATTGCCAAGGCGACAGCGCCACCTTACAGTACCCTATATCTTGTAGGAAGTGCTGCTCCGAACGGGTGGGATATAGCTAACGCATCTCCATTAGTTCAGAGCATTAGCAATCCGTTTATTTTTACTTACCAAGGAGTCTTGAATGCAGGAACATTTAAATTTCCAGTCAATACAAGTACGTCATGGGGGCAAAACATGTACATGCGGGTTAACGATTCTACCATGTATTTACATCAGGGAGGAGCTTCTGATGACAACCAATGGACAATAGCAAAGAAAGGATATTACACGTTAACGCTGAATTTGGCAAATAATACGGTCAAAATTCAACGTACTGAACTTTACATAGTAGGGGATGCCACTCCTATCGGTTGGAGTATCGATCAGGCAATTGCCTTAACAGAAGATGCTACAGATGGTTGTATCTTTACATATAATGGCCCTTTAGTAGCCGGGCAGTTCAAGTTTCCTGTAAACCGGAATACTGATTGGGGGCAGGATATGTATATGATGGTTGACAATACGCACATGTATCGACATGTCGGCGGTGCTTCCGACGATAACAAGTGGACAATTACTAAGGCTGGTAACTATGTTATTACAGCAAACGTGGAAACGCTATCTATAAGTATTCAAAAACAATAACACAATTAAAACAAGAGAAAGGGTTGTCTGATTCTCAAAAGACAACCCTTTCTCTGTTTTTTCTTAAATTAATTACTCATGAGACTTTTTAAATTTATGTATTTGTTTTTTGCCTTTTCAATGCTTGCTATGTCTTGCAGCAAAGGCAATAATGTTCCTTTATCTCCTATTCAAAACACAGCGTCATCTGTCACAATTTCTACTGATAAGGCTTGCTATTCGCCAGACAATGTGGTGACTTTTACCATTGACCATACGCTTCCAGCAACGGCAAAAGTGCGATATCGTCATTTGTTGAATGTTGTTGATGAAAACACCCTTTCGGGTACTACTTGGCAATGGACTGCACCGAATATTGATTTTACGGGCTATATGGTCGATATTTTCGATACAGTGAATGGACAGGAAGTAATTTATGGCAGTATCGGAGTGGATGTCTCTTCTGATTGGTCAAAATTTCCACGTTACGGTTTTTTGTCGGCATATCCGCAAATGACCACAACGGCTATTGATTATGTTATTAATAATCTGAACAGGTATCATATCAATGGAATCCAGTTTTATGATTGGGAATACGAACACCATCAACCTCTTGCAGGAACGGTAACTAATCCTGCCAGCGAATGGTTAGACATTGCCAATCGTGATACCTATTTTTCTACAGTAAAAGGCTATATCGATGCAGCACATACTTGCAATATGAAGGCTATGTCATATAATTTAGCGTATGGAGCGTTGAGCGATGCTGCTGCTGACGGAGTTTCCGATCAATGGTATATCTATAAAGATGCATCGCATACTACCAAAGATGTATGCAATCTTGCCGCTCCGATGTTCAAAAGTAATATTTGGTTGCTCGATCCTTCGAACACGTCGTGGCAAAAATATATTGCTGCAAAAACACAAGATGCTTATACTGTTTTTAGGTTTGATGGTTATCATATTGATCAGTTGGGCGATCAGGGAACTGTATATAATTATACGGGGCAAACGGTCAATTTATCTACAGCTTTTGAAAGTTTCATCAATGCCATGAAAACCGATCAGCCAAATAAACGATTGGTGATGAATGCAGTGAATCAGTTTGGACAGCAAAACATAGCCAATTCTCCGGTGGATTTTCTTTACACCGAAGTTTGGAGCCCTAATGACGGTTATGCTGATTTGGCAACCATTATTGCCAACAACAACACTTACAGCAATAATACTAAAAATACGACGCTTGCTGCTTATATGGATTATGACATGGCTAATTCCACGGGTTTTTTCAATACTCCGGGAGTTTTAATGACTGATGCGGTGATATTTGCTTTTGGTGGTTCTCATCTCGAACTGGGAGAGCACATGTTAGACAAAGAATATTTTCCGAACAATAACCTGCAAATGAAAGGAGATTTGAGGGACGCGTTGATTCATTATTACGACTTTCTGGTGGCTTACGAAAACTTGTTGCGAGATGGAGGCGTCACGAACACCCCATCAGTTGCGTGTTTGGATGGGAAAATGGCTCTTAACCAATGGCCGCCTCAAATTGGAAACGTGGCAATATCCGGAAGGGATATGGGAAATGAGCAGGTAATTCATTTGTTGAATTTCACCAATGCTAACAGCCTCAACTGGCGTGATACGAACGGCACACAGACGACTCCCAATACCATTATGAATACAAAGGTTTCGTTTTCAACCACTAAAACAGTGAAAAATGTATGGATGGCTTCTCCTGATTATAATGATGGTACCCCACAAGTGCTATCCTTCACACAAACAGGCGGGAATGTTGTGTTTACTTTGCCAAGCCTACAATATTGGGATATGGTGGTTGTGGAATACAATTAATCGCTAAACGAAATACTTTTATCAGAATACTTTCGGTATTAATCAACTAAAAAATCAAAAATGGCGCTACGTAATTTATTTTTGGCAATGCTTGGCTGTTATTCACTTCAGGTGTCGCTGGCACAGACTTCACGAATAATTTATAAATCGAATGCTTACAATATTTATGGGAATCTGGTGGAACAAGGTAGGTTTAGAGCAGAGGCCTTGTCAGACACTGCATTATTCTCAAATTATCAAAGTCCTGAATCCGAAAGGTATAGTCCGACAATCTGTTTTAAATTCAGTATTAACTTGCGTGACAATGAAATGCGTTCTCAGGAAGATCATTGGGTTACGTTACAACCCATGAATGGGGAATGTGTCACCACGGTTCAGTTTGGCAAACCGTCCATTGATACAATTCCGGTGGCAAACGGAGTTAACTTGGCTCCTAATACCAGATGGAATATTCGTCTTGATATGCGTGAGGTGCTAAAGGCTTTTAATGAGAAAGGCTATTATACGCTTTATAATGGTGATAAATTGTATAGGGCTGATTTTAAAGGAGTATATATTGCAGGAGGAACACGTCCTTTGTCATGGGATTTTAATAATCTTGGAAAGCAACCCGAATATCAATTGAAAGATTCTGACAGTGATGGTATTTACGAAACTACACTTATTATGAATGCCAAAGGGAATGAACAGAAAACCAAATCACAATGGGCACTTTCAAAAGACGTTTCGGCGTTTCCGCAATACAAATCGGACTTCCCGCTATCAGATGCCTTATATAATCTGGCATTGGAGGAAATGACAAAAGCGATTGAACCTGACAGTACTTTTCGAACAGGGAAAGAATGGGCTGGAGTCTGGACGCGTGATATCAGCTATAGTATTATTTTGTCAATGGCTTATTTGCAGCCCCAAGTAGCTAAATACAGTTTATTGCGAAAGGTGAAGGATGGAAGAATAATTCAGGATACAGGGACTGGCGGCGCATATCCAGTTTCAACCGATCGTATGATTTGGGCAGATGCAGCATGGGAACTTTACAAAGTTACCGGTGATACTGTCTGGCTTAAGCAGGCTTATGCCATCATTCTCAATTCAGTGAATGACGATATAAGAAATGCGTATGATCATGTCACGGGGCTTGTGCATGGAGAATCGACATTTCTTGATTGGCGGGAACAAACCTATCCAAAGTGGATGCAGCCGGCTGATATTTATGCATCGGAAGATTTGGGAACGAATGTGGTTCATTACCGTGCAAATATTGTTTTGTCAAAAATGGCCGATTTGTTGCATGATGCAAAGGCTGCTGCTTTTTATAAGCAGCAAGCTGAAAAAATAAAAGCAGGAATCAACAAATGGTTATGGATGGCGGATAAAGGATATTATGGACAATATTTATATGGGCGTAACTATAAAATTCTTTCTCCGAGGGATGAAGCGCTTGGTGAAGCACTTAGCGTATTATTCGATGTTGCAGATGCCCGGCAGAAAAAATTGGTGATAGAGAATACACCAATTACCGATTTTGGCATTTCTTGCATTTATCCACAAATACCGGGTATTCCGCCTTATCACAACAATGCGGTATGGCCATTTGTGCAATCGTATTGGGCGCTGGCTTCAGCAAAAGCAGGTAATGAAAAGTCAGTATTAGAGTCAATGGCTACTGTTTATCGCCCTGCTGCTCTGTTCCTTACTAATAAGGAGAATTTTGTTGCAAGCAGCGGTGATTTTGCTGGTACGCAAATTAATTCCAGCAACATGTTGTGGAGTCTTTCAGGCAGCTTAAGCCTTATTTATAAAGTGATTTTCGGAATTGAATTCAGAAAGGATAAACTCATTTTTCATCCTTTTGTGCCAAAGGCGTTGGCAGGAACCCGCTCACTAACTAATTTCAGATACAGGGAAGCTGTATTGAACATCGAAATGCAAGGTTTTGGTAGCAAAATTAAATCGTTTGAAATAGATGGAAAAACAGCAGAGCCTTTGATCCCATGTACTCTTACTGGAATGCATACCATAAAAATTGTGTTGGCAAGTCGTGATTTATCGAATTCAAAAATTAATCAAGTTGCCAACTATACCAGTCTCGACCTTCCTGTTGGGAGAATCTCTCATGGAATACTCTCGTGGGATGCCATGAAGGGAGCTGTCAGTTATACTATTCTGAAAAACGGACATCCGGTATTCCAAACTTCTGAATTGTCATATAAAATAAAAGACTCAACCTATTCAGAATATCAGGTGGTTGCTTTTGATGCAAGAGGAATAGGCTCCTTTGCAAGTGAACCAGTCGTTAATAGTGATGGTAATTTTTCATGGGTATTCGAAATAGAAAACTATGCTCCCAAGACAACAGATGATTACAAAAACTATTCGGGGACAGGCTACGTTGAAATCAGCAAGACTAAAAACCGAAATATCTCTATACCTGTAACTATAAAACATACTGGTAAATACGCCATTAGTTTTCGTTATGCTAATGGCAACGGACCTATAAATACTGAGAATAAGTGTGCAATTCGAACGCTAAAGGTTGATGGTATTCAGGCTGGGGCAGTTATTTTGCCTCAAAGAGGAAGTAACGAATGGACAAATTGGGGCTACAGTAATTTTGTCCATGTACTGTTAAATCAAGGGAACCATCTGATAACGTTGTCTTTTGAGCCATACAATGAAAATATGAATGGAAAGATTAATCAGGCAATGCTGGATGCCATGATCATTACCCGCTTAGAGTAATTTATTTGCTTTGATATGCAACATATTGAAAATGCATTTTATGTCGGTAAAAAAGATATAAATATGTAACACTCGTTTACCTCAACTTTCCATCCATATCAAGCTGAACACATTGCTGAACCGTTGTGTTTAGCTATGATTGAACACGTTGGGATTGGGGTGTGAAAGGTTGGGTTACTCTATATCTGACCATT